>Ga0210049_1002141_pt1 | contig 18535 bp, 17 predicted proteins | sample CryGeyCG2014_300_2_FD_183964 | JGI IMG/M metagenome (GOLD analysis project Ga0210049, IMG submission 183964) | Groundwater microbial communities from aquifer - Crystal Geyser CG06_land_8/20/14_3.00 (SPAdes) (version 2) | ecosystem: Environmental > Aquatic > Deep subsurface > Groundwater | place... | reverse complement strand
TTTAGCAGAGGTTGAAAGGGCGTTTCGTGACTGCAAGACGGAGATCTTGGAAGTTCGGCCTGTCTTTGTACGATCGGAGAAAAGCACGCGGGGGCACGTGTTGGTGGTGATGCTGGCCTATATGATTGTACGGAAATTACGTGAGGCTTGGGCACCACTGGATATGACGGTTCAAGAAGGGCTCAAACAGTTATCCACCCTTTGTTCGATGGAAGTAAAGGTTAAAGATCATGGTTCCTGTCTAAAGATTCCAAGGCCTCGGGAAAAATCGCGGGAACTGTTGAAAGCGTTGGATGTTCGAATGCCTATGGCTTTACCTCATCGGGAGGTACGTGTAGTCACCAGAAAAAAACTACCTGAACAACGTAGAATACCTTAAAATACAACCATTAGGACCCTTGCGCCTCTCTTTCATTAGGGGTGAACATCCGTTAGAAAGAAGGAGCACTCAAGGTGAGAAGCACAATAACAATGATTCCTAAGAATCGTCCCCATCCCATCCTGACTTCCTTTTTCACTCGCTTATATAACCCTTAAATTTGTTTCAAATGGGTGTTTGTTCTCTCTTTTGAATTGCTCCATTTTATTCCATTTTTTCCGCTATCACAATGAAGATTTTTGGCATGAAGATTTTTGGCATTTAAATTGCTCATTATCTAAGTTAAATTCACATCTCCTACGACATAAAAATCCTGAAACCAAATAATGTTATTTAATCCATAGTTTCCACTCAATGATTTAGAAGAGCTTAAGAAGTATGATCATTAAAAAAGTTGCAATTTTGTTAACTCTGTTCACTTTTGGAATCATCACACAGGTAGAGTCCAATTCAATCAAATCAATGAATAACGCCGCTAATCAAGAAATGATAAGAAAGGTGGATGAAAATAAAGGGGCCATACAGAAAATGAAGGGCCATGCAAAAGACGCCATTAAGTCATCGGAAAAACTCCAAACCAGATTTCAACCCAGTATTCCACACACGGATGATGGGTTAATAATCGGCGTCCCCGAACTCGATGTTAACTTCTTAAGAGCTGTGAAAGAAAAGAAGAGGTCTCCATTGACGGAATGCTTGGATAAAGTAATTTTTTCGTTCGACTATGTTCAGGACATTTGGAGGGACAAATTTCCAAATTTTATGGGACTCGTGGAGGCCAAATCATCAAATCCGGATCTTCGCCAGTCTCCTTCGGGATCCTATCCAATCGGAAATAAATATTTTGAAAAAGGGAGAATACTGGAAACATTTAAACTTCTGCAATTTAAGAGGGAGGAAATTTTCAAAGAAATATTTATGGGATTTTGTCTTTCTTTTTCCCCGATGAATGGACACATCTTTTTAGAAATGAATGTAACCTCCTCCTCCTCCGAGAAAGAGGGGGGTTTTACCCTCCTTCGCAGAACGCCAAAGGTTTTAAAACTGTAGATGAATGCGAAGGAGGGTACCCCTCGAAGGTTATGGAGACCCCATGGGTTTTAGCAGGTTCGGGGTTACTACGCTATTTTAAAAAGAAGTCCCGTAAGGATTCCTTCATGGATAAAGATTATTTTAATATTCTCATCTTCGGTAATACGCCTTCCGGGATCAGGCGTCTGAGAATACAAAAAGATACTTTTAAAATTCTTGTTTACCTTCTCGCCTTCTTTCAGTTGGCCGTAACGTTCCTCTTGTGCGATTACATCCAGGTCCGGAAGAAAACCTTTCTCCTGAATCAATTGCATCAGGAGTCGCAGATTCAGAAATCCCAGATTCAAATATTTTCAACAAAAATTGAAGAAGTGGAGAAAAACCTTTCGAAACTGAAAGATATTGATCGGCGAATACGTACTATCGCCAACCTGGAAAGAGGTCATGAAGCCACCCCCTTGATCGCCCTGGGCGGACTTTCACCCTCTGTCGCTCACGGGAAATCAAAAGAAGAACCCAAGGGAAGTGAGTGATTAAGATGGGGAATGTGAACCTGCCCCCAATTTCTCAGCGGACTCTTCCCTCAACGAAAGCTATATCAGCGCCTCTTCCATCCAGCCTATTTTGATCAGCTGAATGCGGCTCAAGTCACTGACCCCGAGGTGATATTTTTTATCTGCCACCATGATATGGATGGGGGGAACATCCAGAGCCCGGTCTTCGCCGAAAAAACCGATCCGCTTTACCTGAATGAGATGAGCGCCTACCGCATCTACAGCCACAGGATCGGCTCCCACGATCAGCCCTTTATAGGGCCAAACGTATCTCTTGTCGAAAAAATTGGCTCCCCTTCCATAAAATTGGGGCGTGAGGGCACTGAGGATATTCAGGCGGGTCTTTCCCTTTACGATGGGGTAAGTCCAAATTTTGCCCAGGGGCGAGCACCCCTCATCATGGTAGGACGAAGGGTCGGGGACAAATTGGATGTAATTTTTCAGGCAAGTCCCGACCCCGGACCAGTGATGCGTCCTCAACGGCCTCACATTGACTAGCGCAGTAGCGTTGAGGAAGACCGGGTTATTCAGTACTTCCCGGTCATCGATGCCGATATTTTTTTCCGCCACTCCCACATCCAACAACCGGCGCTTGATGGCTGCTTCCAACTCTTTGGGGGTCGGCAACTTATTCCATACATTACTTTTTATCCCCACCACATCCGAACTCTTGAAAAGCTTCTGCCAGGCTTCCAGGGGTTTATTGGTTCCCAGGAGACTCTTGACGGCTTCATCCAGCATGGATTGCAGGATCTCTTCCTGCACTTTGTCTTGGCGCCCTAATACCTCAGCATTCCGGATGAGCACGACTTTCGCCGTTGGTTCTGTCCGAGCTTCCCCCAGGATGATCCCTGACCCCAAGGTAGCGGCCACCGCGGTTCCAGCCGTGACTCGAAGAAAATCCCTACGGGTGATGATTTTTTCTTCCATCTAACTCAAACTCCTTTCTATACCTCTATAGGTTAGGGTTGCGGTTACGAAGCCCGTTTGGTCTATCGTTAGGACGGTAACGTCACCCTCTAACCATGAAAATGATCCACGGCAAAGGTTACGGCTACGAGGCCCGTTTCGTCTGGAGTCAGAGGGTTACGTCAAGTTCTTAAGACGAACAACCTAACCGTTGGACGATACGGGCATCTTTACCGTTGCCGTAACCGAAAGACTTTATTTTCTATACAATTTTTCTTCTGTAGCCTTGAGAAGGGCCTCGGCATCTGCCTCCGTGGGAGATCCAAAAACAATGACTACAAATTCATTCCAGTGCCGGGCAAAGGTCCACTTCCGGTCTTCCGTTTTTAAACGATCCTTCCCCCGAGCATCAAGAAGGTAAACCTTCATGAAGCTCTGATAAGCATCTCCTGCCTCTTTGAGATTGGGGTATCGAATCAGAAGAAGTTGGGTCTTCTGTTTACCTTGAAAGTATTGAGCGAGCAAGGCTTCCGTTTTCCGGTTCAGGTTTAAAATATTCTGGTGGGCAATGAAAAACCGCTGGTTCAGGAGAACGTGACTCTTAAGATAGCGAACGCTCTTATCGACCAGCCCGAGGTCCTTCCCTGGAATAAAGCCAACCAATTTTGGCTCCGGACCTGTTGCTGGGATTGAATTTACCACAGCCCTGCCCATCTTGAGGATTCCTGATTCAACCTCCGCCCCCTCCCCTTCTGCATAGATGCTGACAAAATACTTTCCTTTCCAGAACCGAAGCAACCCTCCCCCAAACTCAGATCCCTGGCCGATTCCCATGGCTTCATCCTGATGCTCAAAAGAAAATACCCCATAAGCATCCTCTGAAGCGGCCATTTCATAGAGTTCAACGATAAGCGGAGGCTGGTTCGATTTCTCAAACCGGCGAACCGTAAGATTCTGAAAACCATAGGCTAGATAAAGTTCCGCGGCCCCATCGATGTACTTGAATAGGGTCCTGAAATCGTATTTCATCTCCTTCTCGTCCCACTTCCAATCCCCTGCTTCTGAGGGCAGGGAGATCTCTTGATTCATTTTCTCCTTCTCTTCTCCCTTGACTATTTCGGCTACCGTGAATATCCAAACCATGATAACAAAAAAAGTCCAAATCCGCATATCAGATTCCTACTTAAAATCAATTTGAGCACAAATCAATAATGTGAACCCGTCCCCAATTAATCAGCTGTTGTAAATATAGGAAGTGTCCCTCATTTCTTCCCATGTTTGACAATCGTCACAAATGGGATTATAATACTCAAAAAGAAGAATCGGAGAAACTGACATGGCTGAAACTAAAATTTTGAAAACAGATTCAAGGGGAAGGGTCGTTCTGCCTCCTCCTTTCCGAAAAGAACCTTTGTTCGAGTATGCCGTCAAGGGTGATCAGATCATCCTCTACCCGGTCCGGACAGTCCGAAAGTACCCCGATATGTCAGACCTGCCCGAAGAGGATCTCTCCCCTGACTGGGTCGAAAGAGAGAGGAAGGTTAATGCGGATACCCGGCCTGGAATCGTCGCTTCGACCCCTTCAAAGGCGCTTAAAAAAAAGAAGAAATAACCTTCTATGCCAGCGAAACTTTCTCCCTTCGAACTCCATTTCGAAATCATCTTCTTGGAAAACTACTCCCGTTTGAAACCGAGTGAACGAAAAGCTATCGATAAAGCGGCCAGGCTTCTCAGTGCAAATCCTCGACATCCATCCCTCAATGTTCATAAGGCGAAGAACGTCAAAGGAAAGTATGCCGAGGGAGGGAATGATGTCTTCATTGCGTACGCTTCGAAAAGTTTAAGACTCACCTTCGAGTACGGCCCTGAACCGGGCATGATCGCCCTCCGCAATTGTGGCCATCATGAATCATGCGAAACAGAAATGTGAACCCGTCCCTAAATTCTTCCATATACCAATTTAAAGTCCAAAGTATATCAAAGGCGGAATAATTCACTTAAAAGATGAATTATTGCGCATTTATTGAACCGCAACACACATTCCGCATTTGGAAATGGCCAACTGTTTTTGGATGACACTAAAAATTGCGAAGTTTCCCATAATTATTGAATCCTCTTCACAACCTGAAACCAATAAACGAAGAGATCTTTTTCCAATTCCTGGTAGTCATCAAATTTCTTTGAAATTCTCTTCCAGAATTTGTCATTATGTCTTTTCTCTTTTAAGTGAACGACCTCATGAAAAATCACATAACTTAACAGATGGTCCGGTAAATGTCTCATCAATCTATTAATTGTCAGATTTCTCCTTGAACTCAAGCTTGCCCATTTTGTCCTCATCATTCTGAAATAGATATGATTTAACCTCCCACCCAATTCTGTTAAGGTCTTTTTAGCCAAAATAAACGTAAGGTCTCTAAAGTCTTGTTCTGTCCTTTCGACCATTTTTTTACTTGTAGAATGTTTTAAACATTCCTCGACAAGCGCCATCTTCTTACGTATCCATTTCTGGTGTTTATTCAGGATGGGATCAGGTTTATAGCCATAAGGAAGAACCAAAAGAAGTTCTCCTGTTCTAAATTCTAATCTTGGATATCTCACATCCCTATGGGAGACCTTATACGGTATGTTGGGCAGTTCCATAATTCTTCACGCTTTCCAAGAGCCTCTCATGCAAATCATTCATCTCATCCAGAGAGAGGTTATATTTTCCTTTTAGTCCCCGGACAAATTTTCTTATCTCTCGCTCCACTTCTTTTTTAACGGTGATTTGATTGATCCAACCAAAAAACATATGTTTCTTAAGGCTCTTTGAAAGCTCCTTCACAACCTTCTCAAAGCCGTCCTCTTTAAATTTTTTCTCAATTTCGAGAAGCAAAGCATATTCAAGGTCAGAGAAATTGAGGGACTTCTGTCTCGAAAAAAGTTGGTTTATTTCTTTTATTGCCCTTACACCTTCTGTGTAAATCTTCTCGTAATCTTTTGTCTTTTCCCTCCATAATTCAAGGAGCCTTTCAACTTTCTCCACCAGAGATTCATAGACAGGGTTCCTATGCCTTTCGACAAGAACCAACCGATTCAATGTAAAAAGGATATTAGCCGCCTTCTCCTTCCTATTTTTTACTTTCTCCTCCAGCGCCTTAAGATACTCACCATCGAACGCAACAATCGGAAGCTCTTTCTCTAATTTTTCTATCTCGGTAGCCCGATGAATAAATTGGATCGTTTTATCATAATACTTTTGGACATATCCCTCATAAGCAGGCTTCTGAATCACCATCTTCATGTAGAATGTGTAAATGGCTGAAATCCATTTATAGTCTTCAAAATACTCAAGCTTAATCTCGTCAGGACCGAGGAGCTCAAAAGTTTTTCTCAGATTCTTATATTTCTCTGCAAATTCCTCTTCTTTTTCCTCATCAGAAGTTAAAACTTCTATGGCCTTAAGCAGGGTATCTCTTTCATAATCCCTTGGCACTTCTTTCAAAATCTCAAGGATTTCTCTAATAAGGGCAACAAAATCTTCCTTCACGCTGTCGTAACTGAATAAAGCTCCTTTGATATCTTCCTCGCTATACATCTCAAAGGCTTTCTTAAATTCTTTAAGGATTCCAACATAATCGATGACAACCCCCGCTTCTTTCAGATCTTTAAATGGCCTGTTCGTTCTTGCCACAGCCTGAAGGAGCCTATGTTCCTTAAGGAGTTTATCAAGATACATCACCTGGAGAATAGGAGCATCGAAACCGGTGAGAAGGACATCCGTAACGATCAATATTTTGGGAAATTCTTCTTCTTTGAACTTTTCAATAACATCCTTTCTAATATCGCTTACATCCTTCCCGCCATACCGAGCTCTTGCTTCGGCAACATATCGCACGATTTCAGGCTTATCATGTTCGGTGTAGGTCATCACAATTTCACTATATTCTTTGGGAAGATGCTTATCGAGTTCTCTTTTATAGACCTCACACGCATTTCGGCTCCCCGCCACAACCATTGCCTTAAACTTTCCATCAATATTTTCTTTGAAATGCTTTGCTATATCCTCAGCAATCGTCTTTATCCTGAATGGATTCTCAAGAACAAGTTTGATGGCATTTAGTCTCTTCTTTACTTTCTCCTCAACATCCTCTCTTATATCCCCTGGTAACTCCTCAAACTCTGTTTCTAAAAATGCCTCAAGCATGTCCTTCTTTAGATGGACTTCTTTTTCAAGTCTTGGTTGATAAACGATTTTTACTGTGAAGCCATCTTTAATGGAGTCTGTGATGAAATACCGATCGAGATAGGGTTCTTCCGGAGGATAACTAAACTCAAGATAAGTATCTCTTCCCCGCTTCGAGATGGGAGTCCCTGTTAAGGCAAAAAAGAAGGCACTCTTGAGTATGGCCTTCATTTGGGCGGCAAGGAGACCGTATTGAGTCCTGTGTCCTTCATCAACAAAGGCGACAACGTTCTTCCGATTCATTATTGTTTCTTTTCGTTTTGAAATTTTTTCGATTTCTCCATAGACTTCCTTAAGCTCTTCAGGTCTAAACTTATGGATGAGAATGATAAATATCCCTCTCTTGCTTCTGTAATCATCGAATTTCAGAGTTTGCTTAAGCTCCCAAACGGACCCTATAATTTCCGGCTCCACAATATCCAATGCATAGAATTCAGTATAAAGCTGATCTTCAAGCTCGATTCTGTCAACAATAAAGAATATCGTTGGGTTCTCAAGCTCCTTCATGTAATAAAGCTTATTGGCAGCAAAGATCATGGTCAGGGTCTTTCCACTCCCCTGCCAGTGCCATATCAGACCTTTTGTCCGTGAGGCGTGGGGCGTAAGGCGTGAAACGGACTCCTGTAACGCTAATGACTCGCTGACTCTATTCACTATCTTATTGGCAGCACGATACTGCATATATCGAGTGATAACCTTAGTGGCATTTCCAAGTTCCACCCTGAAAAAGAGAAAGTTTTTGACGAGATTAAGTAAGGTATTCTCTGAGAACATTTCAATAGTTGAATCGATAGAATTTTGTAGGGGCAATTCAGGAATTGCTCCTACCTTCCATTCGTATGTTTTAACTTCTTCCTGCCAGGGAACGATGGGGAAATACCTTGCCTGGCTTTCGGCTGCAACCCCAATTTGAACATACTTATAAAGTTCAGGGACAGTTCTTTCATAGTCCTTTATTTGTTTATAGGCATTGAACCAGCTTTCGGAAATATTAGTTGGGTTCTTACACTCGATACCAACAAGTGGAATACCATTCACGTAGAGGATAATATCCGTTCTTATTCTATCCCTTCCCTGATAATAGACCTGTCGAGTAACGATAAACTCATTATTCCCGATCTCTTCGAAATCAAAAAGCTGGACATACTTAACAACCTTCTCTTTCTCAAACTTCACAGGAACACCGAACTTATAAAAATTTAGAATTCTTTTCGCCCCCTCAACCCCCGTGCCTGTAAGCTTCAGTTCGTTAATGACTTTGTTAACTTCCTCATTTCCAATTTCTAATTTCCCATTTATTTTCTCTAAGGCTCTTACCAGATTTGGAATAAGTAGAGGCTCCTCATAGGTATCCCTTTCAAGGTCATCGCCAGGAATAAATCTCCATCCCTTTTCTTGGAGCCTCTGGACTATGTAATCTTCGACGAGGTGAACTTCACGAAATACCATTATTTTTTACCAGTTAATTTCTTTCTAATAAAAAGAAGAAATTCCTTCAGGGCTTCTTCTGGTTCATCATTAATATCGCTATCAATTACCCTATCCTCATCTCCATTATGAAAATGCTTAGGAAAAGTTTTAACCTCTTGCCACCTCACATGAGGAGCATTATTATGTCGAAATATCGATCCGTCTATATGCTTTCTCTCCCAGTGGTAACTGTATCGTCCCTCAAGTTTCAGGGAGTACCAGATATCTACAAAGCTGCCATCTATCAGGATTATCCTAAGTTCATTAATATCAGTGATAATCACATCCTCGACGATGTCGCTGAACTCAATCTCCGCCATTTCTTTGAGTCTTCTCACATCAATTATCATCAGAGTTCTCCCAGCGCTTTCTCCAGTTCGTCCTTTTTAAATTCAAGATGATCAAGCCTCTGTAAATCCTGCCATGTATCTTTTTCTTCGATCTCGCCCTTTTTATATCGATCCTCAAACTCTTTGACGCTTGAAACCCCATACTTCATTCGTATCTTAAATATTTCCGTCTTTATCTCCCTTAATTTCTTTTCAAGAAAAACCTTTAAACTATCTCTGAGCATCTCATCCTTTGAAAGATTCAATTTCTCTGCCAGCGCCTCAATTTCTTTTGCTTGTAATTCCATACGGACACCTCCTTTTGCTAATTTAGTTTTACTCTTTTCTCTCCTGTAAGCAAATCATTCATCAATCCCTTTTTTATTCTTTCCAGCCTTTCTTTTCTCTTCCTTAGCAATTCTAATCTCCCATCCACCGCACCCAGAATTTCAGCAATTTTTTGCTGTTCGGGAAGAGGTGGAATGGGAATTGGCGTCTCTTTAACCTGTGAAGAGTTCAAATGTGGCTGAGCCGACCTAACTTTAAGACCCACAAAATGCTTTTTCTGAACCGAGGAAGACAGCAAAAAATATGTTAAGAACTGAGAATCAATAGTATCTGAAGGAGTCACTATTAAATCGTAACCAGCAACTGCGCCTTCCCATTCTTTTGTAACCAAAGCCACATCACCCGTATAAGCGCCGCTCCGAACTACTAATATATCCCCCGTCCTCAAAAATGGATCACGTGAGTTAGGGACTGCACCGGGACTAAGGAAAATCAACCCTTCCTTCACGATCTTCCCACGTTTTACATTTGTTGCTCTAATCATAGGTATACCATTGGCTTCTATTGCAGGGGGTTGACCTAGGCCATACCGGACATTTGCTATTTCACCCAACTTCATCATGTTCCATCCCCTGGGTATCCTACCAATTTCTGTTTCCTTAAACTCTTTATGACCTATGCCCTTGGTTAATAACTCCTGCATCAATCCTTTCTTCAACCTCTGGGTCTTTTTTATCGCTTCATCAACCTTCTCAATCCCTTGATCCACCGTCGAAAGAATCTCCGCAATTTTTTTCTGTTCAGGGGCTGGGGGAAGGCGTATTTCTAACTGGTCAAGCTCATTTTTTCTAATCGCTTTGAATGTGGAACCTGCAGAAATGCTTTCAAATGTTTTACCTATGTATTTTAAATAATAAAACAAAAACAAATGACTTGTTTTTTCAGAGTTACATCTTATTGATGCCAAACCTCTACCAATACATACTTTTGAGAGTGAAATATTAACATCTCCAACTGGAGCCCTTACCGAAATTAAGACGTCATTTTTTTCAGCAATCTTAATAGGTTCAGAACAATAAACAGTCGGGGAAGGATAAATTTCTCCGAACTCCATGTTACCCTGAAGAAATGGCAACCCTTCACCTGTTTTATTATAAGTAGAAGAAGGAGGTGATTGTCCCATTACAATCTGGCATACCTTTTCATCTACCAACTTCACCAAGCCCCACTCTTTTGGTATCCTCTTCATCTCTGTCTGACTAAATTCTCGATTTTTCACTTTTAAGTCTCTGAATTATCAGATATAAAACTTAAATGACAAAGGAGCTTCATCCTTTTCTATCGGTCCTGCTGTTAAAATCTCCCCTATATTATCAGCAAAGCTCAATGTAATAGGTCCCCCATCACCGAAGAAACACGAGTTATAATTCAACTTTGTTAAAGCATAGATATCTTGTAAGACAACTCTAATATCTGCCTCACCTTTACATATTTCAATACTCAACGGAATAGGCACACCTGGAAAAGGGTTGGTACGTAAACGTGGGATATATCCAGTAGTCCATAAATAGCCTTTTCTATCACTTTCAATATAAGCCAATCCCCTCATGAGAAAATAATTACCAGGGCGAAATAACTTCAATGTGCCAGGCCTAATCCTGACACCTACTATTTTAATGTTGTGGTTTAAACCGTCTAAGAATCCCTCCCATTCTTCGTCATTAAGATAGGTTCTTCCGTGAATAAATATTTCCTTTGGTTTCTCATGAAAACCAAAATAGCTAGTATCCATATAGGCTCGCAATGCCATTTCTACGATCTCTTTTGCAGCGTATTTACTTAGATGATACTGATTTCCCATTGGCGATTTCCAAGGCCCCACTGCACCCTTAAAAACTCCACCATCTCCGGAATCAAGAAACATCTGAGCTGCACAGCAAGCTGATCGCGGGTCTTTTTCTTTCTCCAAATTTTTAAAAACCATGCCTAAATAACATACTCCTTCCCGTATACCTTTTAACTTCCATGGTTTTCCACCTGCTTTGTAAAAAGCAGTAGAAAGAAGATTCCACGCAATTTGAGATTCTGGTTGTAACTCGCGAATTCGCCTTTTCTTATCATTCAAAAACTCATCTGGCGTTAATGTAGTTTCCCTAATAATTTGTAAAGGATTCCTAATTTTTTCCAGAATAAGACGCGCTTTTAATTGCCTTCGAAAATCATTGTCAAATTGGTACGCTTCATAGTATTCTTCAAGGTAATTAAATAGAAGTGATTGTCCCTTTTTCCAGCGAAGTGCTTTTTCTTGACTTCCTTTTATGTCTTTTTCTGAGAATATGGCGTTAGGATTGATAATCCTCGACTTAGGCCGGCAAACTTTGAAAACATCCTCTGGGGAGATACCAAACCACAAATCCAAATTCTCATCGGATTTTCTATAGAACTCCAAAATTGGTTCAGCATATAAATTTACAGTGTTATGAACCCGTTGAAATGGATCGTCTTCTCTAAGAATTTCTTTAAGACTTCGATCGTCAACAATGTTTTCTTTTACTGCTTTTGTTGAAAAAGGTATTCCAAATGCCGATTCAAAACTAGGGAATGGAATCCAAAGTTCTCTTTTAGATATATCTGGATGAGCCAGCAATTTTTGAATCCTATTTACCCATTTATAGAACCTCTGAATTCCTTCTTTTGTGCCTACTATACCGTAACTAATCCCATGGGGAGGATTACCTTGCAAAGGGCCAAATAGTGTCAACCCATCACGTGGGTCTTCAAGAGCCTGATTATGATTAAAAAGAAGCAGTGGTTCTTCTAATTTGATCAGTTCATTCATTCCTCATCCTCAAGAATATATTCAGAAGGTTCGATAAATGTGAAAGGACTTGTAAAAATCAGAGGGTTTTTGTCAATACAAATTCCCTGGTCATAATTTACAGGAATAATTATTTTGTCATTATCTTCTGCTAAATGAAACATCGAAGCTCGATGTCTATCTCTCCATGTACTGTTATTCCATCTACGATATACTCTTTTAGGTGCTGAGCGTATTTCCCCTTTCCTATCACTCACAACAATATGACACTGAATGTTATAATGCCACGATGGTATGATTTCGAACCATCCTCGAATCGCCCAATGCCATTTTTCACTAAGGGTCTTGCCCCATAACTTCACTTGTGAGCTTAACCCCTCCTGTCCTCCATAAATAATCCTTCCATCAGGAAGGAGATTATTATGAAAATAAAAACAAATCTTATTGTTTGAAAGTCTGTAGGATAATAAGCCTTTAACTCTGAAACCCTTCCACAAAGCCTGATTAAATAGCCCCACAATTATATGCTGACCTATTTTGCTGTCCTCCACTAAAGTGCTCGACCCATCCATAAGCGTATTAATATCTGTCTTTTCGGTATTTCTGATTTCTAACGATTCAAAGTGTTGACGTAATGTTTCTGCTTCTGCAAAACTTAACAAATACTGCTTAAAGGGAATTACAGGGTATGGGATAAAGCGTTTTATTATGAGATTTTTAGTAATATGATGTGCGTAAACAAATTTAGGATAGGAAACTATGGGATACCTATTTGAAAACAATTCCTCAGGATTGTTATTCACTGAATTCGAAGTAGATTTATAGTTTCTCCACCATAAACTTACCGCATCAGGATTAAATGAATTGTTTTTTCTTGCATTATCACGCTCTAACAATCTTAATAGCTGCCTTAATCCTTCTAGCCAATTATTTTCATTAAATATTATTGACTGTATATTGACGAGCCTAAAATCCATTTGATCGAATCCTAAATCGTCAATTTTGAGCGGCACAATGAAATTATCTATTTTTCCTCTTTTCATTACATTGAATGCTGTCGTTAATTCTCCTAATGGGTTATCTTTTCGATTGGAATATTTCGAAAGCACAAATAGGAACTTTTGTGTTCTCGTCTGTAATGCCTGATTGATTTCTTGTGGCCAATTTTCACCCCCGAGTAACTCAGTTAGATCACACCAAACCCCATAGCCCTCTTTAGCGAGCTGCAATGCAAGCCATCGTGTGAAGTCATTATCTTCATCTGCATGACTGAGAAATATCATATCTCTAAGAGCATCGTTAGTCATTGTTTAATACCCTAATACTACTACGTTAAGTTTATCTTGACATTGAATAACACTTTGGTATATCCTCTCGGGTATGAAAGCCCGAGAGATAGAACGATTCCGGTTGAAATTGGAGGCCTTCTTGGCTGATGTAGTTCTGGCCATGGGTCGCAAAGAACGGAGAGAGCATGCCGAGGAATACGTACGAGGCCTCCTGATGGATGGAGAACGTAAATCCATCGAACCAATGGCTGATCGTCTTCCGGGTGGAGACGTTCAGGCTCTGCAGCAGTTTGTGAACCAGAGTCCCTGGTCTACGAAAGAGGTGCAATCGTCTCTGGCCAGAAAGGTGGAGCGAGAATTTGTTCCCGAAGCTTACTGGCTCATTGACGAGGTGTCTTTTCCCAAGCAAGGCAAGCACTCGGTAGGAGTGGCGAGACAATACTGTGGCGCATTGGGAAAGACGGCGAACTGTCAGGTGGCGGTAACGTTGGATCTGGGAACAGAGAAATCGAGTACACCCTTGGATTGGGCCTTGTATCTTCCGGAGCAATGGATCAATGATACTGTCCGAAGGAAGGAGGCTGGAGTCCCAGAGGAAATCACCTTTAAGACGAAGACTGAGTTGGCTTTGGATCTGATCGATGAAGTTAGGGGCTGGGGATTGCAGGATCGTTTGGTGTTGGCCGATTCGGTTTATGGCGATGCGTATGAATTCCGGAAAGAGTTGAGAACTCGGACGTTGGATTACGTGGTTCAAGTCAGTAAGGGTCTGACGGCTTGGACGGAAGATCCTCATCCCTCCGAGCCTCCGATGAAACGAGGAGGGAAAATCTCTCGAAAACGCCTTTATGCAAAAGAACTTCCCCCTGTTCGAAGTCTCTGTCAGATTGCCAAAGACTTGCCCTCTCAGAGTTGGAAGAAGATCACCTGGAGAGAGGGGACGAAAGGGCCTCTCTCTTCCCGCTTTGCTCGAGTAATGGTTTGGATGGCCAATGGGTTGGTGCAAGGAAAGACGATGAAGGAACCACCGCAAGAGTTGTTGATCGAATGGCCGGAAGGGGATAAAGACCCCTGGAAGTACTGGCTTTCTAGTTTGCCTCCTCATCGGATTTCTTTCAGAGGGTTGGTTCGGAAGGCGAAAGGACGCTTTCGTGTTGAGCAGGATTACGAGGAGATGAAGGGGGAAGTGGGGTTGGATCATTTTGAAGGCCGCTCGTGGCAGGGATGGTATCATCATGTCACGTTGGTGACGTTGGCCTATGACTTCCTGATGCTGGAAAGGATGGGCAATAAAAAAAACTTCTGGATTGACGTTGCCAGCTGTCCGCCGATTGATCCAGAAATGCTTGATGCTATACAGGGGCATATGTCCAATTTGCAATACCGTCATCTTTGATGACTCGTAAATACTTAACGTAGTAGTACTAATCCCTTATCAGAAAAACCTTAGACTTCACTCCTTACGCTCGGCTACAAATAATCCCCAACCTAATTGCCAACTTAATCGCCAACCTAATAAACAAGAACATAGTGGAGGGACCTACCCTTTCCTTTTCTCTTTACAACACCTAATTTTACAAGTTTAGATATTTCTTTACGTACCCCTTCGTCTGATAACCCAAAAAGCTCCCTCATTTCTCTATTGGTAATCTGTCCTTTATCTATTATTCTCTCCACAATTTTCATCTGTCTTTCAGTGAGGGCTATTTGTCCTTTTTCTTTGAGCAATTTAATATCCTTGCTCAGGCCAATCACTTTATCCTTCACTGCCTTTATGCTCACTGCTACGCCGTCGGTAAAATATTCAAGCCATCCGGTAAGGTCCAAGGTACTCTGATCAACACTTTTTAATGCCGCATAGTAACCACGCCTATCTTGATCGTAATAATCATCCAGGGCAAAGAATCTCTTTGTATCAAAACCCCGTTTATAAAGAACCAGAGTTGCAATTACTCTTGCCGCCCTACCATTTCCATCTATGAAAGGATGAATCCTTACAAGTTCATAGTGCGTTAAGCCGGCTTCAATTACCGGATCAATTTCACTGACCGCAGTAGAGTTGAACCATTCGAGAAATTCGTTCATCAGTTGGTGAACCTGTTCCGTTGGGGGTGGCATGAATATTACTTCCCCAGTGATTCTATTTCCCACAAATACCTGACGATTTCTAAAGATACCTTCATCCTCAGGATTCTCCAGTGTTTCTTTCGTGACTGTCTTATGAACTTCTAGTAAATCTTCGGACTTAAATGGAGATCTTTGGGCAAACTCTGAAATTCTCTCTAATGCTTCAAGGTAATTCAAAACTTCCTGCCTGTCTTTTCTTCTAACCGTTATTTCTCGGCCTGCTGCCAGGTCACTGACTTGTTCAAGAGAAAGCGGATTGCCCTCGATAGCCGTAGAAGAATGGGCGCTTCGGATAATTGCTTCACGACGAAGAGTCACCTCCCATTTGGGGATCAAGGGTGAATTCAGAATTACCTCTCTCGCGACGGCAATCTGTGTTAGATTGTTTACCATCTTATCCGTGTACCGAAAATTTGGCTTAAACATCATTTTTTTCCCTGCAACTCAAGAAGGTATCCCTCGATCCTCTTTTCGACCTCTACAAGCTCTCCTTCGAGTTTACGAAGTTCCTCCCACTCTTTTGTTACATCTATCTCCTCAGTTTCTTCTTCCGGAAATACATAAAGGGTCACATTGAGGTTGTAATCGTTCTCCTTTATCTTTTCGATTTCTACAGCCTTTGAGAATCCATCTTCGTTTTTAAATTCCTTATAGGCCTCAACCATCTTCTTTATATGGGCCTCTCCTAATTGATTCAGTTTTCGGACTTCGGGGTGCTGCTGGTGGTCTTTACTGGCATTGATGAAAAATATTTTCCCTTCTCTCGAAGTTGGTTTGTTCTTGTTGAGGACCATCACAGCCCCCGGTGCACCAGTATTGTAAAAAAGCTTTTCAGGCAGAAGAATCACAGATTCGATAAGGTCAGCATTAATAATGGCTGTTCTGATCGCCTTCTCTTTTCCCCCTCTAAAAAGACACCCATTATCTATGACAACCCCAACCCTACCTGTTTTGTCATTCGCCGAGGCTAACATATGCTCAATCCATGTCCAGTCTGCTGATTGCTTTGGAGTAAATCCATATCTAAATCGCTCCCTCCAGAATTCACCCCTTTTTAATATCTCCTCATCATAACCATCTTGATTCCATGGAGGATTGGCGATCACAATATCAAATCTCTTTATTCCATCTCCTTCTTTATATTTTGGATAAAGCAAAGTGTCTCCGAGAATTAACTGGGCATTCCTGATATCATGGATGTAGAGGTTCATTTTGGCTAAGGCAAGGGTCTTATGATTGGCCTCCTGGCCGAAGAGAAAGACTTTATCCGCTTCGCTTCTACCCAGAGCATCTTCAACATGCTGATAGGAACTTATGAGCATGCCGCCAGAGCCACACGCAGGGTCATAAACGCCTTCACCAACCTTTGGATCGAGTATTTCAACGATAAGCTTGATCACCTCCCGGGCTGTATAGACTTCACCCTCCTTGGCTTTTTGAGGAGCAAAATACTTCAAAATCCATTCATAGGCATCACCAAGGATATCTGGAGATACATGATTAAGAGATTTTGCACTGAAGAGTTCAACAAGTTGCCTTAAGATTTCTGCATTTTCTCTGTTGGTAGTAAATTGAACGAAATCCACATTTTCAAAGACATCCTTTAATTCAGGGTTTCTCTCTGCCAGAATCTTCATGGCCTTAGAAAAGTTCTCAGGCAATCTTGCAGGATCCTTTCTAATATTTTCCCAGAGGAGTTCTTCTGAAATATCAAAGTCATGATATATAGAATTTTTAGCCTCTTCCTTTGCCTCCTCCTCTTTCAAACCATCCGCAAGGGCCTCCTTATAAGCCTTTTCAAACTCCAATACCCACTTGTCGCTTATACGCTTATTAAAGAGAAGGACGAGTATAAAAGCATAATCCACTCTTGTCCTAATAAGGTCTGCAGCGCCTTTTAAAAGACTTTCAAGGTCACCCCTTGTCAACTGATTTTTGCTTACCGAAAGTGTCTCAGAGATCATTTCTTCACTACTTTTTAGTTTATAAATCCTCTTCCTCGCATCTTCTGGGTCAAATTCTACTTCGAGCCAGCCTTTTTTCCTCAACCCAGAGAGGATAACATTGACTTGTTCTTCACCACCTTGCATCTTCTCTTTTAGAATTTTAGAAGCATCTTCGAACCGAAAAGGAGATTCACGAAAGGTCTCCCAAAGAGTTCTGTATCTCTTTTCAAGCCACGTTGGTAGCATAAGTTTTCTCCATTTACGAACAATAGATAACTTAATTTAATATTACTTATATAATAAGTTTAATTTTAAAAAAGTCAAGATGAATCTTTTATAACTTCAAATCATTATAATTTATTGAAATCACAAATCTTTTATAAATTTTACGTTTCTTATTTGGAGGGACATATATCTTTTAAAAATTGATTATCAGAGAGGTTCAAGAGGGACTGATGGCTTTTGAAGGTGGCAGGCGTGACGTGGAGCGTGTCCGTAATTCTGAAATAGAGAGGAGAATCGGAAGAAGTAAAAACAATGGGGGAATAAGGGGATGGGGAGATAGGGAGGCAACATTTCGTTGGAAAACATGGCAGCCCAACTCTATCTTCCCAATTACCTTTCATTTGAATCCGCCTTAGCAAAGCATGGCATTCTCAACCTAATCCCTTACGCCCTAACCTTTGCTACAACCAGGAAAACTAAGAAATATACTTTACAAAAACAGGAGATTGAATTCAGACAAATTTCCTCAGAACTTTTTTTCGGATATGAGATGAGGAATGGAATTTATATCGCCTCTCCTGAAAAGGCCTTTATGGATCAGGTCTATTTTGCAACCAGAGGTAAAACAACTCTTGATTTGGACGAACTGGATATCAAAAAACTTTCGATCAAGACTTTAAAAGACCTTTCCAATAAATTCCCGACCTATGTCCGAAGTTACCTAAACGACATAATCAAACCCATCGTTAAAAATTACTAATCAGTCCATAATTGTATAGACACTCGCCTTGCTTTGTCATTCCTGGCTTGACCAGGAATCCAGGGTTTCCTGTGAAAACAGGAACCCAGTTCTATATTTCTCTGGTTCCCTGCATTCGCAGGGACAAAGCCTGGATTCCCGCTGGAGTTTACCCCGTACTTGATACGGGGCGGGAATGACG
>Ga0210049_1002135_pt1 | contig 18550 bp, 20 predicted proteins | sample CryGeyCG2014_300_2_FD_183964 | JGI IMG/M metagenome (GOLD analysis project Ga0210049, IMG submission 183964) | Groundwater microbial communities from aquifer - Crystal Geyser CG06_land_8/20/14_3.00 (SPAdes) (version 2) | ecosystem: Environmental > Aquatic > Deep subsurface > Groundwater | place... | reverse complement strand
TCAAGTTTGGAAACGAAACTCTTTGAAAATCAGATGGTTCAAAATATTCTGACAAATTTAATTTTTGCCAAAAACTCCTCTCTTCGTTTTCGTTTTTGAATTTTGGCAATTTAAGTGGCTTTTTCATGAATCATTCCCCTTTCACAATATACACCACTTCCTCAGAATATCTCCATTAGCCCAGTTTTCACCAGCTCACCTTGACAAGACTCTCTCTCTGGGAAAATTACCCCATCAAATAATATCAGGAGAAAAACTTATGCCAAACCCAGATTTCACAGGCCCAGATTTCGGAGCCGTATTTAACGAATATTTCAAAAATGGCACAAGTTCAACTGAAGAGACTCTTTTACCACCCAATGGAGATAATCCTCCTCACAAATCCGATGCTTTATTGGCTTTACGCACCGCCAGTGCCATAATTAATCCCTTAAACGGGGTAACTACTGCCGAAAAGTTATTAGAGAACCAATCCAACAGGAGCGACTAACTTCTTTTTTAAACAGCTCTAAGATATTTACATGATCTAATGATTTAAATCATGATATCACTCATTCTCTAGTACATAATACGTCGCAGGACCTGCCCCTCTTCTCTTTATCAGTCCTAGTTCCAACAGATATTTAAAATCCAAAATACGGGTCGAATCTGCCCTCTTTGTTAATTTTGCATATTCTTTATCACTAATGCGTCCATGTGCCGACAAATAATCCAAAATACACTGGTGATATGGTTCCATATTATCGTTTTTCACCAGAACATCCAACAACTTCTGTACTCTCAATAATTCGTCAATAATTCCTTCAGTAAAATACTCCAACCAATTTGTAAAGTCAATTTTTGATTTTAATTCATAATAATCTCCATACTCTCCTACCGTAGCAAAATACTTAGTCACATTTTGATTATAATAATTTTCAAAACTAAACAAATTAAAAATATCAAGTCCCAAGTCTGATAGTAATACTTTAGTCGTCAACCTAGTAGATCTCCCATTTCCATCAATGAATGGGTGAATTAGCACCATTTGCTTGTGGAATAATCCGGCCAATATCACAGGATCAATTTCTCCTCTACTTTTATCTACAAATCCTATTAATTCTTTCATTAATCTTGGCACATCATTACAATTAGGTGGAATAAATGCCATCTGTCCCGTTCGCGGATCATTCACTACCACTTGTCGTTTACGCAAAACACCACAATCATATCTTGGTAACAGGTCACTCACAACTTGTTTTTGTATCTTTAATATCAATTGCAGGTTTATCTTTAACTTTCCCTTTCCTATTTCATTATCCAACCAGATTAAAATCTGATTGTAGTTCATTACCTCGCGTTCACTATCTCGTGCCCTTTTGGGCCACCCTTTAAGCACCGCCTTCACTTTAGTTAATGGCAATGGATTACCCTCTATCGACGTCGAAGCATGTGTAGAGAGATCCTGTGCAGCTTTCCACTTCTTCTTCATTACATCCCAATACTCATTGATTCTCAGAATTCCCACTTTAACATAAGCTTTCGTCAGGTAGTACTTATCACGAACTAAGCCAATATCCTGTACATGACCTAGTAGCCTAGCTTTTTCTGAAGATAACATACTTATCCCAAACTCCATAGGAGCCATAGCAATTTTTTGCACCCAATCTCTCTCACGTTCCTGTTTTTCAACCTTCGGTTCACGAATCTCAGCAATCAATCCAGTTTTTATATTTGAAGCAATTTCCCCGACAGTTTCTTTTAAATCACCAAACCATCCCCAACTTTTACCCCCCCATATTTATTCCGTCTTTACCACCATTTTCAGCCATGCTCATATTAAACCACATCCAATCTCTGTTATCATAGAATCACCATGAATATCGACAGCGCCTCTGCACCACATCTCCCCAGAATAGACGCTTCATTAAGCATTGTTGAAAAAAAGCCTTCTTATGCTTATTTGCCAGTAAAAATGGTTAGTGGAGCGACTCTACCAGATCCAAATCTTACACAGTTAAATGGTGAAATGGCACCATTTAATAAGTTTGAAAATTTAGGAAATCCCGACATGCTTGTTGTTAAAAAAACACCTGATGGAATGTTATTTATTTCTGAGAATAGTTTTGTTGTTGATTTTAGTGGCAGAGAGATACCTAGAGCATTGTTGATCACAAAAGAAGGTGCTCAGCTAATGAAAGAAATACCAAATATTATCAAGATGATAGACAAAGGAGAATTGGTGGAGAGAAAACCAAAAACTACAACCTCTGGTGCAAAAGGTGCTGGTTATGGCCATTCTGGCACGACAACAATAGTAGAATTGTCGAATGGAAATAGCATAGCAATCAAAAGATTTAACAGATATAAATCAGAGAATAGAAATGATGGAGTAAGGATGAATATAGGAGGATTAGAAGTTGCCAAATTTGCTTTTGCTTTGAAAAAAACTGAATTAGCTAATAAAATACGTCAACCTAATATCTTTTTTGCCTCTCAAGATATTTTAGTAATGGAAAATATAGAGGATCTTTCTCCTATAGAAAATATTAGCAAAACTCACCCAGAGCTAGACAATACTATTAGAGCGATGAAAAGATGGCTTTATATTATTGCTAATAGAGTCTGGAAAGATTTGGGTTTGATAGGATCTATAGATAGTACATATACTGAAAACCTATACATTGATAGATCTCCTTTGGAAATTGCGAAACTAAAATTGGTTTGGATAGACCCGATCATATGAATTGTTCATCTGAAAATTTCAAAAAATACAACAAGTGGATAAGGATAATCACGCGGGCGAGCCACGCCTGCCTACGCAGACAGGTCTCACCTCTACAAACACATAAAAACTCTGCGATGACCTCAGAGTACCCTGACCCCTCGTAGTCGGGAGCGTTAAAAAATCATCTGATAAATTCCCTACTTGTGCCGAAACTATTCTGGACGAGTAGTACGCAGTCCAGATAGACTTGAGGTAATAATATGAGTCAGATGATTTTAGTGACCCTACGAGGCATGCTTTTCTGTTTCCCTCTTTTCGCATGACCAAAAGAGGGAACCGCCAGGCGCGGCGGGACGCGCTGATTAAAAAACACTAGATCTCTCGACTACGCTCGAGATGACGGAGAAGTGATCTAATGATTTGTGAAACGATACAATGATTTAAATCATGATATCGCTCAGCATCTCTCGTACATTATTGGTCCATCTTAGTCGATCCGTCAAATCACCTCTTAATGGCTTCAAGCGCCCTCTCTAGAGTCTCCTCTTTTCCTAGTTTATAAGTATCAATCGCCAAGTCATATAGTTCCTTACGCCAAAAATAAACGCTCTCGCTAGCTGATACAGTTTTTGGTTTTACTACCCACTCTTTCCACTCAGGACTATACATCTTTACCCACTTTTCTAAGTTCGTTTGCTCTCTCGCAAAAATATGTTCCTTCGCTTCTATGATCGAGACGTCATCTCGATTGGCAATTCTATCAACCCTCACCGAATCATCGCTACAATAAACCAATATTTTCATTACATTCTTGGCTCCTTGTGCCAAAAATCCAGACAGCCAAGATTCATAAACACATCCTGTTGAGTTGCTCATCCGCTCTCTCACACTATAATCACACTGTCTATCAAAGTCGTCCGGATAAGCAGTAGCACTATGATGTACTGATTTCTTAGGGTCAAAATATCCCTTCTCAATCGCATACGCTCGCATGAAATCACCACCAGAATAATATTTGAACCCCAAATGTTTCGCAAGGTGCTTCCCTAACGTCGTTGATCCAGCACCAGGCAAACCAGAAATCGTTATATTCTTATATTTAGTCTTAACAATAGTCAAATCGTCGGACATAGATAGGTGGTAGTATATCATCTATAATATACCTATGTCACAACGCACTTTTCTTTCCATTCTCAAGTCAAAGATCCAAAAGAAATCCTTGCCACCCAAGTACACGAAAAAAACTCTTTACCTCGCCCTCATCCCCTTGCTCCTCCTCACCACCTTTCTCTTCATCTTCCTCAAAGACCTCCCCTCTCCTACCCGCCTCAACAAACCCAATGTCTACCCCATCTCAACCAAAATCCTAGATCGCCATGGTGAACTCCTCTACAATATCTACGACGACCAAAACCGTACCCCCGTCAAACTCGATGACCTTCCCGGCTATCTCAAAGAGGCCACTATCGCCATCGAGGATAAAAATTTCTATCGTCATCATGGCTTCGACACAGGCGGTATACTCAGGGCACTCTGGAAAACCGTCTCTGGTCAACGCCTCGAAGGCGGCTCTACCATCACCCAACAATTAGTCAAAGTAGCACTTCTCACTCCAGAGCGCACCATTTCTCGCAAAATCAAAGAGGCCATCTTAACTATTGCAACCGAAGTGTTGTATAGCAAAAATCAAATTTTAGAAATGTACTTAAATCATATCCCCTATGGTGGGACCGCCTACGGGATCGAAGCCGCCGCCCATCGCTTTTTCAACAAAGATGCCAAAGATTTGTCCCTTGCGCAAGCCTCACTTCTTGTAGGCTTGCCTCAGGCCCCTTCTCGCTACTCTCCCTTAGCCAATCCAGATTCTGCCAAAGAACGACAAGTACTCGTTTTGGGTCGAATGGTCGAAGACAAATACATATCAGCAGAAGAAGCCAAAACTACCCAAAATACACAGCTAAACTTTGCCGATGCAGGAACAGATATCCGTGCACCTCATTTTGTCATGTACGTTCGCCAAATACTTGAAGAAAAATATGGCATCCAAAAAGTCGAGCAGGGGGGTCTTATAGTCAAAACCACTCTAGATCTAGATCTCCAAGATGCCGCCCAAGCTAGCCTCTCGTCCGAACTAGACAATCTCCAAAAACTCAAAATCAGCAATGGAGCCGCCCTTGTCACCAATCCAGGGACTGGAGAGATCTTAGCCATGATTGGGTCCTATGATTACTTTTCCAAAGATATTGACGGCAAAGTCAACGTCACCACCCGCCTCAGACAGCCTGGCAGCTCTATCAAACCACTCAACTATGCCCTGGGTCTTGAAACCAAAGTCATTACCCCATCTACCATGATTCTAGACACTCCTATCTGCTTTGAAGTAGTAGGTCAACCCAATTACTGTCCCAAAAACTATGATCTAACATTTCGTGGACTCACTCAGATTCGCTTTGATCTAGGCAGCTCTCTCAATATCCCAGCTGTCAAAGTCCTGGCGCTCAATAGTGTCGAGGGATTTATCAGTTTCGCCCGCCGCATGGGCATCACCACCTGGACAGATCCTAGTCAATATGGCCTCTCCCTCACCCTGGGGGGTGGAGAGGTTATGATGACTGACATGGCGGTCTCTTTTGGTGTGTTTGCCAATGAGGGTATCAAGGTCCCCCTTCACGCCATCCTCAAAGTCGAGGATAGTTCAGGCAATGCCCTCGAAGAATACAACCCTCAAGATGGTAAGAGGAATGGAGAAAAAGTCCTCTCAGAGGATACTTCGTTCTTGATCTCACATATCCTCTCCGACAACAATGCGCGCTCTGGTGCCTTTGGTACCAACTCAGTGCTAAATGTTCCAGGTAAGACCGTTTCTGTCAAAACCGGAACCACCAACAACTTGCGCGACAACTGGACCATCGGTTATACCCCCAACTTCCTTGTTGCTACCTGGGTCGGCAACAACGACAACTCGCCCATGAGCTATGTGGCCTCGGGTGTGACCGGTGCTTCACCTATCTGGCAAAAAATCATGAAGTATGGCTTGCGCAATATCGAGACAGAAGGACTGACCCGTCCCGAAGGCATAGTCGGAGCTAGTGTCTGCAGCAACTCCGGCACTCTCCCAAATCCTGACAACCTGCCTGCGCAGGCAGGTCCTTGTGATACTCGCTACGAATACTTCATCAAAGACACGATCCCCACGCAGTCAGGGATCACCAAGCGTGAGCTATTTGTCAACAAAGTTACCCATCACCCGCCCAACAACGAAGCCGAGTTTGGCGATGTCGAGCCACGCGAACAAACAGTTGCCTCCGATCCCTTTATCAAGGATTATTGTATTGACTGTGAGGCCTATCCAGAAGGATATCAAGAGCCAGCTATCACCATCCCCTCCCCATGAAAAAAGTACTCTATTTTTTGAGTATCGTTTTAGTTGTGCTAGCGCTTTATGTGACCTTTTTCTCTCCCTCTCCCACGCTTTTGTCACCCCTATCTCCTGTTCCATCTACGCCTTACCATCTACCATCTACAAACTATGTAGTTCTTGGTTTTGCTCCCTACTGGAATCTGAAAAAACTCTCTCCCGAATCGCTCAGCGGCATCACACATTTTGCCTACTTCAATCTCCTCCTAAACGGCAACGGTTCTTTGTATACCAAAGTCAACGCACGCGAAGAAGATCCCACCTACACCAACTTCAAGCGGATTATTACAGGGAAAATTGACACTGGCCCCAAACCACTCCTAATCACTTTTATGCCAGAAAGTCAGTCTGCCTTAGCCGAGATTGTCTCTTCGCCAATCAAGAGACGTGCAGCTATTACTACTATTTTATCTTCCCTAGAAACGAGTCATGCTGCAGGCGTCAATATCGACTTTGAACCGCTTGGAGACATCTCAGCCGAACTTCGCGGTGACTTTACTCTCTTTATCCAAGAACTTCGCTCAAAACTATCAACTATGAACCATCAACTATTAACTATTAGTATCTATGCCTCAGCCGTCTCTCGTCCAAGGCTCTGGGATTTGGCAGAGCTTACTCCCTATACTGATTACTTTGTCGTCATGACCTATGACTACACCATGCCAGGATCAAACTCAGCCGGACCCAACTCACCACTGCGTGGATCAGGAGACTTGTTTGAACATGACATCATCAAAAATATCGCCGAAATTACCAAGGTAACTCCAGCCAATAAAATCTTACTTGGTATTCCTTTTTATGGTTATGAATGGGAAACACTCGATAGTTCCAAGTACTCCCCCACAGATTCTAAAGGTTCAGTAGCCTCGCTCGAACGCGTCCAGTCTATGCTCGATGACAAAACTCTAGAACTGATCTGGGATCGCAACTCTTTAACTCCTTATGCCATCTCAACCAGTAGTGGAAAGGTTTCTCAAATCTATTTTGAAAATGCCACCTCTATCCGACTCAAGCTCGAGTTCGTCAAATCGGCTGGCTTGGGTGGAATTGCTATTTGGGCTCTAGGTTACGAAGGCAACAATTCTTGGGTCTGGCCACTAATCCACACTCTTACAGAGTAATCATTTATTGCGCCTTGATCTGGATACTTGCCTGGATTAGAATATGTGCCATGCGGCGCAAAGCAAAAACTAAGTCACTTTCATTCACTAAAGTATTAGAATTAATTGGTAAGCCAGCCTTTTTTCTGTTCACAATAGTTGTAGTTAGTCTTGCCACTTTTCTTCAATTGATCAAGTTTCCCTCTCTCAAACTACCCAATCCCAAACCACGCAAACGCAAGGCCAGTGTCTGGAGGACTTTCCTGAAAAGGAATTCCTGGCTGCAAGCCAAGAAGGGCTCGCCGGCAGGCGACAGGAGAGTCCTCATGGGTACTTTATTAGTTTTTATTTTTATATTTTTTGCTTTTAATATTTATTATTTTATCCTCCGTGACCTACCTTCCATCACTCTCCTCACTGACTCCCCCCCCTCCCTCTCGACCAAGATCTATGATCGCAGTGGTGAGCTACTTTACCAAATCTACAAAGATGAAAACCGCTCTCTCATCAAACTTGATCAGTTGCCCAAGTATCTCAAAGACGCCACCCTCGCCACCGAAGACAAAAACTTTTACCACCACTTTGGCGTAGACCCCCTTGGAATTATCCGCGCAACTTTCAACAATCTAACCAAGGGTACAACCCAAGGAGGCTCTACCATCACTCAGCAACTCGTCAAAAATACCCTCCTTTCTCCCGAGAAAACTTTCATTCGCAAAATTAAAGAGTTGATTCTCTCGCTTCAAGCAGAGTCTGCATATACTAAAGACCAAATTCTTGAAATGTACTTGAATCAAGTTGGCTATGGTGGGACCGCCTATGGCATCGAAGAAGCAGCCAGGCAATACTTTGGCAAATCAGCACGCGACCTAACCCTCGCCGAAAGTGCCATGCTCGCCGGACTCCCCATCTCCCCCACCATCCTCTCCCCCTTTGGTACCAACCCATACCTTGGCAAAATTCGCCAGCAACAAGTACTTGAGAATATGGTGGCCACAAATACAATTACCGAAGATGAAAAGGTTAGCGCCCTTGCCACCCCTCTGGTCTTCCATCCCCAAGGAATCAGTATCCGCGCTCCCCATTTTGTCATGTATGTTAAAGATCTTTTAGTTAAAGAATACGGGGAAGCAGTCGTAGCGCGCGGCGGACTCTCTGTCACTACTACTCTAGATTTAAACCTTCAAAATACTCTCCAAACAGAAATCAACCAAGAGCTTTCAACTCTCACCAAGCTTCACGTCCAAAACGGAGCTGGACTCATCTTAGATCCCAAAACTGGTGAGGTTCTGGCGATGGTCGGATCCCGTAATTTCTTTGATTCAGAGCACGACGGCCAAGTCAATATTACTCTTCAATCTCGCCAACCTGGTAGCTCTATCAAGCCCATTACCTACGCTCTAGCTTTAAGTAGTGGCGCCACCCCCAGTACTACCATCGACGATACTCCCATCTGTTTTACTCTGACTGGACAACCCAATTATTGCCCCAAAAACTACGATGGTCGCTTCCACGGCAAAGTCACACTCCGCACCGCTTTAGCTAGTTCCTACAATATCCCAGCCATCAAACTTCTCAACACCTACGGCTTGCCCAATATGATCACCCTCGCCAGAAACCTCGGTATCACTACTTGGGATGATCCCACACGATTTGGACTCTCCTTGACCCTTGGCGGTGGCGAAATCACCATGCTTGACTTGGCTTCCGTTTACTCCGTCTTTGCCAGGGGTGGTACCAAAGTCCCACTAACCTCCATCCTCTCAGTCAAAGACTCCCAGGGGTCTGACCTTGTTGGGGGAGTCTCCTCAACAGGAGACCTAGCCAAAGGCCAAGTCGGGACACCGAAGGTGGGAGGAGACTCCCCGCGGGGTGTTCAGGTTCTCTCCCCCTCAGTCGCCTACCAGATCAACTCAATTCTCTCCGATTCAGGAGCCCGTGCTCCCGCTTTTGGGTACAGCTCCGTGCTCAATTTGCCAGGCAAAAACGTCGCTGTCAAAACTGGTACTACCAATGATCTCCGCGACAACTGGACCTTTGGTTATACTCAAGACTATCTAGTCGCTACTTGGGTAGGCAACAACGACAACTCCTCCATGTCATCTGTGGCCTCTGGTATCACCGGTGCCTCACCCATCTGGGCCCGCACCATGAAATCACTAGTCAAAGACCATCCTCCTCTACCATTCTCAGTTCCATCTAATATGATTGCAGTTAACCTCTCTTGCACCGAAAAACCTAGGTACGAATACTTCGTCAAGGGCACAGCCCCCAAAATAAACTGCGCAGAATTGAACGGGACTCTCTTGCCTACTGCTGACTCTACTTCAAGATAGAAGTGGGACCTTGTTTCATCTCCCCAGATATCCACAACAAAAATCCAACAAACATAATGAGTCCCAGTAAGATTATTCCTCCCCACCTAGCCACTTTATCCTTTTGCTTTGCAGTTCTCCTTTTTTCCCTACTCTCCTTTTGCTTTAGTATTTTTTGGTCTACCTCTTCGACTTCATCCCTCTTTTGCCTCATTTCATCTCCTCCACTTTTGCCACAATGACATCAGCTACCTGATCTATGCCCATCCCCGTTGTATCCAGTACCCACACTCCAGGGACTTTCTTAAGATTTTTTTGCATATCTCTTTGATCTCGCTCTACCAATTCACGATATACAACATCAAGTGAAACATCTTCTCCCCTAGACATTAGCTCTCTATGTCTCCTTGCAGTCCTCTCCATCGGATCTGCATCCATATAAATCTTTAAGTTAGCATCTGGGAGCACCACTCCCGTAATATCTCTCCCCTCCATTACCACTCCTTGCTCATTCGCCATTTTTCTCGCCAATTTATTGACATAATCTCTCACTTTCGGATATTGTGCCACTGGAGAAACCGCATGACTTATTTCTTCAGTCCTGATTTTCCAACTTACATCTTCTCCATTTAACAAAACTGTACACAATCTCCCATCATGCGTATCTCCTACCGGAACCTTTAATTCTACGCTTGGTTGATCGCTATCTATCAACTTAATCACTTCACTCTCACTTCCCCAGTCTACATCATGACGTATTGAATACAGAGTCAGTGCTCGATACATCGCCCCCGTATCTACATATAAAAACCCCAGTCTCGCTGCCACCATCTTTGCCGTCGTCCCCTTCCCCGCCGCTACAGGACCATCTATGGCTATTTGAAACGTCTTGTCCATACCAATCGACTATACACTATGAACTATTAGCTATAAACTATTCTTAATGCTCAAACGTGAAACATTCAAAGTTGCAATCATCGGCTTAGGACACGTTGGCGTCACGACTGCCTACACCATCCTCCTCAAAGGTCTTGCCACAGAACTCGTCCTCTTCTCTCGCGAATTAGCCAAGGCCGAGGGCGAAAAAGCCGATCTCGAACACGGCTCACCTTTCTATCCACCCACCAAAATCATAGCAACCGATAGATACGAAGATTTGGAGGGCACTGATCTCGTCATCTTTACCGCCGGCTGCGCACAGAAACCAGGCCAAACTAGACTAGATTTGACCCGTGGCAACTGCGATATCTTAGATAAAGTAATTCCCAAAATCGTTCGCGAAGCTCCCCAAACTCTGATCCTCATGGTTTCCAACCCTCTAGATATCATGACCCTTCATGCCACGCGTCTTGCGGGTCTTGCACCAGGTCGTGTCTTTGGCTCTGGCACGCTCTTAGATACGGCCAGATTTCGACTCCACTTAAGCAAAACCATCAAGATTAGCGCCAAGAGTATCCATACCTATATTCTGGGTGAACACGGCGACTCTTCTTTTGCCACGCTAAGTACTGCCACAATCGGAGGTAAACCACTCCTCTCCTTCCCCGAGATGTCTCCCGACCACATCAAATGGGCCATTGATGCCACTCGCAAGGACGCCTACACGATCATTAGTGGCAAAGGAGCCACCTACTACGGTATCGCCATCGCACTTGGTCATATCGTAGAAACGGTTATGTGCGACGCCAACAAAATCATCCCGCTCTCAAGCGTCCTCACTGGTCAGTACGGTCTGACAAATATTGCCCTCTCTTTACCTTGCATCCTAGGCCGAGGTGGCATTACTCGCGTCGTCGATCTCCCTCTCTCACCAGATGAACTCACCTCTCTCAACGCCTCTGCCTCCATCCTCCGCTCCCACCTCGACGAGATGTAGTTATTTCCCCCTATCTGCTAAAATACCCCTATCAACACCTAGTTGTACGTGTTTATGTGCCCCACACTGCGCATAAACACTAGTTAGACGACATATTACGAAACAATCTAGTTAAGGAGGCTTTCTCATAAACCTAGAGGATTTGAAATCCAAGGTACAGCTTATTGTCAAAAGAGCTGACGCTCTTAAAGAGGAGTACCAAAGAAACGCCTACGGGGTCGCTCTATCAGATCGAGCCACTTCCTACTGTTGCCGGTAACTTGCAACTGCTCAAAATCCGCATACCCGACCCTACTCGCACAGAACTAGGCGATGCCGACTTTACAGTTGCCAATTTTCCTGGCTTTGAGAAAAAATATCTCCCTCTTCCGCAGTTCAAACGTATGAACAAGCCTGATTTTTACATGATCGAACTTTTGGATCTGAAGTACGATGTACGGGCGTATTTTTCAAATCCTCCACTGGATAAGCAACTTGGGATTACTTCCTAGCCATTGTTTCGTAATACGCAAGGGGACGCTGCGCTTTCGTTCCGTGCGATAGGAGTTGGGATTTTATCGCACTCCACTCGGGTCGCCTAACTACTGTATATCTGGCTCGCTCCGGCTGTCTCTCAGCCCATATCAGATATACAGGCGACGTTAGACGTAATTCAAAAAAATATATGAGAAACAAATTATCGTTTTCGTTCCTCAAATGGTGGCACACATTACTAATCGCCTTAGTTTTCGCCATTGCTTATATTGTTGTAGATGACAATAATATTGTTTCCGACAAAGTCCAAATGATTTTTTACATTATTTTTTGGTTAAGCGTTTTAATTACGATTATTTTAATGATTAAGAGAAAAAGATCGAGCTAGCGCGTACAATATTCTCAATCTTTTCTCAACTCTCCAGATATGTTAGTGATATAATGATTTAAATCATTATATCACCCAATCAATTATCTAGTTGCCCCACCGAAACTTAATTGTCCGCGCACGGAATCATTCTCATTTGACAAACTCCCAAAACATGTGTATGTTATGTGTGTATGTTAAACAAACGCGTTCAAACTTTATTTGATCAAGACACCTGGCAACTCGTCCATGAGTCCGCCCTCAACATGAATGTATCTTTTGGTGAGGCACTCCGCCAAGCTGCCAACTATGCTTTCAAAACCAACAAGATTCACAACATTCAAGGCAAAAAACCTTTTAATTCACGACTATTGGCTGCTCAAAAAATTGCCAAAATTCGCAAGTCTCTTAATCTTCATTTATCAGTCGAAGAAATTCTTGCAATGCGTCATTATGGTCACAAACATTAAAACAAAGCACTACGTAGTTGACTCTTCTGTAGTTATGGCATATCTCATGGATGACGAAAAAATACTCCCAGAACATGAGGAAGTTATTACTCGACACATCCATCATCGACTTACCCTTATCGCACCACTTATTTTACCATTCGAAATTGGCAATAGTCTCAAGTCAGCCTCTCTATCAAAAAGAATCACTACTCAGCAGGCACAAGAACTATTTCAACAATTCTTTAAGTTAGAAATCAATCTAAAGCCGACAAACTACTCAAGCAGTATTAACTGCGCGATCATCAACAATCTTTCTTTCTACGATGCGAGCTATCTTACTCTTTCCACAAAGACAAAATGTCCCCTCCTCACACTCGACAAAAAATTAGCCAATCTGGCCAAGCGTAAGTAGTCCACGCTTTGCCCCAATGTATTTGAGCACGCTAGTTGCGTTCTTGATCCCCCATTCTAGCGCTTGTTCGTAGTTCTTGCCGTACAAAACTCCAGCCACCATCCCACTCACAAAGGCATCTCCCGCCCCAGTTGTATCTACCACTTTCTTCGCTTTAATAGCTTCAAATCTAGTGCGTTTATCTCTCTCTATCATCTCTCCTCCGCGCTCTCCATCCGTGATCACACTGACGTACGCCCCCTTATTTACTTTCTCATTCCCCCAAAGTGCCCTCGATTCATCTTTGTTCAAAAACAAGATCTCAACCAATGAAAGTAGAGGCAACAACTTATCTTTGTGTGCTATTTCTTTGAGCCCTGGGTTTAGCGACACTCTCACTTTTTTACTTTTCGCCCAATTCAAGATGGTTTTAAGTAGTTCCATATTCCCCCCCAAGCTGGAGATGTGTAGCCAGCGGGTTTCAAGATCATCTATGGGTAAATCGCACTTAGTCAACATCGCCGAAGCGCCTCGGTTTACCATGATACTGCGCCCTCCGTCCTCTGCAATCAAAATGACAGAAACGGCCGTGGTCTCGTCGACTTCTTGCACCAAAAATCTCGTATCTACCTGTGCCTCCTCCAATTCTTTCTGGATGAGTAGCGACTGGGGATCATTCCCCATCTCAGCAATCGTTGCTGTTTTCAGGTCTTTTTTGGCAAATGAAACGGCCGTATTGGTCGCCCCCCCTCCAGACACTATGAGTACCTCCTCTACTTCCATCTTCCCTCCATACACCTCACACATCGCAATTCCACCCGGGATATCTCCCGATTTGACCACCTTAAACTTGTCGCTCTTCATAAAGATATCTAGTACCGCCGCCCCTATCGTCACCACATCATAATTACTCATGAAGATAGTCTATCACAGCTTGTTTAATACTTACCCTATCCAGTCCCACCGCTTTATACACATCTTCCCACTCCCCAGAAAGTCCAAATCGATCGTTTAACCCGATTCGCTTGATCTTGGTTGGGAGTCTCTCACCCAATAGTTCCGCAATCACACTCCCAAGTCCTCCATTTATCTGGTGATCCTCAATCGTCACAACTCGGCCGGTCTTTTTTGCGCTACCCAGTATTGTCTGTTCATCTAGTGGCTTGATCGAGCTTACATTGATCACTTCACATTCTACTCCCTCTTTTGCAAGTTCCTCTGCCACAATCAAAGCGTCATACACTTGGATTCCACACGCAACGAGTGAGATATCTTTTCCTTCTCGATATTTATAAGCTTTCCCAATTTCAAACTTTAGTGGTTTTGTAAAATTAGGAGTTTCGGGTCTAGTGGTCCGGATATATACTGGTCCCTCATGGTTATATGCTGCTTCGATAATCGCTTTGGCTTGCTGCGCATCGGCTGGAGCCAACACCACCATGTTTGGTAATACTCTCATCAAAGCAATATCTTCGGTTCCCTGATGACTTGGACCATTCTTACCCGAGGATACGCCAGCATGCGAGCCAATTATCTTAACGTTAGCTCTCGACAAACAAACAGATACCCTGATCTGCTCCCAGCTCCTACCCGGACTAAAGGTTGCGTATGATGATGCAAATGGTACATACCCAGAAAACGATAATCCTGCCGCCACCCCAATCATATTTTGCTCTGCCACCCCCACGTCAAAAAACCGCTCTGGGTAATGTTCGGCAAACTCCCTAACTCTTGTTGATTCTGCCAAATCAGCAGTCAATACTACAATATCCTCATGTTCTCCTCCGCTTACAACTAGCCCCTCCCCCATTCCCGTGCGGATCGCCTTCTTGCTAGGTGTCCTCCACTCTGGAATTAAATATTTGTCGTTATACATTCAACTCCTTTAGTGCTTTCTCCAACTCGTCTTTTGTTGGAACTTGATCATGCCAAGCCGGTTTATTCTCCATAAAAGATACTCCCTTCCCCCCCACCGTATTTGCTACCACCATAGTGGGGGCGCTCTGCATCGTTTTCGCCTTTTCGATCATCACTTTCAACTTATCGATATTATTTCCATCCGTCTCTAGCACATTGAGTCCAAATGCCTCTAATCTACCCACTACCTCTCCATAAGTCGCCAGCTGGCTCACATAATTTTCTATCTGAATCTTGTTACGATCCAGGATAAAAATCAGGTTGTCTAGCTGACGCCTTACGGCAAAATTAAATGCCTCCCACACCTGTCCCTCTTGGAGTTCCCCGTCCGACAATACACAATATACTCGCGGCTCTTTTATTTGAGAATTTGAAAATTTGAGATTTGATAATTTCATTCCCAGCGCCATTCCCGTGGCGACCGATACTCCTTGCCCTAGTGGCCCAGCCGACACCTCAATGCCTGCTACACTCCCTCGCTCTGGGTGTCCAGGTAGTCTTGAGCCTATCTGCATAAAACTAGCTAGCTCCTCAACCGGGAAATATCCAGCGCGTGCCAAAGCGGCGTACTGGATCGGACAATAATGTCCACAAGACAACACAATTTTGTCTTGTGTCGGATCAACTACTCCCCCAAAGTACAGAATGCTAAACAAATCCGCACTAGATAGTGGCCCTGCCACGTGCCCTGCCTGGGCGGCATGCACCATTTGCAATACGTCGCCCCGCAACTGATTGGCTATCTTGTGTAAATCTTGAGCAGACATACTACCAGTATAACGCACTACGAGGAACGATGAGTGCAGACGTATTTCACAGTCAAAAAATATTACGCAGGCCGGGTAGGCTGAGTTAGAGGTCAATTTTGCACCAGCAAAATATGACCGCTTTTTTGCGTGAAGTACGTCGAACCCAAAGTGACCATCTACTCTTAGCTCATAAACGCCGACTCATGACAGTGTCGGCAGTGTGTGTGATCCACCTTGTTTAGCGCCTCTTCCAATTTTTTCATAGCAGGTAAAACATCATCTACTCCATCCACGATTTTAAACACATCCATCTCTTTGGCGTCAATCAGCATCTTGTCATGGATCGCCCCGATCACTCCTCTCCAAAACGATCCTACCAAAATAAACGGCTTATGGTGTCCATAATAAAGTTTCGCTAGTACCCAGGCCGTTCCTAGCTCCGAGAGTGTCCCTGTCCCCCCCTGAAATATCAAGAAAATATCCGACTCTTCCATCAGTTGATACATCCGCTCAATATAATTATCTGTTTTAATCTCACGGTCGGTTATATTGGAGAGATATCTCCCTTCAAACCCAGTCGCATGTTCTGGATAAAATGTCACCGACTCAGTTTTCCCCCCAACGGACTCCGCTCCCCGCGTTGCCGCATCCATAATCCCCGGCCCTCCCCCATTGACGATAATATAACCCATTTTTGCCAGTTTTTTTGCCACTTGATAGGCCGTTTGATAATAACTAGAATTGGGCAACACCGCCGCATCACCAAAAAAAGTTACTTTCTTGAATTCGATCTGTTTATTCATTAAAATCTCCCCGCCAGTAAGCACTATTGGCTCCTGCTTCACTCGCCCCAGCCTCTAACACTTGTTTGTATGTTTTAAGATTAATACCCCCATCTATCAAAATCTTACCTGTGTACATTTTACGTAGTTCTTTGATTTTCTCTATCACTCTTATGTCAAATAGGGATCCTGTGGTGCCCACTGGTATCGCCAATAGCAATATGGTGTCACAAGGTCCAAGTACATCTTTCTCAATTTCTTCAATTGGCGTTTCTATTTTTATGGCGAGCCCACCCTTTATCCCGTAACCATCTACACTTTCCAAAAATAATTTTTGTGATCCCATTCGTTCAATCTGGCCAATAATCCGCGCAGGCTTTAGTGCACTACTCTCCTCTATCCACTCAGTTGGATCATCTACCAATAGGTGTATATCCATCTCTATATTATCTAGCGTAAATTGTTGCAAATCTGCAGGTGACACAGTCAGTAGATCAGAGTACAACCCATCTCCAATATCAAAATGTACTTGTTTGACCGACTGGTTATGCAAAATCTTGAGTTTGCTCCCCACCTCACAAGTATCGCCCTCCATGATAATTGGTGTAATCATGATATCCTCAAGTTCTCAATTCTTTGTCGTCGCCTCTGGTACTTTTCTGTACTACTTGCCTCAGTTTGGAGAAATAGTTGTACTCTCTCGACCGCTTCCTCTGGCGTTACCCAATTTGCAGGTAGTACCAACACATTCGCATCTTCATGTTCTCGTCCTTGTTTCGATACCTCGGCATTAAACCCCACAACCGCCCGTACCCCGCGAAACCTATTAGCTACTATCTCGACCCCGTGTCCACTCCCACAGATCAAGATGCCTCGCTCTTCCTTTGCTCCCCCGTCAATCATCTCTGCCACCTTGACTGCTGGATCTACAAAATCATCTTCGGGATCAAAGATGTGATTACCCACATCCTCTACCTCATATTCATTCTCAATTAGCCACTTTTTTAACTCTTCTTTAAGTTCAAATCCCCTGTGATCCGCCCCAATATAAATCCTCACATCTCTATCATATCATCTCGAAAAACATCTTGGGAGACAAAATCTTTTTAGGCCTTACAAACTCAAATACTTTTTCTTGTAAACAATCTCTTTTATCGAGAGTTATCAAATAATCACAGTTAGATCGCACAAATTCCGCCAAAATCACCGCATCTTTCTCCGCTATTACCTTCCTTGCCCGATCAATTTGGCTCTGACTTGGAACCTCTTTAATAACCACTACTTTATCTACCAATCGAAAAAAACGCTTGAGTTGTGCCTCTACTAGTTTTTTACGGACATTCTTCTCCACCTCATGCAACACAATGCGAGATACATGTCGTCTTATATTTTTTAATGTAAACAATTTTGCCGATCCACCAAATGGTGAATTCACTGCTGTAAATAACACACTCGAATCCAAAAACAAATTTAGAGTTGATCTTCGCTTAGCCATTCCTCTATTTCCTTATCACTAAAGTCTCTCGTATATTTTGTGAGTTTGGGATCAATATACGTTTTTTGATAAATCTGTTCAACCATCAGCTCCAGTTTTTTCAAATAATCAAAATCTACGAGCGCAACTGATGGACTCCCACCCTTTGTCAAAATATAATAGTTACTCGCCACCGCAAGTTCTGCCAGATCCCCCAGTCTCCCCCGAGCCTTCGTGATTGGAATAATATTCGCCAACTGTGTGTTCATAACTACACACTATCATATGTACACATTTGTGTCAACTATTATGTACGCTAATCTTCTAATCAAACCACTCTGGACTCACAAATTTAATTAGTGCACTAAGTACAATTTGTACATAGGCCGCTTTTCTATCCAGCTCTCCCTTGGTAAATATCCCAATTGCTCCTGCGCCTTGTTTCACATTACTTTTACCCGTAAGTTTATCCATCAAAGGTCCCAACTCTCCACCCTTTCTGATTTCCTCGGCAATATTTGCTGGCAA
>Ga0210049_1002132_pt1 | contig 18570 bp, 18 predicted proteins | sample CryGeyCG2014_300_2_FD_183964 | JGI IMG/M metagenome (GOLD analysis project Ga0210049, IMG submission 183964) | Groundwater microbial communities from aquifer - Crystal Geyser CG06_land_8/20/14_3.00 (SPAdes) (version 2) | ecosystem: Environmental > Aquatic > Deep subsurface > Groundwater | place... | reverse complement strand
GTTTGTCAGCGAGAAATTTTATATTATTTCTTTTTTCTTTCGGGTGGTGTTTGTTGTATACTTTTCTTAAGCCTTTGAGTGTAACTCTTGTGTATATTTGAGTAGTCCCAAGGGATCCATGGCCAAGGAATTCCTGAATATACCGGATGTCCATTCCATTCTCAAGTAAATGTGTAGCAATACTGTGGCGAATTGCATGGGCTGTAATGGGTTTTGGTATGTTGCTTTGTTTTGAGTATTTTTGAATGAGCGAGCATAGCCCCGATTGATCAAAGGCGTTTCCGTTAAAGTTAAGGAATAGTGCTCCTTTTGTGTGCGGTTTTGCAAACTGGGGGCGGATCTTTTCTATGTATTCTTTCAGGTATTCTGAAAGCTAATCGGGTAAGCGGTATCATTCTTTCCTTATTTCCTTTACCTTTTATTATAATCATTTTATGAAGCATGGTGTTGAAGCATGGTGTCAGGTCTTTAGTTGTGAGTTCACTCTGATTTTCTTCTCAATGCTCTCTAATAGTTTTGAAAGTGTAGTATCCTTGTTCCTCTCTTCCTCTATCTCCCTTGCCGACTGGCTGACAAAACTGTAATGGCGGCTGCCCAGCTCTCTGGCTATTACCCCCACAGGAGCATCTGTCAGCAGTCTTGCCAGGTATAATGATATCTTTAAAGCTTTGGTATTGTACCTTCTTCTGAACAGCTCTTCTTCTGTTATGCCGAATTCCTTCAATACAGCTTCTTTTACGTCACTGACCTGCGGGCTGAGCTTGCCGGTGATCTGCGCAGGAATCTCAGGAGATAATTCTCTTTCCTTTATTCTGTGAATCACAGAGCGGCTGAATGACTCGGCTCCAAGGATAAACCCCGCATAAAGGTCCTTAAAAGGATTATGGAAATTGTCTGATAAGCCATCCTGAACGAATGTCCTGTATTTTAACTGAGCCGTCTTTATGTTTCTGGCGCTGAACTGGCCAAGCAGCCATCCTGTGCTTAAAAACGGGCTTTTCTCAATTCCCAGATAACTGCGGTAACTGCTCCACTGGAATTCCTCCGGAAGCCTGGCAATGCCGGCCCTGACAGGATTCAGGTGTATATACCTGGTTAGTTCCAGCAGATAATTCTCTTTTTCCACCAGGATTGACTTATACCTTCCCTGGAATAAATGCCCCGCTCTTTTATGGCGGCTGTTGAATCTATTGGTATAAACAGTCTGAAGGCGGTGCATGAACCTTACGAGATTAGCCCTGGGGGTCTCAATCAAAAGATGATAATGGTTATCCATCAGGACATAGGCATAAATGTTTATTCCGTGGCAGTCCTTTGCGTCGTTTAATATATCCAGCATTTCCTGCCTGTCCCGGGCATCCCTGAATATGGGCTTCCTTTCATTTCCCCTTGCAGTGATGTGGTAAAACGCTTCTTCGTATTCAACCCTTAACGGCCTTGTCAATGCAATCCCCAAATATACAAATATGTTTTATCCAGACAAAAAATGATTAGCTACTCACAACTAAAGACCTGACACCATGACGCATGCACAGGGATTCCATCAATTTGCTCTTACCCGCTCCGCTGCGGGATATGATAACTCCGGAAAGAGGATTATCAAGTTTTCGTGATATTGTTATCAAATAGCCGATTTTCTTGTTTATTTCCTCTCCCACATAACCCAGAATGTCAAGGTGCTGGACTACTTGGTTAAGAATGTCAGGGCTTTTAAGGAATTCAAGGGCTTCATCTTCTTCGTCTTGTGTCATGTGATAACCTTTGTCCTGTTCTTGTATAAGGTCTTTGGTTTCTCTTACCTTTTCTAATTTCTTAATGACGGCGCAAAGGTCTTGCTCAACTACAGGCTGGGTTACCTTAAACAGCTCGCTTACCCTGTTTGCGAACCCTGTCCTGCTCCTTCCTATGTAAAGGTCTATGATGTCCACGTGGAAGGTCGTTCCGCCATTCTCCGCCCTTATGTTTACCTTCATTCTGTTAGGGTCAATTCCGTTAAGTTCCTTTACTTCATACCTGCGATTTGCGAATTCAAATTTAAGGATGTCATCAAAAACCTGGACTGTGCCCTCCCCTATCTTTGAAGCAATGGACTGGGCTTCATCTATGGCTTTTGTGAGGTTTTCCTTTGTTAGTTTTTCCGGAATTTTAACCTTAAAGCAGGGCAAGTCCATTTTCGTTAGTTGGCTTGAAAGGTTTGGGTTATCCCCTGCTATATATGCCTTCCAGGGCCTGTGCTTTTTCAAGAATTCAAGGTGTTCTTCGTTTAGGGCTTGGAATACAGGAACGGCATTGTCATAGCCCAACTGGCACAAACGAAGGGTATCAGTTATTGAGCCGGTAAACACTATTTCCTTGCTCTTGAATGCCTGCCAGTTAAAGACTCCTTTGGGTAAATTGCTAAGGTAGATTTCCTTGTTGTCTGCCATCCTTAGGCCTATCAGGTCAATGCAGTCTTCATCTAAGCTGAACACAGGAAAAACTATGCAGTCAGCGAAAAACTCCCTGCCTTCCTTGGTCAGAATCCCTATTTCCTGCAGGGCCTGCCTTACCTCTCCTTTGCTGGGTATTGCCTTAAGGAAGCTGCCGTTGGAAAGCCCCGCCTTGAACCTTTCAGGCACCTGCTCATCATATATACCCAGGGATTCAAGGTATTGCCTGCCCTTGCCGGATTTTCGGAAGGCGTTCTGATAAAACCTGACGGTGTCGTTCAATAATTCCTGTTTACTTACAATCATCTTTTTTCCTTGTTGTCGCCGACAAGCCTCTTTGACAAATTACCAAATGCATCCGTTCAGGGCAATGGTTTCAGGATTTTGCCTTTCAATGCCCCTGCCCCCGCGCAAGTCTTTTCTTCCTTATTCCACTTAGGGGCGGGGGGCGGGAATAGATAGTTATGAAACGGCGACCCGTCCCGATGGACATCGGTGCGGGGAAGCCGATAAAAACGACAGGCTTCAGCGAAAAAGCACGGAGAGCGGAAAGGAGGGTCGCTGTCCCGATGAATAAAGAGGGACGGTTTAGCGACGGGTTCGAGATGGTGAGAACCCCGGCTCCGAAGGAGGGAGAATGACTGATATTATTAGAAATGCCGAAGGGACAATCAATATCAGCCAAAGTGATCTCTCCATTCGCCCTACAATCAATTATTCTGGGCAAGGCAAGGGTTTGATACCCAGCTCCAGAATTGAAAATATGAAATCTGCTATTATACATAACTTGAACGCTCCACTTTTGAAAATGTCAAAATCGGGCTATCGTCGGAAAAATTCGCAAAAGCCATATGGAGATCATGCTGGGTGTAGTTCTGACATTTATCAATTGCTTTTACATAAATCAAGCCTTCTGGAAGATTTGGCGGAGAATAAGTATGACTTTGACCATAATCAGTATCGTCGGAAAAAAGAATTGTGCCTGTGGGGCTGCCCTGACGGACTTCTAATTTATCAATTCCTGAACCATCGGCGTAGTCATCAACAAAAATACTTATGCTTGTTTTATTTGTCAATCCACCGTCGGGAATCACTTTCCCCTCGGAGTCCTTCACTTCCAGCAGCGGTGGCGTGATGTCAATATTCGCTTTTGCGATCACTGTATTCGGACCAAATGAGCTATTGTGAGATGGATGTGGACTCACAACGATTGTGCCATTTTGGTCTGAATTTGTTTCTGTTTTGCATGTACTACCTTCGACGGTTGTTTCCCACTTTATCTTACCAACCAATTTTTCCGGAGGCGCAACACTACCTTTGACTGAAACATTTGAAAGCTCAATATTCTGATTTTCTGCGGGAATCAGTATTGCAAGATTGTCTGCAGGAAATGCCTCAAACGAAAAAACTGGCAAAATTCCTATATATAATAGAATCAAAAAAATCCTTTTAACTGACATTCTCTTTTTCTCCTAAATACGGCTCGTGGCTATTTCTCTTCAGGTGGAATTTCATCTGTACTCATTAATAATGTTCTTTCATACTTAAAAGGATATGGGATTCCACTTTTTACCCATTCTAAAGCATCTTTTGCTTCCTTGGAAATAAATTCAATTTTATTATTTGACATTTTTTCTAATACTTGAAGACTTCGTTTATCTGGAATACTTTTTAATACTTTTAAAACAATACTATAGTTTGTATGTACTTTTCCCCACGGTGGCGGAGATGAATTTGGAATATTTGATGCGCCATTTAGCAATTTTAAGACTGTAGGAATTACATCATTTCCTGTTTCAATAAGAACAAGGATTGCACCTTCATATTCAGGAACTGTCTTCCAATTTATCAATAAATCTATAGCAGCCTTGATTCTTTGAGATTTCGGCATAACATCAAGCAAGTGTTTCGCACGAGCTCGTTGTATATCGAATCCTAATATGTTTTGTAGTTTTGGATCTTTTTTAATAATTTCCTCAGATTCTTCAATCCATCCTTTTTTTATAAATAATTCTACAATTATTTTTGTATACTCTGAATTCTCCATTGCTGTTTTGAACAGCATTTGTTTTTCTTTGTTCAACTTTTCCACAGAAGGTAAATTTAATTTTTTTCTCATATTTATCATTTCGCTACTATGGCGTAATGTATTTCTAACAAACCAACAAGAATCATTTTTATTCAAATAAGCAATTGCTTTCTCGTCACCAAGATAACCAATTTTCTCAGCTGCAATTCTTCTAATTCGAGGTTCGCTATCATTTAAGTAGAGGACTATGGAATCCACTGAGGTTTTATTTCCTAAGTCAGAAATTTGTTCTATTTTTTCTATTTTCCTTGCCATTTCTATGCAATTGGCTCGATTCCTATTTTTTTCTTTTGCTTCCAAATAATTAAAGGTCCAAGAAACTGATAGAATGGCAATCATTAAAATAAATTTGCTTCTGTGTAAATTCTCGTTTTTGTGCATTCCCATATCACCCTCCCATTTTCAATTTTATTCCCACTGGCTACCTGGATGAGCCCAGTCTATACCTTCATGTCCATAAGTTCCGTGTGTTTCTGCCCATTCTGCACCATTTTCTGTACTATTCCATACATTGGGATCTGTGCCAATCATGGCTTCCCATTCATTATCAATCCCATCTTGATCTGGATCCACACTAATAGGCAAAGGATCGGCAGTGTTACCGTAGTGACCGTAAGCAGTAAAGTTGTGGACTCTATGGTCCCTATGCCAAAATTCGTGCAGCACTACTGCTTTGAATCCATTTATATATTTATTTCCCGTCGGTGGAATACCGGCTGAACTATATGAAGCTGGACCAATTTTTACTTCCCAAGAAGTTGCGGAATAAACTATAGTAGAACCATATGCGCCTGTCATGGTGGGATCATATGAGTATTGCCCCACATACCCAAGACCATCTGTCCAGTAATAAAACCAGTTAGGAACACTAAACCAATCTTCCTGGGCCGGAAAGAAGTACTTAACATTTACAGTCTTTGTGACTTCTCCCGCAAAAGCAAAAGTTATGAAATACAATAGTGCGATTACAACCAATCCATATTTTTTCATACGAGCCCACTCCCCATACTAATTATTTCCTTATTTATTCTTTGTTGATGACTACGCCGATGGTTCAGGAATTGATAAGCTTGAAGTCCGTCAGGGCAGCCCCACAGGCACAATTCTTTTTTCCGACGATACTGATTATGGTCAAAGTCATACTTATTCTCCGCCAAGTCTTCCAGAAGGCTTGATTTATGTAAAAGCAATTGATAAATGTCAGAACTACACCCAGCATGAAGTTTTAGTGAGTTTTCATTGATTTCTCGTCCATTTTTCAAGTTTGTTGTTTGCAAAAGTGAGGCGTTCAAATGATGTTCAAGTCTGTTTTTGAAGTAATGAATATGGGGCTCAATACTTTCAAGGTTACCACTAATTAATAATAGTGTTGACCCCATTAACGAAATCGCCCATCAGTTTGATAGACCTAAACATATGAAAAACCTCCAAAACATTGAAACGAACACACAACTTTTGCAAACGCAAAAACGGGGCTATCGCCCCGAAAAGTTCAGACCGGAATAGTAAAACCGTGCTGACTAAAATTACCTGCTTGGTCGTGTGCAAGGACACAAATCTGACCTTCTGGCAAATCATTTAAAGTATAAGTATGGCTTGATTCATTATAATACGCCGAGTTCCAAAATTGATTAAGGGGGGTTCCTGAAGCGTCTGAGCCTTGAAATACTTGAAAATGGCAAAGCCCTGAACCATTGCCACCATCATTTACTTCGACGGTTACATTTTTTCCTGTTACTCCCCCTTCGGGGATAACGTCACCATTAGAATTTTTAACAGTAATAGTAGGTACTGCACCCGAAGCAGAAGACATTGCGTTAAACTGAGTTACAGGAGTGCGGTAAGTAAGACCAAAACCTTCGTTATACCAACTTGTATTTGTAAGAATATTTTTCCCACTACCCGTTTGTTGAATAGTGACTCCATTAAGTGCATATATTAATTCTACCCATCCATCACAACGAATACCTGCAATATTACTCAAATTTGATATTGTATCTGTATCTCCACCTTGCAGATCAATCATTGAAGTAAGCAAATTTTGAACATACGGAAATCGCACGGATCCATCGTTTTTCGCCATTTCAACAATTCCTGTACGGGTGGAAACAGAAGGATTTTTAGTTTTGGCACCAACATACCCCCAAAAATCATGCATAAAACCATAGAGAGTTCTTGTCTTTTGATACCCACTCTGAGTTTGTTCTGCAACGTGATAATTATTTAGATTATCTGCACTGCTACCTTCATAATCTAAAAAAATTCCAGCATGATAACTAATCGCCAAAGGAAGATTACAATATACCACATCCCCTTTTTCCATATTAGCTGGAGTTGCCGACCAAAGCAAATTATTAAATAGTAACAGGAAAAATATCGAAAATAAAATAATCTTTAATTTTCTCATATTAATATCCTATTATAAATTATTTTTTGTAAGAATTATATAGATTTTTTAGCTTTCCGTTTTTTTCTTGCTTGCTCAAAGAATCAAGCTTATTTTTAACCATCGCTTTCCGCCCTGGGTTATTATAATTCAAAGAACTCAAACCCATTAAAATATTATTGACTGCCGTTTCTTCTTTAACTTCGTCAAGCAAACCAAGAATTTTTCCTGCAAGTAAATCTTGATTGACATGGCGATTGTGAGATAGATAATAAACAGAACCTTTAAGTATTTCTGGATTGTTTTTTAGATATTTGAATTTTTCCAAAAATGTTTTTTCTCTTTTTTCGTGACCGCCCCAAGTCCGAGCTGCTTCACATTTTAAACTCAAAGGATTTTTATTGTCTGAAAAAATATTAGATAATTCATTCATAATAAAATTTCTATCCTCGTCAGAAATATGCATGCCGTTTAAATAATAATTAATATTTACAGTAAAACTTCTTTTTAAATTTGGATTATATTTTTTATTTATTATTACTGGCATTACTTTTTTCATCAATATTTCTTTTAAATCTTTAGTCTCGTTTTTCCATTTTTCATATAATCCGCTATAAATATATGTATAAACGAGAAGCTTTTTCAGATCTTCCTTGCTTGCTGTTCCTGCCTGTATTGTATAATTAAATTCCTGTATGTCATCTTTATCTGTCAAAAGATTTAAAGCTTCTAAAGATTCAGTTTCATTAACACTATTTAATATTGACATTAACTCTTTCCTTCCAGGTGAATTTTCTTTGAAGTCTGTCCATCCTGGATGGTGATCCACAAAAGAGCCCACTTGGCTAATAAATAATCCTATTTTATCTGTTTTTGTATCTTCACCAAAACAAAAAATCGGCACCAAAAAAACCATTGCTATGCCTAATACAAAAATAACCTTTTTCATTTTATTATCCTCCAATCCATATTTTTTTACCGTCGAAGTAAATGATGGTGGCAATGGTTCAGGGCTTTGCCATTTTCAAGTATTTCAAGGCTCAGACGCTTCAGGAACCCCCCTTAATCAATTTTGGAACTCGGCGTATTATAATGAATCAAGCCATACTTATACTTTAAATGATTTGCCAGAAGGTCAGATTTGTGTCCTTGCACACGACCAAGCAGGTAATTTTAGTCAGCACGGTTTTATGCTTGCTTAGGTAATTTTTCCCCTCTGTAATGGGGATTTGACATTTGCAAAAAGTTGTCGTTCAAAACAGGTTCAAAGGAGTTTTTCCAGTGTTCGAAGTTGTCTGTGAAGTGATGAAAACTTGGGTCAGCTTGGCTAATAAAGTGATGAGCGACTTGACTTGTAACCCCCAAACTTCCCTTACTACTTATACCTGCCATGCTCATCATCTCTCCGACGTTTCATCGGAGTCCGAAGATACATCGGACCTTTACAGGGGGTAGGTTAGGCCCATTCGAGCGTGCTAACTGATATTGGCTATTAGTTAAATTAACATAAAAATTGTTTCTACTTGGGCTTGATATTGAATTAAGAGTAGGACTCCAATTTGAAGAAGACCACTCTAGATTTATCTCGTGGCCATTCTTGTTTCTTATCTTTTTTAAATAACCGTTACATAATGAGGATGGGAAGGTAGTTTCATAATTAATAAAATAATATTTTGTTCCGTATTTGTCTTTAACCACATAATAATTCCCGTTGTCCTCAAAAGAAAGCCAAAGATAAACACCCGGGGGTGCTTTAAATTTTGCATCGGAGAATTTAGATCCTGTAATCATACATCTGAAGGCCTGAATACCGCCGGATTGCGGAGTTTTTTTGCCAAATTGACCTCAAACCAGTTGCATAGCTACTTCTGCCGACGGAGGCTCTGTAAGAGAAGCAGGTACAACCGCCTCTTTTCCGATGAAGGAAGAAGGCTGGTTCTTCTGCCAGAAGGCATAACGGCGCTTCCGGGCAGACACAAGATTCTGTTTTCTTTGATTTAGTATCACCTCCTGTTGACCCGACAGAGCCTGAAGCGGAGTAACATACTTTAGAGAGCTGTGGGGGTCATTATTGTAAAGGTCAGGGAAGCGCGCAAGCCAGCTGACTACGTCATCTACGATCTTAAAGGAAACAGGGGCTTCCCTGTGGTACTTAAGCGTTTTGATAAACGCCTCTATCCAGCCTTCGTCGTCAGGGGTATGAGGCCTGCCGTAGTGTATCAGAGCGCCAAGCAGGTCTTTAACAGTAATCCTGGTGTAAGCTGCTTTCATCGCAGAGCCTCTGTCAGAGTGAGCCACCAGGTTTAATTCCAGCGAAGGCGGCATAAGAGCCAGCGCCTCAGTTACAGCCCTTACCAGGTCAGAAGAAGTGACACCTGTCAGGGAATATCCTATGTGAAGCAGGTAGCGGCAAGGCAGAATCATTACCGGTATAGCCCACACGGCAATCCCTGTTTCAGTGACAAAGCACGTAGCATCGTAGCAAAGAAGCGAAAACCCCTGATCCAGAAGAGAATGAGCGGAAACATAGGAGCCGTTTCTCTTGCGCCTCCTGATTGGGCGCAGCAGTCTTTCACTTTTCAGGACCTTGTACACAGTTGAAAGAGAGGCAAAGAACCTCCCTGACTCATGGCCGTGGACGAAGATATGGCTTACGGGTTTGTCCCAGAACCTTTCTTCTGTGGCAGTCCGGACAATGGCTTCCCGCTCATGGGCAAGGATCCTGTTCCATGCAATACGCTTTACCAGCGGCTTCGGATTAGCCCATCTGCGCAGTTTCCTCGGCTCAATCCCGAATATCCGGCAGGCTCGTTTCTGGGTTAATCCCTGGGAAACAGCTTCTTTGATGCTTTCGACTACGGCTGTCCTTGTCTCTTTCTTGAAATGTCCTTTAAGCGCGCCTAAAAGCCCTAATCCGTTCTTTTTTTTAACAAGGACAGCTCGTGGCCCACTGCGGCAAGGGCGTCTTTTGTTTCTTCCAGCTGTCTTGCGACTCTTTGGTACTGTTCTACGGGTATGACCTGCTGTTTGCGCCCGGGCTTGCCCTTCCTGGACAACGCTTCTATGGCCGCCGCCTTGACCTTTTTGCGTATGGCTACCAGGTCCCATGGGACAAGGCCGTTGCGCTGCAGGATCATCTTTACCGGAGCGCCCGGGGCAATGCATTCCATGTAGACATTGAACAACTGTTCCGGTGTCAGCTTTATCCGTTCTTTCTTGTTTTCTATGGTTTCCAACAGTGTCCTCCTTAAGACTTACTACTATTATACAGCCTTTTTTGGGTTTTTCAAGTTTCGCCGCCTACTGATAGAGAATTAAATCTTAACTTGAGGACACTAAGGCAAAGAAACGCGGATCCCAATTGGCATGTATCAGGATCTTCGGACAGCAATAGCCTAATTCTTCTATTCTTTTACTTAAAAACAAAAATCCCCCGGGCTCGTCTGCTGTCAATTAGTCATTAGTCATTTGTCATTAGTAGGATAAGAACAGTAGATTTCATAGATTGAAGGGAATTTGGAATGAGTAATCGGGAGAGATTTTTATGGGTTAGGAAGATGGATAAGAGGAAGTTGGGTATATATGTATTATAACTCGAAATCGCTATTTGTCAAGAATAAAGGTACTTTTTATATCTTTTATACTTTTCTATCTTCTTTTATCTTCATGTTAAATAGAAATACGTCGCATGAATGCGACCGCTACAAAGGGCGGGCAAAATCCCCCTTTGATAAAGAGGGAAACAGAGGAATTTAAATAGGGCGACCAAAGTCGCCCCTACGCGCAGGCTGAAGCCCGCGGCTACCTTTGGGCGGGCAAGTCTCTGAACCATTCACTTCCTACTACGCCTTTCAGGCTTCGAAGGACAGGTCGCTCAGATTCAGGATAAACCCCGCCCCTGCGCGTATCCCCTCATCCTCGCCTTCTCCCGCCCTCCACCAAGATTGGCGGACAAGCAAGGGGAGAAGGTAATATGGATATACAAAAGTGAAAGGACATTTAAACTTGACATTTAGCGGAAAACAGATATAATACTAAAAGATGATTACGGTGATTATCGCAGACTAATGATTACAGTGATTATTTAAAAATGATTACACCGATTAATACTAACTGGAGGAAAAATGGCGGAAGAAAAAAAGAAAAAGGCAGCAGCGCCGGCAGCGCCGGCAGGGGCACCGGCAAAACCTAAAGTAAAGAAAAGAAAACCCTCTATACTAAAAAGGATAAGGCAGGAAAAAAGAAAAAGGGAGCATAATTCAGGGATAAAAAAGAACCTGAAAGCCACGCTCAAGAACACAGAGCTCGCTATCGCCTCAAAAGACAAACAAAAGATAAAAGAAGCCCTGAGCCTGGCATTCAGCACCCTGGATAAAACGGCCCGGAGCGGCGTGATACACAAAAACAAAGCGGCAAGGCATAAATCAAGGCTCGCGTTAAAAGCCAATAAGATCTAATAAAGAAAGATATCCCGATCCTCCAAACTAACTGGCGGACAGGTAAATCGGGACCGCTACAAGGGCGGGCAAGCCCGCCCCTACGCGCTGCATAACTTGCTTACCAATATTTCAAGAGCAAGATCCTCTGAGATCCTGCCGGACTTGATGTTGAATTCGGTATCAAGGAGCCGGTTCAGGTTATCCTCCAGTTCCTTCTGCGAGAATTTCCTTCCCTGCTCCATAACCTTTCCCGTCTGCCTCGGCGATCTAGAACCGATCGCGGCTCCTATCTCAGCGCTGGAACGTTTTTTCTCTATAAGCTGCTTAGCGATCATTATCATCCTGAACTGCCTTGCCATCATAGCGATCAGGTAGCCGGGCGATATTCCTTCCCTGATAAGGATCCCCGCGGATCTCAGAGCCTCGTCTTTTCTTCTTTCAGCCACGCAATCCACCAGGTTCCATACGTCAGGCGCTTCCCTGCTTGAGATCACCGCCCTGACATCCTCTTCTTCTATGCTTTCCTTCCTGCCTGAAAACAACGCGAGCTTCTCTATCTCTTTTGACAGCAGGCCCAGGCCGGTGCCCGCCCTTTCCAGCAGGGCGTTAACAGCCGGTTCCGTCATTTTTTTGCCCTCTTCCGCGGCCCTTTTCCGGATCCAGGCTTTGGCTTCAGGGACAAAGGGACTATAGAACATAACCTCGTATTTTTTCAGGGCGGTTTCGGTCTTCAGGACCGTAAGGATAAGGCAGGTGCTGGGAACCGGGTCCCGGGCGTATTCGGCGATATCTTTTAATTTGCACGCCGCTTCCGCATTTTTCACGACGATCAGTTTTTTCTGGCTGAAAAAAGGGACGGTCTGGCAGGCGCCAAGCAGGGAACTGATGCCCGAAGAAAATACTTCGTCGCCCTGTTTGACGTAATAATTGAAGGCTTCCTGGGAAGGATCTATCAGCTTCTTTTTTATCTTTTCAACCGCTTCTTCCTTCAGGTATTCTTCCACTCCGGCAAAAATATAAAAGGGCCTTATTGCGCCCTTTTCGATCTCAGAAAATAATTCCTTGGTGTTTGACATTTTAGTTTCAGCTACCATTCGGGCTCAATGAATTGAGCCCCTACAAATTCCCCTCACCCCCACCCTCTCCCGCATCGGGGAGAGGGAAAAGGAAGGGATCGGTTATTTAAATAACATTTCCGCCAGCTGCCTTTCGATCACCGGCCTCAGCGAATTCAGGATAACGGCGAACGAATTATTCTTCTCCACGCGCTCTTTCTTCAGTATGAAACCGCCGCCCGGCATTTCCCTCTTTTCGACCGACAGGCGAAAGCCCGCCTTCTTTTTAAAATACGTTTTATTGACCTTATCTATGAACGCGGCATCTATCCTTTTTTCTGAGGAAGGTATTATAACCTCCTCGTCTCCGTCAGCGGACGAAAGCATCTTCCCGATTATATCCTGGTATCCTGCTTTGTCCATGCCCTTGATCTCTTCAAGCGCCGCGCTGAACACGGCAGATATGGCTTTCTGTTTTTCCGCCAGGACCTGCTTTTTGGCGTCTATGACCGCGGAAGTCCTCATTCTTTCCTCTTCCTGCCTCGCGCGCCCGCCTGCCTTCTCGCCAATATCCGCTTTCAGCAGTTCAGCCCTGGCCCTGGCTTCTGCCAGTATCCCTTCCGCCTGGCCTGACGCCTTTGATCTTATTGCATCCGCCTCTTTACGCGCGTCGCCTAAAATTTTCTGGATAATCGCTTCGATCGCCATAAACATCCTTTCCCAACCACAGATTACAGATTTCCACGAAAACACGAAAGTATCACGAAAACACGAAATAAAATTAGACACAGATCAACACAGATTATCACGGTTTTAACTTTGCAAACTATGTAAACTCTATAAACTTTGCAAACTGCTTTTAAATACTACCAAGGAAACACGGAATGACGGAAGTACGGAGAAATATTTGGCTTTTTACAAATGACTAATGACAAATGACTGTAGTTCAGACGAGCTTAATGCCGTTGAGCAGGATTATGCTCGCAAGCAGTCCCAGGACCGCGTACGTCTCGACCATAACGCCGTATATAAGCGCCTTCATCATGTCCTTAGGCTGTTTCGCGACTACCGCGATGCCGGCTGCGCAGGATTTACCCTGATGTATCGCGGATATCCAGCCCACCAGCCCAACCGGAATACAGGCGAAAAATATGCTTAATCCCTGCAGAAATGAAATGTCGGGTATCTTTCCGGTCAGAAGCCCTATCTTCATCACTACCAGGAAGCAAATAAGGAATCCGTAGATCCCCTGGGTCCCGGGCAGGCCCACAAGCAGAAGCATCGTGCCGAACTTGTCCGGCTCCTCAGTGAGCAGCCCGTCGGCTGCCGCTCCTGCGAGCCCCACTCCCTTGGCAGAACCTATTCCCGCAAAACCCGCAGCGAACGCCGCGCCAAGAATCGATAAAGCTAAACCCCAGCTCATTTTTAAAACCTCCTTAATTTTCTTATTGAGTTCAATTATGAATTATGAGTTATGAGTTATGAATGAAGGAATCAGGGCTCCCACCTTAAGGATTGGCGGGTCTTCGAGAAGCCCTGAGTTATCCCGAAGGGATCCCTTTGGGACAATTTCAAAAATACCTTGTTGTTGATTCATAATTCATAATTCAGCATTCATAATTAATATTTTATTTAAGGGCTTCTTTGAATTTCTTTACAAGCAGGGGGACGACCTCGAACAGGTCGCCCACTATCCCGTACGTGGCAACGTTGAAGATCGGCGCGCTGGGGTCCTTGTTTACCGCGACTATCACATCCGAGCCCTGCATGCCTACAAGGTGCTGGACCTGGCCTGATATGCCGCATGCAATGTAAAGCTTTGGGCAGACGGTCTTGCCTGTCTGGCCGACCTGGTGGTATGAAGGGATCCAGCCCGCGTCCACTGTCGCGCGCGAAGCTCCCACAGCCCCTCCTATGGTCTCCGCAAGTTCTCTAATAAGGGAAAAGTTCTCGGCTTTCCCGATACCCCTGCCGCCGGAAACGATGATGTCGGCTTCCTGCAGATCCACAACCTGCTCTTCCGGTTTGATAATCTTCAGTATCTCGACAACCGCGTCCTCAGCGGAAATTTTCGGGTCAACCGTGACAACTTCGCCCTTCCTGCCTGCCTGTTTTGCGATCCTCTTCATGACCCTGGGGCGGACAGTTGCCATCTGCGGGCGGTGGTTGGGCGAAATTATGGTTGCCATAATGTTGCCGCCGAACGCCGGGCGCGTCTGCATCAGTATCTTTTTTTCCGTGTCTATTTCAAGTCCGGTGCAGTCAGCGGTAAGGCCGCATTTGATCCTTGCCGCGACGCTCGGGGCAAGTGACCTGCCTATCACGGTGGCGCCCACCAGCACGATCTCCGGCTTGTATTCCGTGACCAGCCTTGTAAGCACCCTCGCGTAGAATTCGTTCCTGTACAGGCCCATGAGCGGTGAACCCGCGATATACGCCTTATCCGCCCCGTACGCGAAGAGTTCTTCCGCGATCCCCTGCGTCTTCTCGCCGATATAAACCGCCGCGAGCTCTGTGCCCAGCTTGTCCGCAAGCTTGCGGCCTTCACCCAGCAGTTCAAAGGTAACAGGCACGATCCTGCCTTCCTTCTGCTCGGCAAACACCCACACGCCTTTATACGCGGACAGGTCCGCGTGTATTACTTTTCTGGTTATCTCGATGGCGCCGGATTTGCACGCCTCGGCGCACGCGCCGCACAGGTTGCAGTTATCCCTGATCACCGCTTTTTTATCCACTAACTCGACCGCGCCGAACGGGCATTTCTTAACGCAGAGCTTGCAACCGGTGCATTTTTCTATAATTACCTTAATGTTGTCCATATATTTTCCATTTTCTTTGATTACAGTGATTAGTAAAGAGATTACAGTGATTATTTAAAGTTACCATAATCTTAGTTATAATCAACGTAATCATCTTTTAGAAATCACCGTAATCATCATCTAAAGGACTTTGCTATCGCGCAGTTTGCCGACAAGGGCTTCTGCCATCTGGTCCGGTTCGCCCCGCAGGATCTCGCCCTTCTTGCGCATTTCCGGCGTGAATATCTTAATAACCTGGGTCGTAGACCCGGTCAGCCCCACGCGGTTGGGGTCCGCGTCAATATCCTGCAAGCCCCACACGGTTATCTGGGCCGCCTTTGCTTTCATCATGCCTTTAAGAGAAGGATAGCGCGGCGTGTTCATCTCTTTTGTCACCGTGACCAGTATCGGAAGTTTCGCTTCAACGAGCTCAAAGCTGTCCTCAAGGGTCCGTTCCGCTCTTATCGTTTGGTCCTCTATCTCGATCTTCCTTACGAACGCCACCTGGGGTATGCCGAGGTGCTCCGCGACTCCGGGCCCAACCTGCGCGGTATCCCCGTCGATAGCCTGCTTGCCGAACAGCAGCAGGTCATAATTCCCCATTTTTTTGATGGCGCACGCAAGGGTGTATGAGGTCGCGAGCGTATCAGCCCCGGCAAAAGCCCTGTCGCACAGGAGCACTGCCTTGTCCGCGCCCATCGCAATAGCGTCCTTGAGCGCCTTCTCGACCTGGGGCGGCCCCATGCTCAGGACCGTGACTTCCCCGCCGTATTTCTCGCGGAGGCGCAGCCCCTCCTCTATCGCGTTCTCGTCAAACGGGTTTATGATAGCGGGTATGCCTTCCCTGACCAGCGTGTTTGTCTGGGGATTTATCCTTACCAGCTGGATCGCGGCGGTGTCAGGCACCTGCTTTATGCACACTATAATATTCATGAAAGGCCTCTTTTCCACGAAAGCACGAAATAAAATTAGACACAGATTATCACAGTTTTAACTTTGTAAACTCTGTAAACTTTATAAACTGATTTTAACCCAAATCTTAATCTTTCTGGCCTTTGGCGGACTGCTTGATCAGCTGCAGGGCGATAACGTTGCGCTGTATCTGGTTTGTCCCCTCGTAAATCTGGGTTATTTTTGCGTCGCGCATCCTTTTTTCAACCGGATACTCCCTCATGTAACCGTACCCGCCGAAGATCTGGACGGCGTCCGTGGTAACCTTCATTGCCGTGTCAGAGGGAAAAAGCTTGCTCATGCAGGATTCTTTCGCGATATCCTTGACGCCGGCGTCTATCATCCTCGCGGTAGCGTAAATGAGCGCCCTTGCCGCTTCAACCTGGGTCGCCATGTCAGCCAGCATATGCTGTATAGCCTGGAACGAGATTATCGGTTTGCCGAACTGGATCCTCTGGCGCGCGTACGCTATCGCGTCGTCAAGAGCACCCTGGGCGATGCCCAGGGCCTGCGCGCCCACTCCGGGGCGGGACCCGTCGAAGTTCCTCATCGCTATTATAAAACCCATTCCTTCCTTGCCGAGGACCCTGTCAGCCGAAACCTTGCAATCGTTAAAAATAAGTTCGCGGGTCGCCGAGGCCCGTATGCCCATTTTCTTTTCTTTCTTTCCGAATTCGAACCCGGGCATGCCCTTGTCAAGTATGAAAACAGTGGCGCCCCTGGCGCCTTTGGTGCGGTCCGTCATCGCGACTATCGTGTAAACCTCCGCCTCGCCGCCGTTCGTGATCCACTGCTTAGTGCCGTTGATCACGTAATGATCGCCCTCTTTCCTCGCGGTTGTCTGTATGCCGCCGGCGTCGCTTCCGGCGTTTGGCTCTGTCAGGCCGAATGCCGCCAGCTTTTTACCCGCGGCTATGTCAGGCATATACTTTTTTTTCTGCTCTTCACTGCCGGACATAAGTATGGGATACGCGCCCAGGGCCGTAGCCGCGTAGCATATGGAAATACCCCCGCACGCCCTGCTCAGCTCCTCTGTTACCAGGCACAGCTCGAATATGCCCCCGCCCAGCCCGCCGTACTGCTCGGGTATGTATACCCCGAAAAGCCCGGCGTCAGCCAGTATCTTCATGATATCCCAGGGGAATTCCTCGGTTTCGTCATAATGCGCGGCGACCGCGGGCGTGATCTTTTCCCTTGCGATCTTTCGCGTAAGGTCCACTACCATTTTCTGCGTTTCGTTCAATAGGTAATCCATTACTTCCCCCTAAATAGCTTCCCTGCAGGCCCTTATAATCCCCTTTACTTTCTTTCGAAAGTGACAGAGGGGACCTACAAACCAGATCTGGGTCAATGGTTTTTCGGCACAGGGATTTCACTCCCAGTTCAACAATTGTCCAATAGTAAAGGAATTTTATTTCAATATATAATTTTAACTCTCTGACCATAAGTGCAGCTCTGAATTTAACTTTTAACCCTTTTAACCTTTCGGAGAGTCATCCGCCCCGTTCTGACTCGTAGATCCCTGTGTTAAGTTCCAGTTTTATCGGAACTACAGGGATAACCTCTTTAACTAATGGCAGGGCAAGCCCTGCAGCTACCTGAACTTGCGCACTACTATGGTTGCGTTGTGCCCCCCAAACGCGAAGGAATTGGAAAGCGCTATTTCAGCCCTCATCTCCCTTGCTTTATTGGGGACGTAGTCAAGGTCGCAGTCCGGGTCCGGGTTTTCATAATTTATAGTAGGCGGCGCGATCCCTTTTTCCAGCGCCAGGACCGTTGCGACCACTTCTATTGCTCCAGCGGCGCCCAGCAGATGGCCTGTCATGGACTTAGTTCCGCTTATCGGTATCTTATAGGCATGGTCGCCGAAAACCGTCTTAACAGCCATTGTTTCGCATTTATCATTGAGAAGCGTCGAGGTGCCGTGAGCGTTTATATGGCCCACGTCCTGCGGCCTTATCTGCGCGTCTTTCAGCGCCAGGACTATCACCCTTGTGGCCTGCCTGCCGTCCGGGTCCGGCGCGGTCATATGATGCGCGTCCCCGGTGATACCGTAGCCTATGACCTCCCCGTATATGTGCGCGCCCCGTTTCTGCGCGTGTTTAAGCTGTTCAAGTATGACTATGCCGCTGCCCTCGCCCATCACGAACCCGTCCCTCGTTTTGTCAAAAGGCCTGCTTGCCTTCTGCGGTTCGTCATTACGCCGCGAAAGCGCCCTCGTTGCGCAGAACCCTCCAACGCCCAGCGGCGTGATAGCAGCTTCCGTTCCTCCCGCTATCATAACATCAGCGTCGCCGCGCTGTATGATCTTGAACGCATCGCCGATCGCGTTTGTTCCGGTGGCGCAAGCTGTGGCAACAGCGGTATTGGGACCCTTGACCCCGAAGATCATCGAAACGCAGCCCGATGCCATGTTCACGATA
>Ga0210049_1002124_pt1 | contig 18621 bp, 22 predicted proteins | sample CryGeyCG2014_300_2_FD_183964 | JGI IMG/M metagenome (GOLD analysis project Ga0210049, IMG submission 183964) | Groundwater microbial communities from aquifer - Crystal Geyser CG06_land_8/20/14_3.00 (SPAdes) (version 2) | ecosystem: Environmental > Aquatic > Deep subsurface > Groundwater | place... | reverse complement strand
CGACTGACGGATGAAATAGGGCAGAAATGGGACGAATTGAAAGCAAATGGACAGATATAAGTAAAGAAATCCCCGAAACATTGGTCGTTTCTTTACTTTGATTGTTTTACTGAGTTTCTTAACTCGTAGAATGACATTATACCGTTGCTGTTATTGAGTTTGTACAGAGTAAAGAAAAGGAAGGTTTGTTTTACTATGGCAAAGCGTAAAGATGGATACATAACTAATGGCAGAACATACGAACACCGGGATAGCTGGGAACAGGTCAGTGGTAAGATACCGACTGGGGCAGTTATCCACCACGTTAATAATGACAAGTCAGATAACCGACTTGATAACCTTCAGTTTATTGAGGATAACGGCAAGCACCGGAGGGAGAATCATTCTGGCGTACCCTGTTGACTATATGCGGCGTTCGCTGATAGAGGGATGGAGGTTGTCAGAGAACACCTACTTCTTGATGTTATACTGAAACAGAAAAGGCCTGGATAAGAGACCATATTCCGGTAGATAGGATACCGGAAGCGGAACACGCCACGCGGATAAAGCAAGGAATCGCGCACACGCGCCAACGGCGGGCACGCACATGCACGCGAGGAGACCCCCGCCGACCCCCTAGCCGCCCCTTTGTCCCAGTAATTGTTACCACCACTCCGCCGCGTTTTACGAATCCAGCCCTCCTATTCCCATTCTGTCAACATTATTTATAGTGTGTCAATAGTGAAGCGTAAGGCTTGAGATTTATGATGGCGGGTAAGTCGTATTTTCTGTTTTAAAAAATCCGCCAACAATACTATTGTATAATAGTATTGCAGGTGATACGGGTGACCCGGACAAAACATGGGATAGGAGTAGGCATAGCAAGGGTTTAGGCATGATTTTGCGAGGTAGGGGTCTATAGGTCTCCTGCAAGACCTTTGCCACTCTTTTGAAAAACATGAGTTAGAACGGCGTCAGTTGTGGGTTTACGTGATTTGTAGCAGGTTTAATTTTAGGTACTTTTTTAGGCGGATTTATGCGTCTATTCGGGTCTTTTGGCTTGCCATTCATTCTCTCTAATTAGAATCCCAACAGGTGATAGGCATTTTTGTGTTTGATGCCATATTTTGAGTTATAGAAGGTAGTAGTTGGTGAGATCATATTAAGGTCTTGCAGGTGTTTCAGTGCCAGGTGGATAGCCTTACCTGACATTTTCTTATACTTACGGATCAGCGAGTACCTGACATCGGAAACATGGGTATTATAATTTTGGTGCATAGACAAGATATGATACACGCACCAATCGTTGGCGGTTAGTTCATTATATGTTCCATTGAGGATAAATTTATTTGGTATTGGCGACCATAGGTCAGGAAGTGTTTTTTTCTTTTTCATTATCCACCTTCGGTAAAAGGGATGGCCGGGCAGTTACCGCTACCCGGCCGGAGAACATATATATTCTAGAACGCTATAATTTTACCACACTTAGGTTCCAAGGTAAACAACATTCTGGAAGACAAACAGTATTGACATAATTAAATAATTATGGTATAATATAATTGCTACTATATAAAGCATAACAAAGTGGGAATGGGCGGCTTGGTCATCCAGGCCGTCCTTAATATTATGAACATATCAACGAATTACATCATAACTAAGGAACAGCATCGCGCATTGAGAATGTTTGCGGCAGAACATGGCATTTCCGTATCTGCTCTTATACGTGAGATACTCGACAAGTGGGTAAGATCCAAGGATGTAGATGCGTGTTTATCGGCGAACTATCGGTTAGGGGTAACGACAAGAAATGGTCGAACCGATTAATTTAGTAGGCATAACAGTAACGTCAGAGCCGGAGGGCAGAGTGACGCGGACGTAGACGGAAAAGAAATTGCAGGAGTTATAGAGAAATGGCGGAAGTTAGAATCGTAATCCCGACCTTCGATGGCCGTTTATCCAAGAACAAAAATAACTCGTTACGCAGAATCCAGTTCGGCAGGGACGCAGGTGTCAAACAAGTAAGGGATTCATTCGTTCTTTTTATTCGCGGGACGGTCAGCGCGTCTGGGATAAAATTTAATCCCGAATCTCTGGGAATAGAGTTATTGGTTTATAGGCCGGACAAGCGTTATGACGGGCAGAATTTTGCGGATGAGTTCTGTGATATTATTCAAGGGGCACTTGGTATAAATGACCGTCATTTCAAGGATTTTCGTTGTAGGACTATTGATGGCCAATACCCGCATTTTGAGATCATCCTAAGAGGAGACGGATGATGAAGTTATGGAACAGATAAAAACCGGCCCTATTCTTGATGTTTATATTGCGCCGGACTTCGATTCTTGCAAGAACAAATCAGATGAAATAACGTGGGTTATCCTATGTTTTGAGAGCAAAGGAGATTAACATGCCGACAATTAAAGAAGCTGTTACTGAGGAACTAATGAAACGTGGATTGAAGATATATCTTGGGGGATATCATGATTTTACGTTAGATGAGCTAAAAAGGCTTGGATTTACAATGGCTGAATTATACGCGAGTATAGCTGAGAGGGTAAATCCAGAATGAAAGCAATTAATTTCTAGCGATAGGGAAGCCTTTAATAAATTCTGGATAGAGATAGATGCTGCGGTGGAGGGGCATGGCTATTACATGCTGGGTGAAAGGCACGACACGCCGTTAATCAAGGCAAGACCGGATGCGCCGCCGCCTGCTCAGGCCGAAGTCTCTGAGGAGTTTTTCAGACAGAAAGTAGGTGTTTTGGAGATAGAGCTAGAAAATGCCAAAAAGCGGATGGAGGTGTTGCAGAATAATATATTAGACGCTCTGGATGCAATATCTGATGCCGTTAATATTCTCAAAGAGGGGATAGGCTAAATGGAACTATCAGACTTCGCCAACAAGAAATTCGCCATCTATGGTTTAGGTTTTCACGGTGACAATATCAAAGTATTTGGCGATATTAAATACCCGTTGGATATTGCGACCATAGAGGGGTATAACTTATTAAATCACAAGAAATGGGGAAAATATATTGTCCGATATACGTTTGGTGGCCCGGTTATTTCCTATAATCTTCCCAACAATCATTGGCATAAAAAATATTTTCCCAATATCCGCAAGTTGGTTGATAAGGATTTCCATAAAGTTAGAATAATGGGTTTAGGCGACAATTGTCAAATAGCGCAAGAAACTAGAGATGACCAGTGTGGTATTTATGTTATTCAAGCAGAAAATGAATATCTGAAAAGTATTTTAGGCCATTTTGAAAAGAATATCCCTGAGTATATTATCGAAGGGACGGCCTATTGGTGTAAGTTTCGAGTAGGGAATTTCTGGATGGCGGAGATAGCGTCAACGGCAGTTGACATAACGTATGAATCTAAACCAAAATGGATTGAAGTCCGCAAGGAGGTACAATGGGCGAAGAAGTGGCTATAAAAAAGGTACTCGTTAAGCGGGTAACTAATTGTGGTTCGTGTGGTAGATGGTATAGAATAACTAGGATATATCATGTGCATTTCTTTGGGAAAGAGAAGACAATGCACGGTATGGTCGAAAAAGACGTTGACGAGGACAGGATGGTATGCCCAAAGTGCTACGAGGACATGGGCTATATCGCTGGCAAGAGTGTTCCAGATAACGAATATGATGTCCATGTAAATGCTGATGAAATAATCGTGGATCCCAATTATGTCCAACAGCAAGAGATAACATTACCCTATTCCCATGATAGAAGTAGCAGTCCAACTACTGCCGATCATATTCAATATGCCGTTACCAAGTTACACAAAGGTATTTCTGGTGCATTAAAGGAGATTTGATGATCAGAGTTGCGACTGGCGGGTGTTTTGATATACTTCATGCTGGCCATGTGGATATACTCAGAAGGGCCAGGGAATTAGGTGACTGTCTGGAAGTGTATCTAAATATTAACGGTTCTGTCGCGCGGCTAAAAGGAATAGGCAGGCCAATAATTCCAATCGAGCAGCGTATTTTTATATTAGAAGCCTTAAGATGCGTTGACATGGTAAGGGTTTTTTCTGAAGACACCCCTTGCAAAATCATAGCGAAAATACAACCTGATATTTGGGTTAAAGGCGGCGACTACAAGATTGAGGATTTGCCAGAAGCCAAAGTGGTGCAGTCTTATGGTGGCGAGGTAGTTATCCTGCCATTCAGGATTGACATTTCAACTAGCAAGATAATAGAAAAAATAAAGGCCTTGTAAATATATTTTGACATTTTCTTTTTTTTATTATATAATATACTATGATTGAAGATTTAAGTTTGTTGGTAAATTTAGTAAAAGAGAAATTACATCCTTACGCTGTTATTACTACTACTAATATCGCGCAAAAGAAGGAAACACATTGTGAAATAACATTAAAGTTCCGTACCCAAGCCGAGATTGTTCGGCTCATTGACGTCCTAAACCTCCTAAAGTAAAGCTCAATCAAAGAACCGGCTATATGCAGCACATTGCGGGTTATAAGCAATTTCATCTTATAGCCCGCCCTTTATTGTTATGCCTAAATTAAATTCAAAAGTCCAACGCGATGCAATGCAATTTTTAGCAGAAGCGCAGTCGTTTACTGTTGTGGATGCGTTTAAGCCCTGCGTTGGCAGTGATAGATTGTTTACAAGTCCTAAACATCAGATCGTGGTTTTAGGCGGCAATAAATCAGGTAAAACGTACCAGAGCTTAATCAAGCTGGCGTTAAGAACAACGCCAGAAATGGACAAATATGGCAATAGAACAGGATGGGTTAAAGACCCTTACGTTAGGAGAAGGATACCGAATAGGCAATTAGAGGCATGGGTCTCGTGTTACTCAAATCCAGTTCAGAGAAAGACGATACAGCCGTCATTTAATAAAATATTTAAGTCTTACGTTGGCAATAATTACGTTGCTGAATCAGGCGTTTATAGACAGGCTAAAACAGAAATAGCGACCATTACCTTTCTCTGGCAGGAATCTGGATGGAACGACTACACTGGCGGTAACATTGATTTGATAATGTGGGATGAGCCACACGAGAGGATGCTCTATCATGAGATGATCTCGCGTTTCGCTCAGACCGAAGGCTATATATGGGGCGGGGCAACACTGGTTGTTGATTCCACCGACCCTGACGCTATAAAAAAGATTAAGTATATAGAGTGGATGCATAAGGAACTAATTGAACCCTGGGAGAAAGACCCGTCCACTTTACCAGAACTGGATATAGTATATTTTCACACTAAAGATAACCCCCACATCAATTACGAGTTTCAACAGGCAATGTGGGCGAGCTTATCAGAGTCAGAAAGATATACCAGAGAGACCGGCAGGTACTATAGATTTATCGGTAATTCCCTGTTTAACAGGGAGATGCTCATTGACATCGAGAATTATCTGAGAAGCCATCCAGAAGAGTCCAGACCTGATTACGGATTCTTGGAATATGATGATACCGCTAAAGACGATTTTTCCGTTGTCTTTAATCCAAGCGGTATTTACGAGTTCCCTCAGCGCCCGGATGGCGAGTTTGTTATTAAGATTTGGGAACATCCAATGGGCGGGGAGTTGTATGTTAGGCCGGAATATTACATAGGCGCAGACGTAGCAGAAGGCGTTATGGGCGGCGATTACTCATCCGCTTATGTTAGGCGAGCAGATACCAGATTAGTAGTTGCGGCGTTGCATGGTCATTTATCGGAGATAGAATTTGCGAAGCAATTAATTTTGCTTGGTATGTATTATCACGATGTTTCAGGTGAGCCCGCGATGCTGGCAGTAGAGTCTAACCAGTCCGGCAAGACAGTAATCAGTTATCTGATCACAGGCCACGACCAGTTAGGGATCAGGAAATACGGCATCCACCGGATGTATCACAGGCCGCTGAATTCGGACTTAGATAAAGGGTTAATGCTAATAGGGACACAGCCTGGATGGCTGACTACGAACCATAACAGGGGTTATTTGCTGACAGCTATGAGGAAGGCGTTGATAGAGTGTCATGAGTCAATATCCAAGAATCCTAGCGAAAGGAACTGCCCCATACCTGATATTGGCTGGATTACCGAAGCTATCGGCTTTATCCGCAACAACAGCGGGAAGTTTGAGGCAACACCGGGCGTTACTAATGACGATAGATTGATGTCCTTGGCGATCTGTGATAAGTGTATAGAACAGTATTACAGATCGAAGATCAAGACGGTAAAGAAAAAGGAAGCCGCCGCTTTATGGCAAGTCGGCACACGGGGAATAATACTAAATATTGAGGAAGCGACCAAGAGAGCGAGGACGCAGAAATCGAAAGTGAGGATGGTTTACTGATGGCAGTCGATTTGAACGAAGTACAGGCGATGATTGAGGAAATCAAAAAAGAGAATGAAAGACTAAAAGAGGAAGTCGCCAAGCGGGATAAAGAAATTGCAGAAATAAAGAAAACAACTGCGGATATGCGGCTGACGATAAAAGAAGTCGAGCCTTACCTTGATATAATTCAGGCCGAAAGGAGAGAGAGCTATCTTTTTAATATCAAAGACGAGTTCCTTTACAAGCAGTTGAAGATTAGGGCTAGAGAAGTTTTCGGTGCTGATGGCGATACTGGCGTTAAGTGGAGAACATTCATGGAAGTCTTGCTGAAAGCGGCAATGAGCGTTCATTGGACAGTTATTAAGGCACGATGGTTTAAGACGGAGCGACTAGATGGAAATACCGAAGTGGGTAACGGTTGAATTCCTGAATAGAATCCTGTCAGAAGGGCGGGAGAATGAGAGCCGTGTGAAGTATCTTAAGATAGCCAAAGACTGCGCTAAATGGTATTTCAAGCAGCATGGGATAATGCCAGTCGAGGGCTACGATGATATGACCATTAGCGAAGGCCAGGCTACCGCTAGAATCAATAAAATTAAGGAGACGCTGGATAAGGAAAACAGCATTTTACTTAAGAACAACCCAATAGTGCGGCGATGGCCGCTATTGGAAGGAGATGCCGAGTTGTCAGACAATATGGACTCAATGTCTGACCAGGCGTGGGAGGAGACTCACGGCCAAGATGTCTTAAGTTCAATGCTCCAAGAAGCCCAAATAGGCGGCATGTCAGTATGTAAAATCCATTGGAACCCGCTCAACACTTACTATAATCCCGCAGGAAGCATCGCAATTGAGAAACTCTCCCCTGAATCAATCATCTTCGACCCGAAAGCAAGCAACATGCACCGCGCTCAGGATTGCCGGTACATCATACACCACACCAAACCGCCTCTTGATTGGTTTCTGGAACGATATAAGGACGAGGGCGCAGAGGCATTGGGCTTAAGGGAGCGGCAGGGTAGGAAATCTGGAAACTTCGTCAAAGGGATCGCAAAATACGTTAAAGAATTCATAGTCCAAGAGAAAGAAACCGAACAGCATCCAATGCTGGATGTTTACGAGTTCTGGCTATGGCCTCACACGATGTATACCTCTGAGTTAGTGTCCGGCGATGTCGTTAAGCCAAACGAGTTTCCTTATGGCTTAGTCGTGACCATGGCAAATAATACCATCCTAAAAAGTAAAGTAATGCCCAATCCCTTCGTAACTAAAAAGTCAATCGGAATAATGGGCGAAAACGGGTTTCCGGGAAAAGAATCCAGAGAAATCGGTCATAAGCGGGCTCCCTTTGTTCCCCTTTACTGGATGCGGACTGGCGACAGGGAAGGAAACGGCACTTACGGTATTTACGACTGTATGGGTGCTGTTGAGCCAATGATCCCCTTGCAGTTCAACGTTGACGCTCTTCGTAGGAATGTCGCGATAAATGCCAGGACGATAGCCAACAACACAATCTTAGGGCGTGCTGGCGCAATCGAGAACCCGCTAGATACAATAAAATTCGACAACGGGCAGATATTGGTTGTTAAGGACAACTACCCGCTTGAGCAATCGTTCAAAATACTGCAAGGCACGCCGATGCCGCAGCAGGTCTTTGAGCTAATAATGAATGATGTAAGCGAAATCGAAAAGGCGGCAGGCCTTGAGCCTGGCGTTATTGGCCTATTCCCGCCAGGGGGAACGTCACATACGCCAGTTTTGACCATTGGCAGTTTACAGGAAAGTGCCTTTGGGCCGCTTTGGGTGTTTGTTAGGGAAATATCTAATGCCCTGCTTGATATGTCAGTATTATATGATGGGTTAATTCAGCAGAAATATCCACCGGGTAGATACATGAACGTATCGAGGACAGGCCAGCAGTATTTCGTTGAATGGAATGAACGGCATATTGCGGCCAACTTCAAACGCCGAATAGTGAACGGATCAACGACACCGCTATTTGACGTAGAGAAGGATCAGCGCATGGCGAATGTTGCGACAATCTCCATGCAGGCTGTATTATCTAAAGACCCTGTGATAATCGAACTCGCTATCGCACAGATAGAAGCAATGAATTATCCCTGGGCCATGCAGTTTATTCAAATATTAAATACCAATCTGGAAAAGATAAACCAGTTGGAGCGAGAGACTCAGGCGTTGGGTATGGCTGGATTACAGCAAGCCCAACAGATGCAGAACCAGCCGCAGGAGTTACCCGCGGGCGAGGAAGAAACTGACTATTCCGGCGTGGAAGAGTTAGGGGCAGAACTCGGTATAGACCCGGCGGAACTCGTTGCAGGCATTGAAAGCCAATAAGGAGAACTATCACATGGCAGAAACCACAGAACAAAAGGACGCAACTACGCAACCAGGTGAATCAAAGCCAACAGTTACAACGGCTGCGACATTTGGTGATGCACAGTCCACCGATCCGCAAACTGGGCAAAGTTATAATCCACTATCAGAAATCCAAGTAGACCGTGCAGGAACCAAAAAGACAGTGGATGAACTTATTAAAGGGTATCATTTTGGCGAACTATACAAGAAAAAGCAAAGCGATTTTGATAAAACTCAAGTAGAGAACCAGAAGCTACAGCAGAGGTTAGATGAACTAGAATCATGGAAAGCAAAACAGGAACAAAACAGAATGATAGACGAGAGAATCAAACGCATTGCGCCAAAGAAATCCGAACCAGAAGATGAGTTTGGGTCTACAGAGGACGGCAGTACAGCCATTGACCAGAATGAGTTCGTCCAGCAATTTAACGAAGCAGTTAGGTTGGCCGTAGATCAGCAACTTGGGCAATATGGAATTAAACGGTCTGAGGTTATACCTACTAAACAAGAGATTAGTAACGAAATGTTAGAAATAATGCAGCAACGCGAGGCTAGATTAGCGGAAGATCGAGAACGGCAAGATTTCATTAAATCAGCTACGGAAAGTTATAAAACTAAATTAAATAGCGAATATAATGGTGTTTTGTCTGATACTGAACTAGACGAGGTGGTTAAGTTGCGAGAATTGGCGATATTGAAACAAAGGATTGCAGAGGCAACCATAGTCGATCCTGACCCAGCAATAAGACGGCAGGCAATGGACGAATGGCTAGATAGCCGAGATTCGTTTGATAAAGCCGTAGGCAAATTAGCAGCCGCTCAAGTCCGTGCAACAGAAAAGGCACGACAAGCTGAAGTTGACAATCAGTTATTATCCGGTCAGTATCCTGGATATGAGACGCTAAAAACCGTGTCAGTAGAGCCAACATTTGATAAAAATGAACAAATCCGCCGCCGGAAGGTAATAGTAGAGGAATCGGCTAAACAGGCGGATATGCTGGCTGCAGCAAAACGGGTTAGAGGCGTAGGAAGATAATCAGCCTCCATGTTGCCGGAGGAAAATAAAATGTCAATTATCAATTTTGCGACACAGGATGCTTTTAGTTGGGACACTATGCACACTCTTGATATGCCAAATGTGTATTCCCAACTATTAAGCCCGATACAGCAGGCTACGCCAACTTTCAGAATCTTCTGGAAGCACAAACAATCCAAAGCACTAGGGCCTGAGGCCAAGTTCCAAATCCCAATGATCGTTAAGGCACTCAGCCCTTCAATGGCAAAACAGAATTACGTGTTCGATACTCAAAGCGTAAACCCGTTGACCATGCAGGAATGGTCGCCAGTTGCGATGGCAAATGGCGCGGGAAGCAATGATGTCGAGTGGCAGAGATGCACAAATAATCTCTCGCGGTTCAATTTGATTGACATTAAGGTTGATGCTATACACCAGGGTCTTACCACAGCGATGAACTTTCTATTGTGGTGGGACTGGGTAGAGACCGATATTTCGGCTTCTCAAATAGACATCAATTCACAGTTGTCAACATTGACAAACCCACCCGAAGAGTTATACCTCAAAAACATAGCGCAGGCGAGTGAAGCACCATATAGTATCCCCATGCTGACAAGAAAGGTCGTAACGGGATATACTTTAGGTAACATTCCTGTGACCACAACTGGGAATAAGTACTTCCATCCAGTGAACACAGACGGCGATGCCGCCGCTATTACGCGGTCAGTGACGGGTAGTAACGTAGACTGCGTTACCGCTATAGATAGCACGTTGTGTAAGCCGCTTGACATAGATGATATTAATACACACGTTGGGAAAATATCTCAGGCGTGGCAGTATAATCTCTATGCCGCATGTCCTTTCAACTTATACAGTCAGTTGCGGAATATCATCATGACAATGAATACACGCGATCATGCGTCACCATTGGCTGACTTGGGAATAAACGCCGCGATAACCTATAACGAGTTCAATATCGTTTTTTACCACGAGCCGATAATGGATGCTCTGTGGCCTTATTCGATTTTCTTCTACGATCCAACCTGTATTTATTTAGTGTATGAGGAAGGGTTTGACCCCAGGGTATATCCATGGAAGAATATAAGTGGGACTAATATGTTGGCTACAGCGGTTTACGAGTCATACCAGTTAGTGCGTCCAGACGCCCAAGGCGTTAGTGCGATGCATGGCTACACCAATGGTTAAGGAGGGTTGAAAAATGTCTAAGATACCTTATGGAAATGCTTTGTTAGATGATATTTACGATGATGACAGTCAATACCCTCTTGGCGCAGAAACCGAGGATGAGACTGGCAGAGAATACGTCTTTGTCAAATTTAATAAAGGCGTTGGCAATGTAACATGCGTTAAGGGTATGCTGCTGTATGGGCTAGATTCAGCTTATCCCGCTTTTGAGGCTACACCAGATGGGAACTCTACTGGTGGGTCCCCTGTCACTATTGCTATCCCAAACAGGCCAATCGGACTTGCTCAGGCTGTACTTACAGATGGCAAGTACGGATGGGCGCAGAAAACTGGCCTTAATAGGCAAATAGTGTATACTGACGGTTCGATTACTCAGGGAATGATTTTGTTTGGCACTACTGACGATGGCACTGTCTCAGGACATGCTAATCCTGGAAATGCAACCTATACTATTGTTGGAACTGCACTTGAGGCTGATAACGCCTCAAACCAGATACCAATAGGGCAGGCGTTTATTAACATACTGTAAACTTTCAACAGATAGGGGGCTTCGGCCCCCTACAAAAAGGTGGTTTATTGCTGCCGAATATTGCATTATTAAATAGGTTCTATCTAGGCGATGGTGTTTTATTAGAGCCAATAGCGACAAAACTATCAGAGTTCTTTGACAACAGAATATATATAATTTCCAACTATCCCGAACTATATGAGAATCACCCGTGCATTATCGGATTAAAGCCTGATGCTGAATTGCCAGAGAGTACAAGAGTAATAGATATGTCGGATGCGATAGCTTCTGTAGTGGCATCCAAGAACGGAAAAACTGACTACTCTAATACCAAACTCGATAATATGTATCTGGCGGCAGGGCTTAAACCTGATAACGGGATGAACCCGCTGCTCTATCTATCGCAACAAGAACAGCAAATAGCCAATCAGTTAAAGACGCTATTCCAACGACCTCGTATCGGAATAGCGTATAAAAGTAGAAAGAATAAGAACTACCCATACATTGATAGACTAGCCAAAAGGCTGTCTAAAGAATACGATGTTTTTCTTATTCACGATGAAAAGATAAAAGCCGATGGCTACTTCAAAATAGTAAATCAGTCGTTGCGTAATCTCATGTCGTGGCTGTCTATGATGGATTTGGTAGTAGGATGCGATACGGGACTGATCCATTTAGCCTCAGCGTTGGATGTGCAGACCGTTGTGATACTATACAATACATTTTATGACCTGTATAAGTATCATCATAAATGCGTTCCGGTATGTGCTGGTGCAATAAACAGGTTCTCAATGGGATCAGTTAAAGTTGGTTACTTAAAAAGACTGATAGATAATTTGGTTGTTAAGAAACAACAGATAATAACTAAGCCATTTGAAGAAAAGGAAATCCCAAAAGAGATAAAGGATGTCGCGATAATAAGGATGCGCGGTATTGGCGATGTTATCATGTCGCTATTCGCGGTGAAGCAATACAGGAAGCAATATCCCGATAGGAAGATAACCTATGTAACGAGTATTGGGTCTGCAAAATTAGTTGCACTATCGGGATTATGCGATTCGGTTATTGGTATTGATTATGACCATGCAACGTCAGGTAATATTCCGTTGCCAAAAGATGTTGATTTTACCAGTTTTGATAAAGTCTATAATTTGATGAATAAGATAGACTTTGGAGAAGAGACAAAGACAACCCCAAGAATAGAGTTATTCTGCAAGTTATTGGAAGTCAGCACAAACAACATCCCGAATATTTCGCTTATATGCCCTGACGAATGGCGGAGAAAGGCGTTATTGAAATTAGGATTGCAAGACGGGAGTAAGGTTATTGTCTTGCAGGCAGACTCAAAAGGTCTATCCAGACGGTGGCCGATTAAGAGGCAAAACGAGTTCATAAACATGGTGCTGAAAAAGCATTATATCCCGGTAATAATATCAGATATACGATATGAAGGATACAATAGGAAAGCTATTAACCTAACGGGCAGGTTGGTATTCGAGGAATTCGTAGGGTTAATAGACATTGCAAGATGTATCGTATCGCCTGACTCGTCAAGTGTCCACATAGCGGGCATACTGAATAAGCCGATAGTCGCGTTGTTTGGGTCAATCAAGGCGGAACTAAGGATAAACCATTATAATACTGTTTACCCGATACAAGGCCACACGGATCACGAGCCTTGCAATGACTGGCAGGCTCGTTGCTGCGAAGGTAAATTATATTGTCTGAATTCTATTGCTGGCAAAGTTGTATGGAATAAAATAGAGGAACTAATACAGCTACAAAACAGCGGGCAAAGCATAACGAAATGGATAAATCGGAATATATGATTAATTTAACAGGTGAATTCTCAGAGGATCAGAAGCTAATACGAAGTTTAGGCGTTTATACACCTACACTAGATGTGGAAGTTTTTTTTATTTTCTGGTTAACTCATTGGGTATCGGCATGTAATGAAAATGCTATCATATTAGATTGTGGTTCTATGTTTGGCATGACAGCCTTGACGATGGCCTCGGCAATGGTAAGGGCGAATAAATCTTTTGGCAAAAGCGGGAGAATTATTTCAATCGAGCAGGATAAAGAAAGATATGAAAAATGTATAGATATTGCACATCAAATAGATATATCTAATATCGTAACTTTTATAAATGGCTCAGATGTAGATTATTTAGATAGAATTGAAGATAATAGTATTAATATGGTCTATCATGATTCAAACCATTCTTATGGACATTTAACTAAGGGCTTAGAACTATCGTTAGAAAAAGTTAAGCCTCAAGGTTGTATAAGCGGGCATGATTATTTTTATATGGAACAAGATATTATTAAGGCGGTAGAGCATTGGAAGGAACAAAATAAAGATAAGATTACTGGATTCAGCACGTATTTTAGTGTCTGATGGGTGATAAATGGTGGGTCGTGATTAACGTTAGCACCAGTGGAGGAATTAATGAACCTTGTTGAAGATAATTTAAAATTAAATAGTTTGGAGATGGCACAGAATAAAACTCGGCTAGAATCGTTCCCAATCTCTATGAATATATGCACAACCAAAAAGTGCAACATGTCCCCGCCATGTGTAATGTGCCAGAAAGCGGTTAGGCCTGATCCGCCGCAAGACATTGGATGGGAAATCATAGAAAAGCTAAAGCAAATATTGCCAACAACCGCAGTGTTGATATTGCATGGGGTGGGCGAACCGCTTATATATGATAAGTTATTCGACTTAATAGGATTAGCTTCTAGGGAAACCAAAAATGTTTTTACCACAAATGGTAGGTTATTGCAAAAATACTCTCAGTTGGTCGTTGATAATGTTTTTGCAATAAGCGTGTCCATTGACGCAGCTACAGATGTAACTTACAAAGCAATTCGGCACAGAGAGTTGAACCAGATCAAGGAAGGCATAAAGAGATTGGTGTCGTTGAAGAGAAGGCAAAATCAGAAAACGCCCTATATTGATATTAATATGTGTTTAATGCGTAGAAATATAGGAGACGCGCCATATTTTGTTAAGATGGGCAAAGACTTGGGTGTTGATGCTGTCCATTTCTATCACATGAATGAAGGTGTTGAATACGACTGGCAAGTGGAATGGTTTGATTACAAGAAGCAAAGCTGTTTAACTGATCCGATAGAACACGATTACTGGATAAAACAGGCGATGGTATTGTCGAAAGAATTAAATGTAGCGGTGATATTTGATGGTAGAATGTATTTTAATTCCGATGAAAGAGATAAAACAGGCGATATGCCAAATCCTATGCCAGCACCGACCATACCGAACAGCCTATTTTGCGACTTACCCTGGCGGCAATTACAGATCAATACCAACGGCAAGGTTAATAACTGTTGCTACCAACTAGATGAAGTGGGCGATCTTAATACTCAATTTATTGACGATATATGGAATGGCAAGGCACTTTTAGAAATAAGGGAAGGTATCGTTAGCGGCAAATTATCAAGGTATTGTGCGAAAGCGATATGCCCTCCTAACGGGAGAATATAATGGTTTCGATAAATATACCATTCTTTAATCACTTGGCATTTCTGAAACGCTGTATTGAGAACATCGAAAAATATTCAAATTATCCGTATGAGTTAGTTTTAATTGACGATGGTTCTTCAGACCAAGCGTCTAGCGAATATGCAAAAGCGAAAGCAGATATTTATATAAGACATGAGTTAAATGAAGGAATAGCCAAAAGCAGGGCAGATGGAGTAATGGCCTCGTCTGGGCCATATATATGCGCGATGGATTGCGATGTAATCGTTATGCCTAATTGGTTATCTGTTTTGGTAAAGGAATTTGACCGATTAAAGGTTATCGAGGAATTCAGGGTTTATATTTTAGGTTCTATGTTGGCGACAAATGTTGACCAATTCATTTATAATCCAGAGTGGTACAGCAAGCAATATGGCGTTGTTGATGTGCCACAAATAAGCACCAGTTGCATAATTTTTGAGAAAACCTTAGTTGGCTTAATAGGTAATTTTGACCCATTGTTATATAATAATTTAAGTGACTTAGATTTTAGTCGCAGGGTGACCACCTCGAAGATAATTGCCGGAAACCCAAAGGTTGCCGTCACTCCGAAAGTCATCTCATACCATCATGGATTTGCTGATTCAAAAACAGGGGTTGTCTATAATGACCCAAATGAATCTACGAGGGCAGTTGATTTGTTGACGAGTAATCCAATATCGCACCAGAGGTATTTGCGGTCTTTGGTGTTGATATATGAACGCTGGGGTCATGTTATTGCAAATCCAGAAAGGATAGCGTTAGAGATTATTAAGTTATCCAAAATTTTTCTGGAAAGCGACAAATGGGAATTTTTGAAAATAGACTTCAAGGGGGTAGTATAATATGTGCGATTTTGAAATGCCTTTTTCATTCAATGAGTGGACTATTGGCCCTAAACTTTATAGTTGGATATTAAAATTAATACCTGGCGATGGTGTTATTTTAGAACTTGGAAGCGGAGAGGGTTCAGGCTTATTGTCAAAGCACTTCAAGGTTTTTTCTGTGGAAAACTTCAAGGAGTACATGATTTACGGAACTAACTACATTTATGCGCCCTGCCCTGAAGGGAGTAATTGGTACGATCCACAATTAATTAAAGACAGAATCCCCGACAAATACGATTGTTTACTTATAGATGGGCCGCGTGGCGGGGAAAATCGTTTGGGTATATTGGATAATTTGAGTCTATTTAATCTGGACGATCCAGTAGTTTTTGTTGACGATATTAATAGAGATCATGAACTGAGGATTTTCAATGAAATAATCGGAAAAACTAGAAGGAACTCCATTATAATCAAAGACGAGTATGGAGAAATCAAAAAGAAGTTTGGCATTATTTGTGACACGATATAAAGCACAACGATGAGGAAAACATGAACCAAAAGCAAATTGATGAAATGCAATCTTACGACTGGTGGCACAGCATTGATCTGGGCGAAGGAATAACTACGCCTGGCCGCGACATGGAAGACAAGATTAATCTTATGGGTTTTCCAAAATCACTTGTAGGGCTAAGCGTCTTGGATATAGGTGCGTGGGATGGGCTTTTTTCTTTTGAGGCGGAGAAGCTTGGTGCGAAATATGTTTTAGCTACTGATTGTGAGTCGTGGACAGGCGAAAGACATGGAAATCCCAAAACAATACCATATAGGAAATCATTTGAATTTGCAAAAGCTATGCTAAATTCCAAAGTAGAGGATAAAACAATCAACGTATATGATATAACTCCCGAAAATGTAGGAACGTTCAATGTGGTGCTTTTCTTGGGGGTATTTTATCATCTTTGGCATCCAATGTTGGCGTTAGAGAATATCGCAAAAGTAAATAATGACGTACTAATAATTAATACTGCATTACGGGCCTACCCTTGTGAGCATCCAGTTATGGGATTTTGCAAGGGATCGTATAATGGGGACACTTCTAATTGGTGGTATCCTAATCAAAGATGTATCCAAGACATGATAGAAGTTGTCGGGTATAGAAAACAAATAATAATAGGCGGGGGAGACGAAAAAGGCTATATCACGATACATGCCTTTAAGAACCAAGACGATGATTGGGGTTATGTCCTTGAAAGAGCAAAACAGCAATGTATTACCTGATTAAATTCCTATATTTTTCAATATGTTCAAAACTAGCAACGTGGAAGGTAATCGCGAGTAGCCCGCCTAAGACGTTGGGTTATCCTTATTATATATCGTCAACAACGGAGTGATATGAAAAGCACAAACGTATATAAAAATATTTGGATTTGTCCCGGAGTGGAAGTTCAAGCAGAAGTAGACAAAATAGCCAACAACAAACAATCAGTATTTGGCAAAAAAGAGGATATTGGAATCCTTGATGTAGCAGATGATTTTCCAGAAGCCCGCCACCATAAGGATACATTATACATACACGCAGGATTGAACGACGGGCCAGAGGACTGGAACAAGCCTTATGGCGATGATAACAGCGAAGAAGCGTATCGGCAAGCGATAAAGGCATTAGAGTTTTTGGCATTGAATAAAAAGACCGTATTGGTCCATTGTCATGGCGGTGTAAGCAGGTCGTGTATCGTTGTTGCTGGTTATATTGCATATAAGAATAAAGTACCTATAGAAACCGTAGTTGAGTATATTAAAATTAATTATCCAAGGTGTAACCCACATCCCAAGCATTACAAAGTAATCACACAAGCAATAAAAGAGTTACTAAAATGAACAGACTACACTTTAAGAATTGGATAAAGGACAGATACGGAATCAGCAGAGACAGGAACGATGGATTGCTCAGCGACGCAATAATCCACGATTGTCTGGAAGATGCTATTCGTCAAGTGGCGAAGGATTGCCTGGTATTGCCAATAACTAGAGAATTTCCATTGGTATCAGGCCAGTGGAAATATCCCATGCCTGATGAGCTTATTCGCATACGGGAAGCCTACTTTATAGACTCTGATGGCACTCGGATACCGCTAAGTTACTATAGTCCTGAACAGTTTCTTGCATATAGAGCGACAGATACAGATACCACCGAAGACCCGGGATACATTTCATACGCCAGTTTTGAGAGTCCCGTATTCAGTCTGTACGCTAAAGCCGCACCGATTTACGATTACATCGCTTCATCCTACATAACAGAAGGAAGCGTTAGGACGGTTATTGACTCCGGTGTAAACTTCGGCAAAACATTGGATGGCACTCGGATAACACCAGGGGCGATTGTCCAGAACCTTACCGATGGGAGTTATGGATATGTAGAAATATTAGATACCATAGCAAACAAGACATCTGGAACGGCAACGTCAGGGACGGGTAATAACATTCTAGCTGATACCGGGAAGAACTTTACTTTGTTGGGTGTCGAGGAAGGAGACATAATCTGCACGCCGTCAACAGGCGTAGTAACTGGATACGCCTTCGTAAAGACCGTAGGAACGACTACGCTCACGTATGAGGATTATCACGACCCGGATGGCAGTACAAAGCGAATCGCCGCAGGGAATACATATAAGATAGGCAAGGCGCAGAAGATAAGGCTTTCGGAAAGCGCACCGCATCCAGGCTTAAGAGAGGGTGCAACTAACGACTTTACCGTTGGCACTACGAAGGCCACAATAACAGGCACGACATTTACGGCAACAACCGTTACTGGGTCTGCGACAACAGGTGCAGAGGTTGGCGATATTGCAATAGCCAGCGGCGGGTCGCATGGCAAGGTA
>Ga0210049_1002118_pt1 | contig 18633 bp, 16 predicted proteins | sample CryGeyCG2014_300_2_FD_183964 | JGI IMG/M metagenome (GOLD analysis project Ga0210049, IMG submission 183964) | Groundwater microbial communities from aquifer - Crystal Geyser CG06_land_8/20/14_3.00 (SPAdes) (version 2) | ecosystem: Environmental > Aquatic > Deep subsurface > Groundwater | place... | reverse complement strand
AATGGCGGAATATAGAAAAATTTCTTCGACAAGGAAATAAACTGATTGTTACTGATGATCTATGTACTATTTATCTGGATAAAAAAAAGATCTTTGAGATAAAAAAAGATAATAGGCTTATTCCTGTCTTAGTTAAATCGGGTGAATCTATCTTTCAAATAAAAAAAACCGTTATTTTTGCCGGTTATCAGTGCAATAATAGATGTACTTTCTGTATTAATTATGATAAAAGAAAAATACTTTCCCCATCTTATTCCGATGTTAAAAAAGAAATGATTTCCGCCAAAAAAAGAGGCAATACTTATTTGGAAATAATCGGCGGTGAACCAACAATAAGGCCGGACATCATTAGTCTGATAAAATATGCTAAAGAATTAAATTTTAATACGATTATGATCGCCACTAACGGAAGAATGCTTTCTTATGAAGATTTTGCCCGAACCATTCTTAAGGCCGGTTTAAACAGTCTTGTTTTTTCCATTCATGGCCATACGGCCAAACTTCATGACTCACTGACTCAGGTTCCGGGAAGTTTTAAGCAGTTGAATAAAGGGGTTAAAAATGTCCAAAAAATTATTAAAGAGTTGAATTTAAAAATCAGTTTGGGAACAAATACCACCATCGTAAAACAAAATTATAAATATCTGCCTCAAATTGGAGAGTATATTAGAAATTTAGGCCTACATAATGCTGAATTTATTTTTGTTGACCCTAGCTACGGTGGAGCTTATAATGACTTTGACAGAATTGTCCCTAAAATATCAGATATTGCTCCTTATGTCCATAAATGTTTAGATATTGGTAAAAAATATCAGATTCCCCACTGGCATATCCGCTATGTGCCGCTTTGTTATTTTCAGAATTATTTAGATCAAATCAGCGAATTGCAGGAAATACAAAACTATAGCAATGTTGAACATATTGCCCCGGATTTTTATAATCCAAACGCCTCAAAAAACAGAAAAGTTATCGGACGTTCAAAACCTGAAAAATGCCAGGGTTGCAGACTTTATAATCAATGCGAAGGTATCTGGAAAGAATATTTAAAACATTATGGAAATAAAGAATTAAAACCAGTAAAATAAAAATATGATTAAAGAAAAAGAGTATGTGGTTATTTATCAAAGTAAGGAACACTATGAAGTCTTGGGTTATGTCCGCGCCGCTTCCTTAGAAGAGGCGAAAAAGAAAGCTCAAATTAAACTACTGCCCGAAGCAAAATATTATAATGTTACTGAAGCAGAGATCGATGAAATAGCTAATTTTGATAAGATTTTTTTTAAGTTATGATCCTGCTTATTACAGAAACATGTAATTTAAACTGCCTTTTTTGTTCGGCCAAGGGCAGAAATGCTAAAATAAACAGAAAAACTATCCTTCAACAAATTAACCAATGCCAAGATGGTTTGACTATTAGCGGAGGGGAACCAACTTTATCGCCAGACCTTTTTTGGATAATTGAAGAAGCCAAGAAAAAAAATCTGTTCGTTGAACTTCAAACTAATGGGATTACTCTTTTTTACAAAAGTTTAGCCTTAAAACTTGTTAAATCCGGAATAGACTTATTTAATATCAATTTTTCCTCTCATCTTCCTTCGATTAACGATAAAATTACTCAAACCAAAGGATTATTTAAAAATAAAGTTGGAGGAATAAAAAATCTCCAAGCTGTTGGAGCCAATATTCGATTAACCTGCGTTGTCAATGCTTTAAATTATAAAGATTTAGAAGATTATGTCGTCTTCGTTAAGAAAAATTTTCCCAGAATAAAATTCCTTCAATTCAGTTTTATCAAAATAATGGGAAATACCCGAAAGAATCCTCAGATTTTAATCACCTATGAAAAAGTACAACCATATCTTCTAAAGGCTTTTAAAAAATGCCAAGAATTAAACATAGATTTTATTACCGATCATATTCCTCTTTGTTATTTAGATAATTTTATTGAATATCATATTGATTACCAAAAGATCATCCGCGGGGAAAAACCCGAATATTCTTTAAAAGAAAAAGTGAAGTTGAAGCAATGCGCCGATTGCCGTTTAAATTCTTTTTGCTGTGGAGTAAGAAAGGATTATCTTGATTTTTTTGGTAAGAAAACTAAGGTCAAACCTTTAAAAATTTATGAAAAGTAGATTAAAACATTTATTAACTCCTGAAAAAATTGTTATCTTACGAATGAATGGAATTAGTCTTCAGGAAATAGCTGCTTTGTTTTACGATTTAAGACCAATTATTCGAACTGGTATTTCTCCGTGGAAACTTGCTTTATTTAAAAAAACTATTTCAGAATTAGGATTTAAGTTATTAATAATAAAAACACTTTGCGGACCAAACAGGAGTAATCCTCTTTGTCTTATAAGCAAATCTATAAAAATATTAAAGACATATTCAGAATCAGAAAAAAAATATATAATGGAAGGGTCTATCTCAACTTTTTTAATCGGTAAATATTTGGGTTATCCTCATTGTTGTATAGAAAAATTTATAAAAAATCTTTATGACAAAAAAGGTAAAAATTATCCAATAGTAACTCTTTTAGATACAAAAGGAAAATTAGACTTCCGTTTAAATTACTTATATAATTTTGATAGTAGGGATTTTGATTATAATGAATGTAGAAATATATTTATTAGTTATCGTTTGTCTGGTTATTATTTAATCCCTCATCGACCTTGTTCTTTTAACTGTAAAGAAAGTATAGAATATGCTCAAAAAATACTAGACATATTAAAATTGGAATTTCCCGAATATTATAAAGAATTGATATCTATTCTAAAAAAACCAATATTATATTTTAGTGATTTTGTATTTTTTCCTTTAATCGGAAAAATGAAAGGCGACACATTGAGTTATCAAGGTTTTATTAAAATTCACGATCATCTACCTTCTGAGACTGTAAAATTATTGAATAAAGGCAATCTTATCAAAAGAAAAAATGATCGTTTTCAGATATATAAAGATAACCAATGTATAATGGATAAACTGTCTTCAAGTGTCAAGTTATTTCATTTTGAGTGAGTATGGATTTCACAAAAATAAAAAATGAGTTTCCGGTTTTTAAAAATAAGGTTGATGGTAAAAAACTGATCTATTTTGACAATGCCTGTACTGTCCTGAAGCCTAAATCAGTGATCGAGGCAATGAATAACTACTACCAGAATTTGGGAGTTTGCAGTGGTGATCGCTCCAGTCATCTCTTAAGCTGGCGTGTCCAGGAATTAGTAGAACAGGCCAGAGAAAAAGTACGAGAGTTTATTAATGCCTCTTCAACCAAGGAAATAATCTGGACTAAAAACACTACTGAGGGAATCAATTTAATTGCCTCTTCTTTTCCGTTTAAAAAACCAAGAGATGAAGTTGTCCTGACTTTGTTGGAACATCATAGTAATCTCTTGCCTTTTTACGAGCAGGGAAAACGAAGAGGTTTTAAAATAAGAATAATCGTTCCCAATAAAGACGGGTCTTTAGATCTGAATTTATTTAAAAAAATTATTACTGATAAGACTGCTTTGGTCGCCGTCACCCACCTTTCCAATGTCACCGGCCTTATCTATCCGATAAAGAAAATTATTTCTTTAGCCCATCAAAAAGGAGCCAAGGTTTTAGTTGATGATGCTCAATACATCGCTACCCATAGAGAAGATGTCCAGAAAAACCAAATGGATTTTATGGTTTTTTCCGGCCACAAAATTGGCGGCCCCACCGGAATAGGCGTTTTATACGGACGTGAGTCATTGCTCAACAATTTATTCTCCTATAATGTTGGCGGCGGGACAGTCCAATCAGTAAAAATTCATGGTAATAATATTAAGGTTCAATACCTTCCTCCGCCGGCTGGTTTTGAAGCCGGTATCCAAGACTATGCCGGCATTATTGGTCTAAAGGCGGCTGTTAATTTTTTAGAAAAACAAAATCAAGAAGAAATTGCCGATTATATTGAAAAGTTAAGTCATTATGCCTTTGAACAGTTAAAAAAAATTCCGGAAATAAAATTTTTAGCTGACTATCAAAATCAAATACCCGCTACTTTGATTTCTTTTTATTTCTCCGATAAAAAAGTTTCTCTTTATGACTTTAATCTTTTTTTAAATCACGAATTAAAAGATTATTTTGTTGCCGTCCGCTGCGGCCACCATTGCGCTCAACCACTTCATCAATTTTTTAATACCTCAATTTCGATGAGGGCCTCATTTTTTATTTACAATTCTACAAAAGAAATTGATATCCTTATTCAAGCGCTAAAAGATTTTTTTAACAGAAAAAAATGAAACATTCTCAAAAGACATCTTTGCTTTTTATTGAAACAGCTGCGGGTAATCGGCCTCTAACCGATATGGAAAAATGCTTTCTGACAATTTTAAAAATAAAAAATAATATCTCAAGCCGGCAGGCATTAAAACTAGCTCGAAAAATAAAACTTTGCGCTGCCTGCAGCGACCGAAGCGAAGTATTTACTACAGGAGAAAAATTATCTAAAAAGGGGCTTGTCGAAAGAAGATTAATCGGCAAAGAATATTTTTGGAGTTTGTCCAAAAAAGGAACTCTCTATTCAAAACAAATTTAAATTTATGACAATACAATATTCGGAAAAATTAGAAAAAAAAGACAGAAACCTTTTTGAATTATTGGTAGGTTTTGCTTGCAATTCAAGCTGTCGATTTTGCTCTATTGATTCCTCAAGAAGAAAAATCAACAGTTCTACCCAAGAACTTTTAAAAACTATCTATCACGCCAAAAAAGATGGTTTTAAATATTTAGGGATAGGCGGCGGAGAACCAACCATCAGAAGAGATCTGTTAACCCTAATTAGTTATGCCAAAAAATTGAAGTTTGATGTTATTAGAATTGAAACTAATGGTATTTTATTGTCTTACCCGGATTATTGCAAGCAACTAGCTGAGGCCGGACTGGACTTTGTAAAGATTTCTATCCACGGCCATAAACCGGAAATTCATGACTATTTAACCCAGGTTCCGGGCAGCTTTAACTATGTTTTGAAGGCCATTAAAAATCTCCAAGAACTCAAACTTCGCATTGAAATTAATACGGTGATTAACAAAATTAATTATAAATACTATCCTCAATTCGTTGATTTTTTTGCTAAAAAAGGAGTCGGCAGTTTTATCTTTATCTATCCTCTCTATATCGGCCAAATGGCAAAAAATTGGCGGAAGGTAGGTGTCAGCATGAAAGAAGCCGCTCCTTACCTAAAGAAAGCCTTGGATTTGGCTGAGAAATTGGAGCTGGATAAAGCCTTGCTTTTTAATATCCCTCCTTGCTGCTTGCCTGACTACAAAAAAAGTATGGTAGAGTTCAGCCCTTTTAATACTAAAGTCGGGGCGCCTAGCTCTACAGTAGAAAGTGTTGATTTTGACCGGGTGAAAACAAAAAAGAAAATAAAGAAATGTCAGCAGTGTAAATATTTTGAAAATTGTGAAGGTATTTGGCTGGATTATCTCAAATTTTTCGGTACCAAGGAATTTCAGCCTATTTATTAGTAAAAAAACAAAGATTTTTAAATTCTAATGTATCTATATTTCCCAAAAACTTGCTGATCTCCTCGGCCATAATTTGACCTCCATATTTACCCGGGTGCGAATCTATTGGAAGGTTAAAGTTATTTTTATCCAATTTTGGATTTAAGTATTTTTCTTTATATGAAAGTTCGCCAAACTTTGTAATAGATAGATCAAGCAGTGGAATGTCATGCTCCTTGATGTATTGAAGAACCTTAGGATAATAAAATAGATGGTAAGGCTCATCATAACTGACTATTATCAATTTAATATTATTTTCTTCACTGATATTTTTTATTGTCTCCAAAGGCTTTATGACATTGTTATACTCCTCATCCGGAGTTAGCTGTTTTCTATATTGGTAATATTTATAAAATTCCAGTTTTTGTTTTAACCATTGACCAACTTCAAAATGACTATCTTTTAATTTTAGGATAATTCCGTTCAAGAACGGATCAACGTCTCTAATCTGATGAATTACTTGAGAATCATTTGGGTCCATTTGCAGCATTATAATATCGGGTTTATACAAAAGTACTTTTCTCTGAATCAATTCCAATTCATTGATGGTGCTGGCGCCGGAAGCGCCAAAATTGAGCACTTCAATTTTCTTATTACAATTATTATTCAATATTTTTTCCAACTGCTTTACATACGTATCTTCCAAATTTACACCATCGCCATAAGTAGTTGAGTCGCCTACAGCCGCTATCCTTATGCTATTTTCAGGCTTTTCTAATCCGTATTCGTAATCACGAAGTCCTTGATTATTGATTTTAATGGTATAAACATCACTTGCTCCCTTAACATTATTATTAAAAGATGCATTTCGTTGAGATGGTATATCGTTTATATCTTTGTCTGCCCAGTCAAGGCTAGTATAATATTGTAAATCTTCTTTATTTTCCTGTTTCTTTTCCTGGTTCTTTTTCTGGCTCTTAACAAGACGGGTGGCAACTAACAGCAGCAGAATAACACATAATGCTGTCGTCACTAATGATATGATGATATTAATGAAGGTGCCCTTTTTCATATGTCTATGATGCTAAAAGAGTGTATAAATAAACGGTGTAATCGCGGGATTTGCAAAAAATATAACCAGAAAACCAAATAACAACAGACAGATAACTATCGGCCACAACCACCATTTTTTCCGAGACCATAAAAAAAATAAAAATTCTTTTAAAATATCAAGCATAATTGATTTTAAGACTGTCTTTCATAATGGAATAGATTTATAATACGATTTCTTTTTTTCCAATAACTATTGACATTCTTGTCGATTTTGAGTTCCAATATATCTTTTTTTAGTAATTTCATTATCAAACCGGTCGGTAAAACAATTAAATAAAATATAAAAAATAATACGACCACGGTACTTATTTTGCCGACGATCGACCCTAATCTAACAGCTAACCAATAAACTGGGTATATAATTTTGATCTTACCATTTAAAAGACTGGAAATCAAAAAAACTGTCATATCTATCTTAACCTGGTCTTCTTTTAATAAAAGAAAGTTGCCCATTGCCAGACAGTCAATGCCGGTTTTCATAAAACACTTATAGGCATCTTTAAAACTACAAACAATAGGTTCTCCTCTAACATTAAAAGAGGTATTAATGACTATCGGACAATCGGTCTTTTTATAAAAGGTATTAATCAAATCGTAATAAAGCTCATTGTCTTTACGATCTACTGTCTGGATTCTTGCCGTACCGTCAACATGGGTGACAGCAGGAATATTGGAGTGCTTTTTAACATTGTCTACAAAAAGCATATAAGGGCTTTCTTTCTTTAAGTCAAAATATTCAGAAGCTTTCTCTTTCAAAACCGAAGGGGCAAACGGCCTAAATGATTCGCGAAATTTTATCTTTTGATTTAGTATAGACTGCATTTGTGGAAAACGGGCATCGGCAAGGATGCTTCTTGAACCTAAAGCCCGCGGGCCAAACTCCATTCTTCCCTGAAACCAACCGATAATCTTACCTTGTATTATCAATTTACTGAGAGCATCAAGCATTTTCTTTTTAGTCAACATTTTATACGATATATTATTCTGATCTAAATATGCCTTTATTTCTTCGTTATTATACTCCGGACCTAAATATGAACCTTTCTGGAAATCTTTTAATTTACCAACCACTCTTTTATTTTTAAGGTGCTTATACCAAATAGTCAAAGCAGCGCCAAGGGAGCCGCCGGCATCACTAGCGGCCGGTTGGATCCAAATATTTTCAAATGGCCCTTTCTTTAATAATTTACCGTTAGCAACGCAGTTTAAAGCTACGCCTCCTCCTAAACATAGATTCTTTATTTTTGTTGCTTTATGAACATATTTTGCCATACGGAAGATTATTTCTTCGGCCACCGCCTGAATAGAACAAGCCAAATCCATATCCTCTTGAGTTATTTTTGTCTCTGGCTGACGCGGCTTCTTTCTAAACAGACGTTCGAACCACTGGTTAGTCATTGTAAATCCCGTACAGTAATTAAAATATTTCATATTTAATCTAAAAGAGCCGTCTTTTTTCAAATCAACTAATTCATCCAGGATTAAATTGACATAATTTGGCTCACCGTAAGGGGCAAGCCCCATGACTTTATACTCGTCAGAATTTACTTTAAAGCCGGTAAAATACGTAAAGGCCGAATAAAGTAAGCCTAAAGAATGAGGAAAATTTAATTCCTGCCAGATGGTCAAATTATTATCACAACCTGTGCCAAAACTCGTTGTCATCCGCTCTCCAACCGCGTCAATAGTAAAAAAGGCCGCCCGCTGGAAAGAAGAAGGATAAAAAGCCGAAGCAGCATGCGATTCATGATGTTCAGCAAAAAGTATCTTTCCTTCATAGTTTAATTTTTTCTTAATTAGTTTTTTTAAAAACAGTTTTTCCTTCATCCATATCGGTATCGAGGTTAAAAATGACCTTAGTCCTGATGGCGCATAGGCAAGATAAGTTTCAATCAACCTTTCAAATTTTAAAAAAGGCTTCTCATAAAACGCCAGATAATCAACATCTTTGATATGAAGATTGGCATAACTTAAACAAAAATTAATGGCCTGTTCCGGAAAACCAGAATCGTGCTTCTTGCGGGTAAATCTCTCTTCTTCGGCGGCCGAAATTATCTCTCCATCACGCACTAAACATGCAGCGCTGTCGTGATAAAATGCCGATATTCCCAGTATATTCATTTAAATATTCTAAATTCGTTGGTAGTTTTTAATAACAATCATATATACGATATAAAATAATTTTAGTACAATTTACTAAGTAACTATGCCTGATATTGCCATTTGGAACCAATGTAATAATCATTGTCTGATGTGCACCAATCCTTTTGTTTTTCAGTTAGAGGAAAATGGTGCTTTCTATTTATTTGATAATCTCAAAAAAGTATGGGCCAACCGTAAATTCAAATCAAATGATCCATTATCTTTTACTGGAGGAGAGCCCACTATCCATCCTGATTTTTTTAAGGTCATTAATTGGTTTCACGCCCAATATCCTAAAAACAGGGTTGTCATTGCCTCAAATGGCAGAATGTTTTATTACCAGAGCTTTACCAAAAAAATATTGAAATTTCATAATCTGCTTTTAGAAATAGCCATCCACGGCCATGATGAAAAAACCCACGATTTCATTACTCGCACTAAAGGCAGTTTTAAACAAACTATAGAAGGAATTCATAATATTCTACGCTATAAAAATGACTCGCAAGAGCTGGAGATTAGAATTATTATTACCAAATTTACTTATAAAAATCTGGGTAAGATACTTGCCTTTATCAAAAATGAGTTTGATATTAAACAAATTAAAAGTGTTGTCTTAATTTTTATCGAGATGGAGGGACAGGCAAAAAATAATCTGAATATCGTGGGAATAACTTATAAAGAAGTAATGAAATCTTTACCTCAAGTAGTAAATAAGTGGGCTTCCTACTTTGGCGACCTTCGTTTGTATCACTTTCCCCTATGTGTTTTGCCTCCAGGATTATGGCCATATGCTTGGAGAACTTTAAGAGAAGAGGAGATAATGTTCTTACCTTGTTGTAATAAGTGTTTTTTAAAAAAATACTGTTTGGGAATCCATCGTGATTATTTAACTCTGGTAGGAAATAAGGAATTCAAGCCACCAAAAAAAATCAAAATAGAAATAACTGATTTTTTTAATAAACCTATTAGTAATGTCTTTAAATAATGGTTATTTCCTCAACCGTCTTAAAATCTTTATTTTTATTACCTCTCTTATTGATCGGAGTAATTACAAGCTACAGCGATATTAAATATGGAAAGATAAAAAATATTCATTTGCTTTTAGGATTTATATATGTATTGTTTTTATACTCTTTTTTATTTTTTTATAGTTATTTTATCATTCATCAACCAAGTAATTCAAAATACTTAGTTGATCTAGCAATTAACGGTTTAATCGCTTTTCTGGTTGGTTATCTTTTATGGCATTTTAATTTATGGGCCGCCGGTGACGCCAAGCTTTTTTTCATCTATTCTTTGCTCATTCCTTTGGAATCATATTCCAAAAACTATATCTATTACTTTCCTTCATCAACGCTTTTAATCGATACCTTTCTTTTTATTTGTCTTATTTTCTTTTTTAAAATGTTTTTTAAAATCGCTGCCTCTTGCCTAAGTTATGTTAAAAAACCATTTTCACCGATTCTTTTTTTTTCAAAAATAAACTATAAAAACTTAAAAAATGCTGCTTTAGAAACAGGAAAAATATTTTTAATAATGAGTTGTTTTCTTGTCATTATGCAATATGTCATAATGAAGATAAATATTATTTTTCCAAAATTATCATCTAATTCTTCCCTGATCTATTTATTATTCATTGTTTTGCAGGTTGTTCTTTTTAAAAAAATTTTTAAAAATAAAAAATTTATTGTTTTAATTATTTTTGGCGGATTGTTGTGCGGTTTAAGTCTTATTATTTCTAATCAAACAACTTTATTAATTAGTATCATAAAAAGCTCTATATTTTTGATGCTTTTTTTTAGTATAGGAATACAATTAGTTTATCTCTATATTGACAAACAGGAAATTAATAAGATAAGAGTTCAAAAATTACATCCAGGGGATTTTATCGCACCACATTCAATGACAGAAATTACAGATAAGTTTAAAAAACAACCTAAAGAAAACGGAATAGTTTCGGCTTGTTCAGACGGTTTAAACGAATCTCAAATAAAAATTATTAAAGGATTATATAAAGATGATTTAGACAAGGAAATATATATTTGCCGGACATTTCCTTTTGCTCCCTTTATGTTTTCCGCTTTTATCTTTATGATTATTGTTAGGAGTTCTTTTTTATTTTTTCTTTTGCGTCTTTGGGGCCTACTCAGATAAATTATTATTTATCTACTTGACTTAGATAATTTATCTTATTAAGATAAATATTATCAGGTATACTGTAAAAGTATGGGAAAAAAAATGATTCTACTTATTTTTACTATAATGATTTTAATCGGCCTTGGCGTAGTAATATTTTTTACACGACAGGCTAGTAATAAAGTTAGTAATAAGGTTATAATAAATAAATTGACTCCGATAAACACTGAACCAGTTAAGGTTGCCCTCAACAAAAACAACTACCCTCTTTACTTAGTCGATGGATTTATAGATAAAATATCTACTGATAGCGGAGGTCTTACGAAACTTGATGTTAAAGTAAGACTTTCTAAAATTTTTCCTGACCAGAAAGAAAAGGAAATTGTTAAAACTGTCATTGTAAAAAATAATGCTGAATTTGTTCTCCATAATCTAACAACAAATAAAGATGCCAGTATGGAAGCGTCTTCTCTTAAAGTAGCAGATAATATTGCTATTTGGATAGTAGAGCCTAATACTGATATCTTTAATCTTGATCAATTTACCGCGACAAAAATTATTAAGTTTCAATAAGAAAAAAGTCAAAAACCGCGAATAATTAATTTAAAATGCCAAAAAAAGCCCTTGCCCATCGAAGCTTTGGCCAAGTGGGGTTTACTCTCATGGAACTTCTTATCGTCATAGCAATAATTGCTATCTTGGCTACCATCGCCATCGTCCTTTTAAATCCTATGCAACAGATTTCCAAAGCTCAAGATGGCCGTCGGAAAAACGATCTGGCCACATTTCAAAAAGTTTTGGAGGACTATTACAATGATAAAGGCTGCTATCCGCGCCCTAACGAGGTTTGCTATCCTAACAGTCAATCAGGCTATAATCCCAATGTGGATACGAAATGCTATATCTGCGGTAACGAATCTTCACCGGCTAATTTCGCCAATTTTTCTCCTTATATGGCTCGTCTTCCCTGCGATCCCCAGCACCCAACCTATAAATATCTTTATCAAGTAGAAAATCTCACCTGTCCCAGCTGGTACCGGATTTATTCTGAACTAAGTGCCCTTTGGAGTCGGGAGTCTGATAGCGCCGGCTGTGGTGAAGGCGGCTGCGGGCTGCCGCCCAATTACGGCTATGATTACGGTGCCGGGAGCCCTAATATTTCTTTACAAAAAACCCCTTATTTTTATTGCTATACGCCTACCAATACTTGTGATAATTGTAGCGGCGCCCCTGGTGACTATAATTATTGCTATACCAATCCAGTCTGTTTAGAAATCTATGCTACTGAAGCTCTTTGTTGTACTCGGGTGCCAAAACCTGCCGGCTGTCCATAAAACTGTTCTTGACTTTATATATTATAAATTCTAAACTAAAACTCTATGGAAAAATATTTTCAAAACTCTAAATCCCTGGTCCTTGGTCTTTTAATTTTTCTTTTCCCTTTTTTCTTCCTTCCTTTTACTCAAGAGTTTTTTATCACCAATAAACTCTACCTTTTAGCTTTTGGCGCCTTACTTCTTCTTCTCATATCTACCATCTATTTTTTATCATCTAAAAAACTTTCCTGGAAATCGCATCCCTTCGACGGCTCTGTCATTCTTTTTTTAATGGCGGTTGCGCTTTCGATTATTATTTCCTCTCCTAATAAAGTTCAGGCCCTTTTAAATCCAAATTTTGGATTAGTTATGATGGCTTCCCTAACGATTCTATATTTCTATCTTTCTAGAAACAATGAAACAATAAAACAATTTAGCAATATGGCAATCAAATTATCTTTTTTTCTTTTATCTTTGATTACCATCGTCTTTTTCTTTCAGCCATTTAAAAATACTAATTTACCAACCAGTCTTCAGTTTTTGAAAAACTCTGCTTTTACGCCAATGGGCAACCGTCTTGACCTGGCGATTTTTCTAGGTTTTTTTGTTGTTTTAAGTATCACCAATGTCATTTCGAGCGAAGCGAGAAATCTAGCGAAGCGTAAATCAATTTTTAATTTTTCATTTTTAATTTTTAATTTATTAGCTCTATTCCTCACTCTTTATTCTCTTTTCAAACCTAGTACGGGCTTGATTAATCAAACCCCTACATTAATTTTGCCTCCTTTCCGTCTTTCCTGGTACGCGGCCGTTGAGACCTTAAAAAGACCATTGACCGCTCTTTTTGGCGTCGGCTTAGATAACTTTTCTTCAATGTTTACCAGCGTCAAAGATGTTTTTTATAACCAATCAAGCCTCTGGCAGATAAATTCGTTTTCTGTCAGTCGTTCCACCCTTTTGCACATAATGACTGAAACCGGCCTGTTTGGTTTAATCGCCTTTGGTTTATTGATCTTTAATGTTTTCCAATCAACAATAAAACAATCTAATAATTTAACCATGAAGTTTGTTATTTGTTATTTGTTATTTGTTATTTTATTTTTTCCTCCTTCTCTGCCGGTTTTCTTTTTGCTTTTTGTCACCTTGGCTATAGTTGGACAAGAGGGAGCGAAGATACCCATTTTGAACGACTTGGGAGGTGCGCAGCGCAGCGAGCACGCCCACGGAGTGAAAAATGCGGTATCGAGCGAACTTGATCTTTCTGACCTTCTTCCTATCTATCTCGGCACCGCAATTATTTCTTTTCTTTTAATCGCTGGTGCCGGTTACTTTTTAGGTCGAAGCTACATCTCCGAGTATTACTTTAAAAAATCTTTAGATGGCTATCTGAATAATAATGCCAAAGAAGTTTATGACAACCAAAGGCAGGCAATTCTTATCAATCCTTATATCGAACGCTTCCGCACTAACTTTTCCCAGACCAATCTAATGATTGCCAATAATATTGCCAGTAAAGCTACTCAACCCGCTGCGACCGAGTCCGCTGAGCGGACTCAAGGGTCAGCTCAGCTGACTGAACAAGACCGCCAGACAATTACCCAGGCGATTCAGGCCGCTATTTCCGAAGCCAAGGCAGCGGTCAGTTTAAATCCGCAAAAGGCTGATAACTGGGAAAATTTGGCCGCTATCTACCGCAATGTTTTGGCGGTCGCCCAAGGCGCTGATGCCTGGACTGTTTCCGCCTATCAGAGAGCGATTGTTGCCGATCCGCAAAACCCAATCTATAGACTAAATCTCGGCGGAGTTTACTATACATTAAAAGATTACAATCAGGCGAACTCAATGTTTCAACAAGCAGCTTCTCTTAAGCCTGACTGGGCTAATGCCCGTTACAATCTGGCCTGGTCTGCTTATCAGAAAGCTGACTATCAACTGGCCGCCAGCGAGATGCAAAATGTCTTAACTCTGATTGACCCGAAGACCAATAAAGCTGACTATGATCAGGCGCAAAAAGACTTAGAAGAGTTTAAAAAGAAACTGCCAAAAAGTGAGGCCGAGGCGACCCAGACTGGCCAGTTACAGGAACAGCAGTTGTCACTACCTCAAAGTCCGACTAACGAGGTCCAACCAAAAATAGAGCTACCGAAAACCGCCTCACCAGAAGCGAGATAGAGAAATTCGTACTGATTAAAAGCGGGATTACCACGGATATCCGCGAAAATCCGTATCTGTGTAAATCCGTTATTCAAAATCCGTGAAAATCTTTTACTTAAGAAAGTTTAACGGATTAAGTAATGTTCCTCCGCTTCTGACTTCAAAATGCAAGTGTATTCCTGTTGACATGCCAGTCGATCCCATCACTCCAATCTGTTGTCCTTGGCTGACGGTGGCTCCCGCATCTGGAATATAAGAGGAAAGATGTCCATAAAGCGTCTGATAGCCGTTGCCATGATCAACGATTACATGACAGCCATAACCATAGCGAACACAACCAGCAAAAATTACTGTTCCTGAGTCAGCGGCAATGACCGCCGGCCCACTCGAATTAGCAATATCTAAAGCCATATGGTACCAAACTGGGTACTGAGTAATAATCCCCGACGTTGGCCAGATAAAGTTTGATGATCCGCGGACGCCAGCTTGAATACTGGCGAAAAATCTCGGCGCGGCTTTTTCTGGCACAACGACGCCGCCCGGAACAAATAGGTATTGACCAATAGTTAGTGCAAACGTGTCTAGGTCGCTAAAATCATTCATGGGAAAGTTGACAATGTTCTGGGCGTCAACATTATATTTTTTCGCAATTGAGTAAACCGTATTTCCTGATACTACTTTATAAACCACACCATCTTCCGGCGGAATCTTTAACATCTGTCCTGGTTTAATCAGATCGTTTTTTAGGTCATTAGACCACTTGATGCTGTCCACGGAAATATTGAATTTTTTTGCTATGGAAGCCAAAGTATCACCACCTAAAACTTGATAATCAACAATCTGGGGTTTAACAGAAACGGTCGTTCCCAGGCTTCCCTGGTAAGGATTATAAGAAACCAGACTGGCTTGGGAGGAGGACTCATCTAATCCTTTAAAAAAGGGAGAATTTTCCGCGATCGTCGGCCCGGCCACTAAAGCGGCAAGAACAATGAGAAAAAAAGAGGTGTTTAGAAACGAGGAAGAATAACGACCACGTTTAATAGTCAAAAAAGCAACAATGATGTCTTTTCCCGCTTCAAAGTTTTTTCCAAATGAGACGACCTTGGTAATAATATAACTCTTGCTAAACTCTACAAACAGCTTCAAATCTTCCATAACCAGTCTTTCTATTATAGCAAACCTCTTCTTCTTAAACCATGGCAGAAGTAATTCTCTCGATGGCGACTTCAAAAGCTGCCTGCTTCAAAGGTATCCGTCGGCTGGCGGATTTTTTCCAAATATCATTGAAGGCTTTTTCCATCATGATTTTTAATTTGTCGTTGACCTCTTTTTCACTCCAGTAATATCCCATCCTATTTTGAACCCATTCAAGATAAGAGACGGTGACACCTCCAGAGTTAGCTAAGACATCAGGAATGATAACAACGCCCTTTTTGCTTAAATATAGATATGCCTCTTCAGTCAAAGGACCGTTAGCCATCTCAAGAATTATTTTCGCTTTAACCTTGGTACAATTTTTTTCATCAATAACGTTTTCAAGGGCAGCCGGAACCAGTATGTCAACTGGTAAAATTAATAGTTCTTCATTAGTCACTTTCTTGCCGGAATACCCGGACACGGCTCCTTTTTTCTTTTTATACTCCATCACCTTTACTGGATCCAGTCCCTCTTTATCATAAATACCGCCTCGTGAATCAGAGACGGCAACAATTTTAAAACCAGCCTCATGAGCTAATTTGGAAAAATAATAGCCAACATTTCCGAAACCTTGAACGGCTACTGTTAATTTATTAGAAGGCGAAGAAACCTCCCGCTCAGCGGGACGGTATCGAGCCTTTTCCAATAACGCCTGCAAAACAAACAACCCGCCTCGCCCCGTCGCCTCAGTTCGCCCCAAGCTTCCACCCATTGAAATCGGTTTACCAGTAAAGGTCGCCGGAGATTTATAACCTTTGATCTTTTGATACTCATCAAGCATCCAGGCCATAATTTGCGGTGTCGTATTGACGTCAGGCGCCGGCACATCGACATTCTCACCAATCACATAGACGATCCGTGCCGCAAATGCCTTGGATAACCTTTCTAACTCTGTTTTTGACAGCTTTTTCGGATCAACCGCGATTCCGCCTTTACTGCCACCATAAGGCAGGCCGGCCACCGCGCATTTTATAGACATTAAAGTGGCTAGTGCCTGGACTTCCTCGCGCACTGTTTCCGGATGAAAGCGAATTCCGCCCTTATAAGGTCCAAGAACGCTATTATGCTGAATTCGCCACCCTTTAAAAACTTTTTTCTTGCCACTGTCCATCGTCACTGGAAAAGCAAACTCATTAATCATCTCCGGTTCAATTAATCTTTTTATCGTCTCTTCGTCTAACTTCATCTTTTCGGCTGTTTTTCGAATCAAAGCTTGGGCCGACTCAAGCATTTTTTTTCCTGGATTGTCCATGTTTTTTGAAAAAATTAATAATATATTCAATACCAACGTAGGGGTTTGATTTATCAAACCCACATGATGGTTTTATTTTTTTGTATAGGGTTTCATGAATGAAACCCCTACATTATTTTGTGTTTTCTAAATAACGTTCAACTTCTAAAGCCGCCTCAACCCCAGTCCCTGCCGACGTTATTGCCTGTCTGTAATATGGATCAGCACAATCACCAGCAACAAAAACTCCGGGAACGGACGTTCCCCTTCTTTCAATAATTTTTACGTATTCTTTCTCATCCAATTCTACCTGCCCTTTGAACAAATCCGTGTCTGGCTTATGGCCAATGGCAATAAAAACGCCATCAACTGGCAAAACTCTAAATTCTAAATTACAAGTTCCAAATAAATTAGAAGTCCCAAATCTTAAACGTTTAAAATTTTGAGTTTGAGATTTATTATTTATTTGTGATTTGGGATTTAGGATTTTAGATTTAATCTTTATGCCTGTGACCTTGTTTTCTCCCATTATCTCCTCGACGGCCGCGTTCCAGATAATTTCTATCTTCTTATTCTTAAACACTCTCTCCTGCATAATCTTTGAGCCGCGAAACTCTCTCCGTCGATGAATAATATATACTTTTTTAGCGAACTTTGTCAAGGTCAAAGCTTCTTCCAGTGCTGTATCTCCTCCCCCAACCACCCCAACCACCCTATCCCTAAAGAAAAAACCATCACAGGTGGCACAGGCAGAAACACCTTTACCCCGTAACCGCTGCTCTGATTCTAAACCAAGCCATAAAGCCCTAGCGCCGGTAGCGATGATGACCGATTTTGCTAAAAATAATTTCGAAGCACGAATCTCGAAATTCGAAACAATATCTAATTTAAAATTTTTTAAATCTAAAACATTAGAATTTGTTTCGTGCTTCGTATTTCGGATTTCGGATTTATTGAAATTAACTTTGACTACGTTCTCATCAACTATCCTCGCTCCAAATTTCTCCGCCTGTTTCCTCATCTTTTGCACCAGCTCCGCGCCCGAAATCGACTCAAACCCAGGATAGTTTTCGATTTCCGATGTTAAAGTCAGCTGACCACCAGGGGCAGAACCAGTAAAAACGAGAGGCTTTAATCCTGCCCGCGCCAAATAAATCGCGGCTGACAACCCAGCCGGGCCACCACCGATTATAATTACCTTCTCACTCATATTTAAAAATTCTAAATACTAAATCTCAAGTTCCAAACAAATTAAAAATCTCAAATTCTAAACAGTTTAGTGCTTGTAATTTAGTATTTGGGATTTATTTGTGATTTGTGATTTGTAATTTAGAATTTAGAATTCTAAAGATTAATCGCTCTTTCCACCATTCTCTCTATCTTCCTGCTATCCTGTTCCGGAATAATCCTACAGATATCAGATATTACTATTTCCTTGGATAGTCCGTCAATCGCTTTTTTAACCGCGGAAACCTGCTGAAGGACATCAGAGCATTCGCGTTTATTATTGAGCATCTTCTCTATCCCTCGCAACTGACCGATGATTCGATTAACCCTTTTCTTTGTATCTTCCATTTTTGATATTTGATATTTAATATTTGATATTTCTTACCATACTCCCTAGTAGTATAGAGTATATAATGGGCTATTGTCAAGCGGAAGTTAATTTTCAGTTTTCAATTTTCAATTTTCATTGAACTATCAATGTTTAAAAATTAAATAATTAAAAAATTTAGATTTCATTGAAAAATTCAAATTTCAAATTGAAAATTTTCTTAAAGTAGATTAAAAATCTATATCAATCTATACTTAAAATAGATCATCCGCCTTTACTCAGTGATTCCAGAAACTCTTTGTTATCTTT
>Ga0210049_1002116_pt1 | contig 18635 bp, 17 predicted proteins | sample CryGeyCG2014_300_2_FD_183964 | JGI IMG/M metagenome (GOLD analysis project Ga0210049, IMG submission 183964) | Groundwater microbial communities from aquifer - Crystal Geyser CG06_land_8/20/14_3.00 (SPAdes) (version 2) | ecosystem: Environmental > Aquatic > Deep subsurface > Groundwater | place... | reverse complement strand
AACGTGACACGGGGAGCAGACGGCTTTTTCATGGAAAGCCACCCCAAGCTCAAGCCTATAGATGCCCCTACAGATGGAATATTCTTTGCTGGAGCCTGCCAAGCACCAAAGGACATACCGTACAGCGTTTCCCAAGGCAGCGGTGCAGCGTCAAGAGCTGCTACAGTGCTTTCAAAGCCAAAATGGAAAATCGAACCGATAATTGCTGTTGTAGACCCGAGTAAATGCAGAAATGTCACTACTAAATGTGGCATATGCGCTGAACGGTGCCCGTATGGAGCAATAAAGGCAGAGGAAAAACAGCCAGCGCAAGTAATAACAGCCATGTGCCACGGGTGCGGAACATGCGTGGCAGAATGCCCTGCAGATGCCATAATGCAAATGCACTTCACAGATGCTCAAATATTTGCCCAGATAAGAGCAGCTCTAGAAACAAATCCGGAAGACAAGATTTTGGCGTTTCTGTGCAATTGGTGTAGTTATGCAGGAGCAGACTTGGCGGGTACAAGCAGATTTGAATATCCGCCGACAATACGCCCGATAAGAGTTATGTGTTCAGGAAGGGTTGACCGCGATTTTGTCTTAGAAGCTTTCAGGTTAGGTGCTGGCATCGTTTTGGTCGGCGCGTGCCACTTGCCCTACGACTGCCACTATATAAGCGGGAACTGGAAAATGAAAGCCAGAATGGATGCTTTGGCGCCGATGCTGCATAAGCTTGGCTTAAGTCCAGAACGCTTTCGTGTGGAATATGTTTCTGCTGCTGAGGGAGTTAAGTTTGCAGAAATAGTCAGAGAGATGACTGGGCAAATGCATGCTTTGGGCAAGGATAGAATTAAAGCAGAAAACGAGAAGCTGCGTCCAATATTAGATAATATGTTGAAAAGGAAGGAAAAGAAGTAACCTTATCTTAGAAGTGAAACTTCTTTTTGGCCATGTAATAGATTGCTCCTGCTGTTAAGCCTGCAACTCCTATGATCCATGCTTCTCTTGAAGCAAAAAGAATGAAGATTAACAGTGCTAGACATGTGATTGTTCCCAAAATTGGCACAAACTGTGGGTACAGTCTTTTTTGAACTTTTAATCGTAGAGCGGAAACATTGGCAAAAGCGTAATAGAAGAGCAATGCGAAGGTGCTTATGGCTACGACTTTTGTAAGGTCCATAAGCAAGACGAGTAATGTCATTAAAGCGCCTATTATCCAGATTGAATAGTAGGGCGTGTTGTATTTTGGGTGTAGTTTGCTTAGGGTTTGTGGGATGTCTTTTCTTCTTGCCATTGCATATGCCATGCGGGAAACTCCTAAAATAGCTGTGAGCAGCACGCTTGCAGTTGCTAATAATCCTCCAGCAGACACTATGTAAACGGCGGCTGCGTTTCCCGTGATGCTTATAGCGTGAGTTAAGGCTGGTGAACTTGGGTCTGACAGTTTAGAGGCTCCTATGAGTCCAACTGCTATCAAGCCGACAAGTATGTAAACTATTGTGGATATTATCAGTGAAAGCAGTATGGCTTTTGGAACGTTTCGTTTTGCGTCTTTGACTTCTTCTGCGATTACGGCTACTCTTGCGAAGCCGCCGTAGGCGAAGAAAATGTAGCATGCGCCATAAAAGACTCCAACTTGAAAGGGAGCAAATGGCGTGAAATTTGATGGGTTAATGTATGCTAAGCCTAGAATAATGAAGAATGCCAAGATGAGCAGTTTGGCTATAACAAGAAAATTGTTTATGAGGGCTGATTGGCGTATGCCAAAGAAGTTGATCATCGTGAAGGCTATGCAGAGAATAGCTGCAATCCAGTTGGCTGGTAAAATTGGAAATAAAGCTGTTAGGTAATGGGCGAAGCCTAGTGAGACGGCGGCGCCTGCGAATGTGTTGGATAGTATCCACATCCAACCTGTTAGGAAGCCTGCGAATGGTGAGATTAGTTGGTATGTGTATTCGTAAATGCTTCCTTCTTTTGGTTGCCATGCTGTTAGTTCGGCGAAGCTTAATGCTGTGAGTAGGGAGATTATTGCGGCTACAAGCATGGAAACTATTAAAGCTGAACCAGCATAACCTGCAGCAATGCCCGTTACGACAAATATGCCTGCTCCAATGATTGCACCGACACTTATGGCAGTAGCATCAAACAAACCCAAAGACGGCTTAAGCCCAGATTTTTGAGCGCCCTCTTTATCCATGCACACCCCAAAAGTATCTACAGCTAAACAAGGATAAAGTTTAGCGTAAATTTAGGCGGTTTTGCCTGTCTTCCCAGTATTCTCTTGTTCTTAAATACTGAATTTTCGCCTTCAAAAGGTCCATGTAAAACTCGTCCTCTTTCGGATGCATTTTTCCAAGAATTCTAAAAGCAGTTTCTGGACCTACACCTTTAACCTCTAACGCTATTACTGCCTTTTTACCATAACTCAACACCAAATCAGCTGTGCGCCTTGCATGGGTTAAATCCTTAAGCTCCTCTTCCGCCAACTCCTTGCCTTCACGCCTTTTCATCAAAACTTCACGCAAACGCTTAGCGTCTTGATTTGGGTATAAAAGCGCCAAAAGCTTTGATTCGCATTTCTCGCATGACGGTTGTTCTGATAGGCTTCTGACTTTCTTTTCGGCTGTCCATTCGCCGCACGACATGCACATTAGCATTGCTGTTCTGGCTTCTATTGCCTGTTTCATTTTGTCTATGTTGCTTAGCAAAACTCTTTCAGGAGCCATTAACTCTGAAACTTCAGAATACTTGGCGAGTATGTGATAGGCTAATGGCGTAGGCTTTTCAGAACGATAAACAGTGCTAACCCGAATTTTCCCATCTTTAACACTGCGCATTATCTCCTTAGCCTTTTCAACGTCCACCTTCTCCAACATTGCCTCACGCAAAGTTTCATCAAAAACCGGAGTTCCCCTAAACTGCCCCGGCAACTGACCTTGCCTCTCAGGTCCCATAGTCTTGCCACGCGGCAAAGCTCCAAACCTTTCAGCCACAAACTTCATCTTGTAAGAAAACGGGAACCTAGCCTCCAAATAATCATCAAAGGCTTTCTCTACCTCTTCATCCGTCAAGTTAAAGAGGATTGAAGACATTTTCTCCACTTCCTTCTGCACTAGATTTCTCGATGTTTCAATCAATAGGCGGTAACCGTCGTTCCACCAGCCAATTATGATTTCCCTATCTGAAAGTATGGAGTCGAAGACGCCGCCTAAAGTGCGATTAACTATTTCGCCAAAACAAGCGTGAACTATAAGATACTTGTCAAAAGCTTCAATCAAAATATGGTTATGCGTTGGTAATGGTGCGCCTTCTTTCAATTGCTCTTCAATTTCTCTCACAGCATCAAACAAAGCAACTTTATCTGTTGCGAGTTTTTTCGCAAGCTTCTCCGCTACAACTTCAGCCTTTCCAGTTTCCTTCAACGCTCTTCCAATTTCTTCTCGCATCCTACCCGTTTCCTGCGCCAGTTCAAATGGAACTGGAAGCATTTCCCCATCCCATCCTGGAATCGCCGCCAACGGGTCTTCTGAAGGAACAACATAAACCGTTCCCGTTTCCTCTTCAATTTGAACCATACGCCAAACTCTTCCTCTAACAATAAAGTTTAAGCCAACGCGGGCTCTTATGGCCATGAACTCGTCGCCTAAAGTGCCGATTTTTCTGTCCGAGATCACGTTTATTATCGGGTAACATCTCTCGTCTGGAATCATTGATAAATTCTCGTAGTAGTAACTTCTAGTCTTCCGCCCTTTTCTCAAAACCTTTCCTTCTTCCTCAATTCTTAATTCGTTGAGGCTGTCTAAAAAGTGTATCACATCCAAAAGCGTGTTTTCGCCAAGTTTTCTATAGGGATATGCTCTTCGCACTATAGCCAAAAGCTCCTTTAAGCCTACACTTCCCTTGTCCATAAGGATTCCAGTAACTTGATGTGCCAAAACATCCAAAGCATTTTCGTGAATCAAAATGGGCTCAAGCTTATTTTCATAGGCATTTCTAACCGCCGCAATTGATTCAAGGGTATCGTCTGGAAAAGCCGTAATAATAACGCCTTCTGAAAGCAAGTCTAAACGGTGACCGCTACGGCCAACTCTCTGAATTAGGCTGCTGACCTGCCTTGGCGAAAGATACTGAATGACTAAGTCTACGTTGCCTATGTCTATGCCAAGCTCCAAAGTGCTTGTGCAAATTATCGCCTTCAAAACTCCAGCCTTAAACTCATCTTCTATCTGGACACGTTCTTCTTTGGATAAGGAGCCATGGTGAACCGCTATGTCAGTTCGTCCTAGCTGATTAAACTTGAAACCCAACATTTCCGCGTTTGTTCTGCTGTTTACAAAGATTAACGTTGACTTGTGGCTGTCAACAAGTTCGGCAACTCGCCTTATTCTTGCCGCGGCTTCTGGCGCGGTTCCAAGTTTTCCAGCCAAATCATAATCAGCTTCGGTTGGCGTTGGATTTTCCACTTGATACTTGTAACCTTTAGGCAGCGACGCTTGAACAACTCTTATGCTTCTATTTGTGCCAGCGATAAACTTTGCAACCTCGTCCGGATTACCTACAGTTGCTGACAGACCTATCTTCTGAAACTCTTTTCCGACAACTTCGTAGAGGCGCTCCAAAGCTATCGTGAGCTGAACTCCCCGTTTGCTTGATGCTAAATCATGCACTTCATCCACAACAACATAGCGAACATGGCTTAAGTGCTGCCTCATGCGTGTGCCAGGAAGGATGGCTTGTAGCGTTTCTGGTGTTGTTACAAGCATATGCGGCGGAAAAATGGCTTGTTTTCTGCGCAGTTTCATTTCAGTATCGCCATGCCTAACCTCAACTGAAATGCCGAGGCGAGAAGCCCAAAAGGACAGGCGCTTCAACAAATCCCTATTCAAAGCCCTCAAAGGCGTAATGTAAACTACCGAAATGCCCTTTTTCTCTTCTTGCTGAATTAGTTTGGAGAAAATTGGCAGAAGAACAGCCTCAGTTTTCCCACTTCCAGTAGGCGCAATTAAAAGCACATTTTCTCCGTCTAAGATAGGTGGAATAGCCATTATCTGGGGCAGGGTCGGCTCCGTAAAGCCTAACTCGACTAGAGCATCACGGATCGGTTTGGCAAGTAAACCGAAAGCGTCAGGGCTTAGGGCTTTTTCTGGCATTGTTGAACATACCAAAAATTATAGTGTCACTGAAAGGTTTATCCTTTTACTTCAAACTCAGTTGATAAGAAAGCTTGAGACCTACATCTTCTCGATATGGAATCGAAATTTTCTCCTTAAATTTGCCTTTGTCAAGTATCTTCCTGAACTCTTCAATTAATGGTTCTTTTCTAGAACAGAAAATCACTTCATTTCGTTCGTTTGTCCAGACTGTCAATCCTCTGGTTTTTCCTTTATGAATGAGATGCAAGAACGTGTTTTCTTCGTCGATTTGTAGCATGGCGATTGCGTTAGAACCTTGCAAAGCACAGAAAAGTGTGTACAAGGCTTCATCCATGTCGTCTATTTCATTTAGCAATTCTTCGAAATAATGCGGAATAACTTCGGAATCAATAAGCTCAACCTTTTCAGACTCAAAAACATGCTCTTTACCTAGTTTTTCCCTAAGCTCTTTGTAGTTTTCCACTTTGCCGTTATGAACCGAAACAATGGTTAAGTTTGGGTCAAGTTCAACAACGTAAGGTTGCGCGGTTTCCTTGAACTTTGCGGATTTCATGAACTCGGGGCTTGGCATTCGAACATGACCAATCAGAACAGATGCGTCATTAACCTTAGCATTGACAATTTTAGCCAATTGTCTCACTGGGGAATTGTTGACTTTTCCAACTTTTTCGAACAAAACACTCCCATCATTCAAGAGAATAGCTACGCCAGCACCGTAACCCCCAACTGGTCTAGGTTCTTGTGGATATTGATGAACTTCCAGTTTTTCAAGGAGGTTGAAAACTCCTATCAAAGGCGTGGGGTTTTTTAATGCAAAACCGAATATACCGCACATCTGTTTTTTCCTCTCAGTTTGAAATTAGCTCTACTTATTCTCACGTAAAACTCTTTAGACACACAGGCAAATCAAGTTTCGCTAAAAGTAAATATCTTGGGACGCGTAACTGTATAATTGGGACGATGAGGAAATCGAGGTACGTTGACGCTTTGCGAATGACTTCTTTTTCCGCTCCTGAGTCCAAAATAAAAGGTCATAACTAAGATTTTATGAATAAAGAAAGAGAGAATTAGGATTTGCTATCTTTCTGTTGATCCTGTGATGTACGCCCAGATGCTTATTAAGACCAGTGTTAGACATGCACCTGCGAATCCTGAAACTAGAAATCTTATTTGAACAAGTTGTGGCAGTATTATTAGAAGTGCTGGAATCAAGTAGTCAGCTGTCAGTTGGGCTATGATTCCTGCCATGAATCCTAATATCGCTACTAATCCGAAGACTTTGAGCCTTTCACTCATTCTATTCACCTTTTGCTTAGAATTCAACTCTAGCCTCTTTTTAGTCTAACTTACACGTTTTTGTCTATTGTCTCAAAACTAGCAACATTATCTTTTAATTGGAAAATTAAAGCTTAAAACCGCTTTCACTCGGACATATAGCTCTACGTATATACATGCATGTTTTCAACATATTAACAATGTATAAGATTGTTCTACGCAACCTCTCTTTTTGGAGGTATCAATTTGTCTGAAAGATTCGGTAAAAAATGGGAAAGCAGAAGAGAAGAACAACCATTTACGAGCCGCATAAAGGAGGCTGTTAAGCCACCAGGTCCACTGAAGCCACGTTTAGACTTTGCTGTTAGACGCATCGAACTGCAAACTCAAAAATTGGACCAAGCAACGGAAAGGTTCAGCCAGAGAGACAAATCAATATTTGCAAGGATTGTTGACTCCTACACTAAACATGACACTGCCCGCGCAAACGTTTTCGCCAACGAACTAGCAGAAGTTCGAAAAATGGAAAGGCTAATTATAAACGCAGGACTTGCTCTTGAACAAATAGTATTAAGGTTACGAACTGTAACAGAACTTGGAGATGTAGTATCCACATTAGGACCAGCAGTGGGTGTATTAAGATCGGTCAGAGCTGGACTTGCAAGCGTCTTTCCTGAAGCAGAAAACGAACTTGGCGAAATAGGCAACCTATTAAGCGGTATAATGATTGAAGCTGGACAAAGTTCGGGAATGACATTAAACTTTGACACTGTAAACGAAGATGCACAGGGAATTCTCACGGAAGCAGCAACAGTTGCAGAACAAAGAATGAAAGAAAAGTTCCCAGAGCTACCGCCAGGAATTCCTGCAATTCCAACAACTTCAGTAGGCGAAAAAGCATCAACCGAAACCTCGTAAAAACGGGGGAGAAAAAATGTCACAAAACCCCAACCTTTTTCTTTTTGTTGGAAAACAAATTAAGGATGAATACGGACGCGGATTAGGCAAAGTAGCATCTTTTGCTCTAACTCCAAGCGGGAAATTTGACGCCGTCTTCATAGAGCAAGGTGATGGAAAATTCTTAAAACATTCTGTGGAACACCTAAAATTCGATGGTACAGACATCACCCTAATCTCTAAGATTAAATCGCAAACGAATGTTTTCTGCGATCAAATCCCCCTCATTTGGCGTAAAGAGCAAGCCCTCAAAAAACTATCTGACAAGAAAAAAATCTCAAAAGAACTTTACGAAGAGCTACATGGCAATTTCGACGGGGCACTAAATCAACTGAAAAGTGAGGCTCAAAATCTGATAGAAGAATTAGATAAGGAAATCGCTAGGTGTGCTAATGAAATAAGGGAGCTAAACTATGCTCTCGTACATCTTGAAATCGAACATGAAATAGGAAAAATCGATGACCAAACTTATCACACAGCCTTTGCAATAATCCAAGAAAACCTCAAACGAGTCAACATGGAGAAAAGCGATCTTGAACTCACAAACAACAAACTTTCAAACATTTTATTGGGCGAAACGCCAAAAATGGGCGAGCAGGAGAAAAGCAAAGTAAAAGTAGAAGAACCGTTGAAAGAATTTACTTCAACTTCAAATGCTACAGAGCTTCCGGAACCCCCTGTAGTAGTGTATGTGAAGGAAATTGGAAAAACCGGCATATAACTGCAACACAAAGTAGTGGACGGAGGGAAAAGCCATCAAAGGATTTCTTCACTCTGACCCTCCTCTCCGTGAAGTAGTTGTCAAATCAATGCAAACACTAAAAATTCAACACAACAAACTTGAACAAGCAAGCTTCAGACTTAAGGAAAGAGATAGGATTCTTTTTCAAACGTGCATACACGCTTTAAATAATAAAAATAAGGAAAGAGCAGCAATCTGTGCAAACGAACTGGCAGAAGTTCGAAAGTTAATAAAGTTTCTTTACAATGTAGAGCTTGCCATCGAACGTGTAATTCTTAGACTTGAAACAATAAAGGAATTAAGTGACATAGTTTTTGACCTTAAACCCGCCTTAAAACTTCTTCAAAGCGTCTCGCAGCAATTGTTTGAAGTGTTACCCGATGTTTCTTCTGAGCTAAGCAAAGTTAACGAAGCAATAAACGAGACATTATACTCAACGAAGATAACTGTAGATGAATCGATAATACCTGTAAATAGGAAAACGCCTGAAGGGGAAGAAATAATAAAAGAAGTCTCTGGCTTCCTTGAGCGAAAACTTGCTGAAGAGCTCCCTGAACCGCCCGCTACTCTAGAAACTCCTGAAACCGAAAAAACTACACTGAAAGAGATGGTTGCCTTAACAGCCAACTGTTCGCAAGCAATAGGCAACGAGACAGTCACAGAATCTGATAGAAATTCTTCTCAAACCCTCTTTTCTTTTAAAAAATCCGAAATTCAGGAAATTTCCTTAACGGTTGAAAAACCATCATTAGAAGATGTACTTCTCGAATATGTTAAGAAAAGCAATGGAGAGATCGATCTAAAACGTTGTTCAATTGATTTGAAAACCTCTTATAACGAAATTGAGAAAACCCTTCAAAGTTTAGGAGCGAAGGGAAAAATAAAAATTGAATTAAAGGCAGGAGCATAGGAGAATTAGAATTATGAGTGCTTCCCAAGAACTCGAGAAAAACGCAACTAATCATGCGTTGGAAGCCGTCCGCCTAGATAAACAAGGTTCAAAAGGCATGGCAATAATGATGTATCAAAAAGCCATCGAAAGCCTCTTGAAACTCGTCCAGTTATATCCCGAATACAGCCTAAACAAAGTTTACATACAAAGAGCAATAGCCTACCAAGAAAGAATAAAGGCATTGCAAGGAGCAGTAGCACCTATTGAACCACGAAATGAAGCCAGAGATGTTGAAGGAGCAAAAAGCACAGAAGGTGGAAAATCAAGCTACGAAGAATTAATACTTGCGGAAAAACCAAACATAAAATGGGAAGAAGTCGTAGGGCTTGACAACGCCAAAAAAGCAGTAAAAGAAGCCATAGTCTATCCAGTACAAAGACCGGACCTGTTCCCCTTAGGATGGCCGAGGGGGATTCTTCTTTTCGGGCCTCCAGGGTGTGGAAAAACTTTGCTAGCTGCTGCAGTTGCCACAGAAATAGATGCAAGTTTTCTTTCTGTCGACGCCGCGTCGATAATGTCTAAATGGTTAGGCGAGGCTGAACAAAATGTTGCTAAGCTTTTTGGTTCAGTTAGAAAATCTACTCAAGAGGGAAAACCGGCCATAGTTTTCATTGACGAGTTAGACTCTCTCTTGGGGAAACATTCAAGTGAGGTTGGTGGCGAAGTTCGCGTCAGAAATCAGTTCTTAAAGGAGATGGACGGTATCGTAGATAAGGGTAAAAACCTTCATGTTTACGTTATTGGAGCGACGAACAAGCCGTGGGACTTAGACTGGGCCTTTATAAGAAGGTTCCAAAAGAGGATTTTGGTGCCGCTTCCAGATCATCATACCCGCTTGATGATGTTTAAACTCTACACAAGCCATCTGAAACTTGCAACTGATGTTGACTTGCACGAGCTAGGTAGGATTTCGGAAGGTTTCTCCGGAAGTGACATAAGAGACGTTTGCCAGTCAGCACAGCTAAAGACTATAGGCGAATTCTTCGAGTCCGGTCAAGCGACCGACAAACTGGCTAAGCCAAGGTCCTTGACAATGGATGATTTTAGGCAAATACTGGAAGAGAGGAAGCCAAGTGTTTCACTTGACATGTTAGCTTTATACAACAGATGGTTTGAAGCTTTTAAGGCTCTATAAGAGGAGGGAATGAAAGAAAAATTATTTGAAAGTCGGGTGGAAAGGTTTGGAGAAGTTAATTATTTTTCAGATACATCTCCTTTCTCCCCCTCAAACAAAATCTCCAAACCCCACAACCCAACTCAAAAACTAAAGTTATAAGACAATTTTCTCCACGATGTCAGCAATTTTTTCGGGATTTTTGAGCACATTCACATATGGAATTTTTAGATTCAAGTTTTCTGTTGAGCAAGGTCCAGTGAAAGCCAAAATAGGTTTGAGATTCTTTACAGCTTCTGAAACTTCTTTAGCAGATCTAACAACCACAATTTTAGGTATGTCTTTTTTTCTGTCCATGAATTTTCTGAATCCTTCAAGAAACACGATGTCATACCCTTTGCATTTCTGCATAATCTCTTTTAACGGAAAATTTTTTGCTTTTACTTTTTCTATTGTGGCTATTTCATTTGATGCTACGCTGATGATTGTTTCAGCTCCGGATTGGGCAAATCTCCAAGTGTCTTTTCCTACCGTGTCAATCGTGAAGTCTGGTTCTGGAATGTGCTTTACCACTGCTATTTTATAGCCCCTTTTTGTAAGCTCTCTTGTCAAAGCTTCTATTGTTGTTGTTTTTCCGGAGCTTTTGCTTCCAACAACTGTAATGACAACTGGTCTTTTCATTTTTGCACCTTTGTCATCTCATTTCTTCAGTAAAGATTTTTTCTAACGTTTTTTTGTTTACATGTAATTTTTCTGAAAGGTCTTTAACCCATTTTATGTATGTTCTAAAAACTTTTTGAAGTATTTCCGCCTTTTCCTTCTCAGACAACTCCTTCTCTTCTGCTAGCAAGAGGGCAAACCATCTCCCAACATCGGAAAGCTTATAGGCTTTGACCCACACGATCCGTCCAGCTTTTTCGCTTTTTTCCATACCTTCTCTCAAAACGCCAAGTTTTGTTAATGACTTTAAGTTTTGAATAATCGTTTTATTAGAATAGGAAAGGTCTTTCACGAGATCTTTCTGGTAAATTTTGTTTGAGATACCTTGGCTTAATGAAAATTTTAGAATGTCTACAGCTGCCTTTGAGCCGAAAATTAAGCCTAATATTTTACCCTTCTGTTCTGATGGAAGAAACACTACATAGGGATGTAAATTTTCGTCCAAATCTAGTTCACAATAGATTGCTCTGTGTTAGATGTGTTTTAAGTGTTATGGCTTTGGCAATAGATTTTTTAATGTTTTAATTACATTTTTATCAAGGGGCTTTAAACGGTTCTTAAAAGCTGGTTTCCCGCTGATGGCGATACTTTCGCAACTGAAGAAGGCTTCATCTTTAATGTCTTTGGGTATGAGCATCCGCCTAATCGAGTCTTCGCTTTCCTCAAGTATATCCCTGCCAAATTCAAAAAACTCTTCAATATTGACTTCTTAGAAAGAACATGGAAATATGGGAAAATGGAGCTTTTTCGGGCTGAAAAGCTGTATACAGCACAGAATTATCAGGTTTTTCTCGAAGCTTTTCGGAAAAACTTTCCTGATTATGTGTATTTTTGCCCTTATAGAATAAAGGATGTGATTAGTGCGCCATTAGCATCAATCAAAGAAGTTTACGTTCCAAAGGATTGCTTAAAGCTTCTAACAAAGCTTGAACAAAACGATGATCTGCAGAAAATGACTTTAGATTTCATTGACCTTTTATCAAAGGAATCATGTATTAGCATGGAAGATTTTGGTGTGCACGGCTCCATCGCTTTGAACATGTATACAGCTAAATCAGACATGGACATAGTTGTTTATGGTTCAAGAAACTTCCGCAAATTAGAAACAACAATAAACGAGCTTGTTGAAGATGGAAGATTAAGTTACGTGTTTAATAACCGTTTAGATGCCGCCAGAAGATTCAAAGGACGCTACATGAACAAGATTTTCATGTATAATGCCGTTCGCAAACCAGAAGAGGTTCACTCAAAATATGGAATGTTCAAGTATAAGCCAATGACATCACTCAAGTTTCAATGCACAGTCAGAGATGACAGCGAAGCCATGTTTCGTCCTGCAATCTACAAAATCGAAAATTACAAGCCTGCTGATTCTGCTTCAGCACTTTCTAACGATAAAATTCCAGAACTCGTTGTTTCAATGATTGGGTGCTATAGAAACGTCGCCAGAGTAGGCGGCAAAATTAAAGTTTCTGGTATGCTAGAGCAAGTAGAAAATGTTGAATCAGACGAAGTTTTTCATCAAGTTGTTGTTGGAACAGGCATTAGTGAGGAAGAGTACATTTGGCCACTCTAAGATTTAGAGACCGTGATGCAATTGTAACCCGTGAAGGCTTAATTTTCCGTGTTTTCGGTTATTCGCACCCTCCTAACGCGTATATCTGTGATGCTGAATATGCGCCCGGTGAAATATTTACGTCAAACAATCCGAAGGCATTTAGAAGCATGGGAAAGCGTGTTTTCTACAAGTTTTATGATGATGAGGGTTGGAGGTTTATCAAAAACAGTTTTCCACAATACATGATTTTCCTCGAAGTACTTGGTAGGGATGTCGTGGGCGTTAAAGTCAATGACATCATGAAAGTACGAAAACCCGATGAGATGCTTAAAAAATTAGTTAATAAGAGAGTCCACGATGAGCTTCTCGGAGCTTTGCAAAAAGTTCTGGAATTTGTAACCAAACACTCTGGCTTGTCCATAGCCAATTTTGGTGTTTTTGGCTCTATGCTTCATGGTTTTTATCATCCAAGCTTCTCTGACATAGACTTAATTATCTACGGCAGCAGAAACATGGCAAAATTGTGTGAAACACTTTTAGAGTTGTATAAGGATGAGCATTCGCCTTTTCGGAATGAGTTTGAAAATGCCAAATCAATCGAAGGAAAGCATTGGAGATTCAAAAATTATACTCCAAAAGAGTTTGTGCGGCATCAGCAGAGAAAATTGATTTATGCGTTATTCAATGACGAAAAAAGCAGAAGATTCATCAAAACGGAGTTCGAGCCCATAAAAGATTGGAAAGAAATCGAATATGAGAATTTTGCTAAAACAAAAATCGTGCAGAAAGGCTGGGCTAAAATGTTCGCACGCATAAGTGAAGACAAGAATGCACCTTTTATTCCGTCAGTTTACAGTATTCAACCCATAAAAATTCTGTATGGAACAAGAGATGCTAAGGAAGCTATTCGCATTGTTTCTTATATGGAAGAGTTTCGGCTACAAGCGCAAAAGGATGAGGTGGTTTATGTTGAGGGAAACTTGGAAGAAGCTGCAACTTCAAAGGGCAGTTTTCACCAAATAGTGTTAACATATTGTCCGAGGTATTACGAGCAAGTTTTGAAAGTCACATCAGCCTAGTATCATGTAGTCTGACGGCTTGCTTCCAAGAAGGAGCCTAAAATACTCTCTATTCTGCCTACCATCCCTAACCTTCTCGACTTTACCCTGTGCGATGATAACTTCGCCATTTCTGGCTTGTTTGCAGAATCTTCCGCGAAAAGAAGCTATCTCTTCAATTGGAAAGTGAACTCCATCAAGAACGTCAACATTTTTTATTTTATAAGTGCACGGTGTGAAAATGTCCTCCGAATTATCCTCTACAACTGCCTTAACTCTTGCATAGCCAACATTCTTGTAATGGATGTCTCCATACTTTTCATCAATTTCATCCCAATCTTTCACAAAACGAATAAAATAATCTCTGCTCTTAAATTTGCCTTGCAAAACTTTTCTGGATTCGACTCGTACAAAGTCCTCGAAGTTCATGGAAGTGTCTTTCGAACGAAAATCAAACAAAGCTTTCAAGTCTTCTCGGGTGTATGGTTTAATGGATGCATCCGCATTTTTCAACATGCTTTGTAAAACTGAATAGACTTTTAGACAATTTTGAGAGCCATAAACAATAGGGTCAATGTCAGAACTTGGCGTGTGCAAATTAACAAGAAGCGAACCTGAAACTCCTATTTTGCTCCACGGCACGTTCGCGTAACCTTTTAGAAGTTCGAGAAGCTCCAGTGCATCTTCTTCTAACCCGTCTAGTTTTTTACTGCGTCGGAGTTCCTTCAAACGGTTAATCGGTTTATAATAATGCTTCACATTTTCTAATGGGACCTCACAAAGCTTTTCGTCAAAGACAGGGTCATAGACTATGTACTGCGGAAAATTTTGCTCCAGAAACTTGAAACGTGTAGAAAGACTGTAAACTTTCTTGTACATGTTGCCTTCCTGCACACGATTGCCAGAAGGGCTTAGAATGAAACGAGGAAAAGCAATTACCTTACCCGGAGGATGAACAAGGCCCTTAACGTCGAAAATGATATTGTCTTTTGTTTTGAGCAAATCACCTTCTTGCATCTGCATAAAAGCTCCGCTCTTTACATTTTAGCTTGTTTCAAATAATTAAGGTGATAGGATGGTTGTCTCTTGCCAAAGCCAATGGGTACCTTTGAGTGCTTTCATTAGCGGTACAGCGACAATTGTTGCAATCACAGCTTGTACTAATCTAATGGCCGGATATACGAAGGGGCTGACCACAAAGAGAAAACGAACAGTATCCAGTGGCAACCCAAAAATTCCTTCATAAACCACAGGTATTGCAAAGGCAAGCGAACCCCACATGTTGTCAGCTTGATTTCCAATAAAAGTCAGAAAAAAGTAAAGAAAAGGCAAAGTTTCCGAAGTGGATAGTCGCTTGGCAAATTTTACACAAGGTAAGATGAGTAGTAACGCGATAATTTTGTCCCACAGAACAGCTATTCCCACATGGAAATTTTCAGGAAGAGGCTGCACTGGTGGTGTAAACAAGAAAGCGATTATAAGAAGACCAAACACGAGAAAACCAGCTTTCCATTTTTTGTAGTAAATTAATCCTGTCACTAGAGCATTTACAGGTGGTGACAGTAAAAACGGCATGCCATATGGGTTCATGCTTCCTGGCGGCAAGGTCCATGCAACAAAGGTTCCAACGAAGGCTGTTAGTGCACCTAAATAAGGACCTAGAATAAGACCAAATATAGAAGCAATGAGAGCTTCCAAACTTATTTTGATTTCAGGAATGGCGACTGCTGGAACATAAGGGGTTATTAACGAAAGAACATAATACAAGGCCGCAAAGACAGCCATTAGAGCAACATTCTGTGCGGATAATTTCATTTGTACAGTCCCTTTGTAATTAATTTCATTGCCGTGTATTTTTTTACACAACGTTAATAAAACTTTCCGTGTCAATGATGTATGCGGGGGAATGCCCTTGCAAATATATACATGTGAGAAGGCTAAGAACATTTCAAAGTGTCTAGACTTGGCTATTCTCTTTGAAGTCAGTGCCGATAAACCTGGTAATGTGAATTTAATTGTTGGTTTTGAAGGTACGCGTTATGAGCATTTTCTTGCTTCGGCTGTGGCTGCGGCGCCCTTCTTTGAGTTGGCGGCAGAGCGAGGGGTTGCTGTTTCTCGAGGAGAAGTCCAAGTCAGTAATGTAAAGCTGGGGCGTATTATAAGGGATTGTGTAGCAGATATTAATGCTTGGCAGCATGGCGGTAACACATTGCTTGGCACGGTAATCTTGCTTTCACCCATCGCAGTCGCCGCAGGAATGACCCTCACCCAAGAAAAACAAGGCTTTGAAATTCCAAAGCTAAGGGAAAATGTGAAGCTTGTCGTAGAATCAACCACGCCGAAAGACGCTATTGACGTTTACGAAGCAATAAAAATCGCCAACCCCAGCGGACTCGGCAAGGCTCCAGAACTCGACATCAACGATCCAAACTCCGTAAATAAGATACTTAAGGAGAATATTTCGCTCTATCAAGTCTTTAAAATAGCTTCCAATTATGATAACGTGTGTTCTGAATGGGTAAACAATTATCCAATAACTTTTGACATTGCCTACCCATATTTAATGGAGCAAATTAGGGAGACTAAAGACTTAAACATTGCCATAATTCACACATTTTTGAAGATTCTAGCTGAATATCCCGATACTTTTATAACCAGAAAGGTTGGTATTGGAAAAACCCGAGAAGTTTCATCAAGAGCAAAGGAGATTTTGAAGCTTGGGGGACTCGAGACTTCGAGAGGTAAGGAACGTCTCCACAAATTTGACTTAGAGCTTAGAAAATCAAGTAATCTTTTGAACCCCGGAACAACTGCAGACATAATTGCGGCTGCTTTGGCTTTAAGCATTCTAAGCGGATACCGACCATGATTTGAAACAAAATTCTGAGGTAAAAATTAATAGGTTAAATTATACATGTTTAGCTTTCAAAATCGTTTAAGATTTAAGGTAGATAAGTGTTCAACAAGTTAAACCCACAAGCTGAGGTTAACGAATGAGAGAAAACCCAAAACTGCAGGTAACATTGCTTACTGGACGAACAATAGAGCAAGGTGTAGCGAAAGAGCGTGGAAAAGCCTCAAAAGAATATGTGGAAAGCGTTTCAGTTTGCTACATGGATCCCGAAGACCTAAAGAGGCTTGGAATAAAAGAGAAAACTAACGTTCAAGTTTCAACAGAACATGGCTCAGTTGTCGTCAAAGCCGTAAAATCTCTGAGAGGCCCACATCTAAATATAATTTTTATTCCTTATGGTCCATGGGCAAATGCTGTGGTTAATCCTGAAACTCATAGCATTGGTATGCCTTCATTGAAGGGAATTCCGGCGGAAGTTGAGCCTGCTCCCGACAAACCTATTTTAGGGTTAGAAAAGCTTCTCGAAGAAGAGTTTGGGAAAGACTAGTATGCCAGTTGTTAAGGCTGTTACATGTCCTGTTTGCGGATGTTTATGCGATGACATAGAGTTGAGGACTGAAAATGGGAAAATAGTTAAAGTTAAAAATGGCTGTGCAATGTGTGAATCGAAATTTTTTGGCTATAGCGGGCATAGGCTTTTGAAGCCGCTTATAAGAAGGAACGGCGAACTCGTTGAAGTTTCACTTGGTGAAGCCATAAAGAAAGCTGCCAAAATACTTAGCGAAGCAAATTATCCAATATTATACGGTTGGAGCTCCACAAGCTGCGAAGCTATACGCGTTGGCATTGCATTGGCAGAGGAAGTCAACGGAATAATTGACAACACTTCAACCATTTGTCATGGCCCATCCACCTTAAGCACTCAAGATGTTGGAATGACCTCTTCCACGCTTGGGCAGATTAGGCACAGAGCAGACCTCATAATTTATTGGGGAAGCAACCCGTGGAGCGCCCATCCACGCCATATTGAAAGATACACAGCTTTTCCCGAAGGAAGGTTTGCGAAAAGCGCATGGAAAGGCTACTTAACCAAAATTAAAGCTTCAAACGTTAAGAAAAAAATTGAAAGAGCACTTAGGAGACTGCAACGTAAAGAAAAACTTTCTGTGTCTTCGCTATATGCGTGTCCTTATCCAGCCCTTTTGAAGAAAGGGAGAAAACTCGTAGTTGTCGATGTTAGGAGGACGAGGACTGCAGAGATAGCAGACTATTTCATTCAGGTTGAGCCTAACAAGGATTACGAGCTTCTACATGCTTTACGCGCTTTAATCCGAGACCAAGAAGTTGAAGTTGACGATGTTGCGGGTATTCCTATAGAATATTTGGAAGAAATTGCTGATGTGATGGTTAACTGTAATTTTGGCGTGCTTTTCTTTGGACTTGGACTGACGATGAGTAGAGGCAAGCTCAGAAACATAGACGCTGCTCTTAGTTTGGCTCGGGATTTGAATATGCGAACCAAGTTCATCATAATGCCCATGCGCGGGCATTTTAATGTCACAGGTGCAGACACAGTTTTCACATGGCAGACAGGCTATCCTTACGCTGTTGATTTTTCTCTAGGCTATCCGCGGTATAATCCCGGAGAAACATCCGCTGTTGATGTTCTTTTGCGCAAAGAGTCAGATTCAGCCCTAATAGTTGCGTCGGACCCCGTGGCAAACTTTCCGAGAAAGGCAGTGGAACATTTAGTTAAGAATCCACTAATAGTTATTGACCCTCACCTGAACGCAACAGCCCAAATGGCCTATGTTGTCTTTCCATCAGCATTCGTTGGGATAGAGGCAAGTGGAACAGCGTACCGCATGGACCACGTGCCACTTCCCCTCAAAAAAATTGTTGACCCACCCCGAGGAGTGCTTTCAGACGAGGAAATCTTGAGAAGAATCCTTTCAGAAGTTAGAAAAATAAGAAAAAGAAAACAAGCTGAGGCATCGTAATGGAGCTTCTAATAAAAAACGGCTTCGTTTACGACCCTATTAGTGGTGTTAATGGCGAAAAAATGGACATTGCCGTTAAAGATGGCAAAATAGTTGAAAGAGTCAATGAGCGTAAGGCAAGGAAAGTAGATGCTTCTGGAATGGTTGTTATGCCCGGCGGAGTTGACATACACTGTCACATTGCTGGTTCGGAAGTGAATATAGGAAGGCTCCTAAGACCTGAAGACCACTTTAGGGATTTTGAATGTAAAACATCCGTAACAAGGTCTG
>Ga0210049_1002112_pt1 | contig 18645 bp, 21 predicted proteins | sample CryGeyCG2014_300_2_FD_183964 | JGI IMG/M metagenome (GOLD analysis project Ga0210049, IMG submission 183964) | Groundwater microbial communities from aquifer - Crystal Geyser CG06_land_8/20/14_3.00 (SPAdes) (version 2) | ecosystem: Environmental > Aquatic > Deep subsurface > Groundwater | place... | reverse complement strand
TCTAAAGTATCCTAGACCCTTCTAAATAACCTATCAATTCCTCGATATGAAGGATAAGAATCAGTATAAACAGTTGAGCCGGGAACGATATAGGCTTCAACAAAATCTAAGATGTCTGTACGGTAAACGTTAAATCCTTTTAAAATATGAAGAACAATCTGTTTGCTTTTGATCTCCTTGGCAGCAATAACAGCTCGTCCGCCCCAGCCTCCAAGGTAGACTTCATCCATTTGGATTGTCCCTTTAAGTTTTTCTTGACTATTGGGCAATTTAGTCCTTAAAAGATCAAACCAATGACGAACTGCTTTTTCAGATAATCCCGTAAGGCTCTGACTTTGTTTTACCGGTATAGCATTTACAAAACACCAAATAATTAACCAGATTGATCTTGGAGCTAGTTTGGCGTTCTTAAGATAAGTGTGGAAAAGTAAAGAGAATCTAAGATCACATCTTCTACATCAGTATCTTTCCTGATAACTAATAATCCTGAAAGAAGAACATTTTGGGCAGAAAATATTTCTGCCAAACAATATCTTTTTTACCAGTTTTTTAATCTGGCGGTTAGTGGGTATTTGAGGATTTATCATCCTCAAATGTTAGTGGAGTTTTGACAAGTGGGTGGGATTACCCTTTTATTTGCTGTTGATTTTAGAATTTTCTGGTGTATAATTATTTTCATCTTATGAAAAATTTGGCAATCAAATTTTATTTTTATTTTACCCGTCAATGCGGTGGTTAATTGATTTGTAAGATAAAAATAAATTAGCCCCGCGAAAGCGGGGATTTTTTGTATGGTTTGTTGCCAAATTGAAAATTTGGCTTACAAACCCTAAATCCTCCAAAGTTCGCTCTTTGTGACGACGAGCGAACCCGCCTGCCAATCGCCTTCGGCGATAGCCGATGGCGGGCAGGTAGCGAAGAGTTTAGTCACAAAGTAAGAACTGGAGGATGTTATAAGTATTATGGGCATAAAATCTAAATCGATTTCATTTTATTTCTATTTTTACCCCGAATAAGGCGGGAAATCATTTTAATGTTTTAAAACATTAAAAAACCAAACCCCGCCACAAGCGGGGTTTTTTATTAATTAATTTTTAATATCTTATGAAAAATTTAAAGCAAAAACGATTAAACAAAATACTTAATCCAAAAGACAGAAGAACGGTTATATTGCCGTTAGACCATGGTATTAGCGACGGGCCTATTGCGGGATTGATTGACATGAGAAACACACTAAAAAAGGCTATTGAAGGAGGTGTCGACACGATTATTATACATAAGGGGATATATAAGATATATCGCGACTTACTTATTAAAAAACCAGTAATGATTCATATTTCAGCATCAACAATGTTTGGTGAACCATTACGGAAAGTAATAGTGACCAGACCATCGGAAGTAATAGCGCTTGGCGCAATTGGAGTATCTATACATATAAATTTAGCGAATGAATTTGAACACGAAATGATCAGGGATTTGGGAATTATTTCCGGCGAATGTGAAGAGTTGGGCTTGCCACTGTTAGCCATGATTTATCCCAGAAATCGAATCAATAATAAAATTGTTACTTTTACCGATGTGGAGCACGTCAAACATGCGGCAAGATTGGGAGCAGAGTTAGGCGCAGATATTGTTAAGGTTCCTTACACTGGAGACTCTAAGTCATTTTCGGAAGTAGTTAGGGGATGTCCAATACCGGTGGTAATAGCCGGAGGCGCTAAAGGAGATGAAAAAACCATGCTTAAATCAATAGACGACTGTATAAAAGTAGGCGCGGCCGGAGTATCTGTTGGACGTAATGTCTTCCAACATGAAGATATGGTTGGCATGATCAAAAAAGTGAGAAAGATAGTGCATCAGCCTTAGTCCAATTAAAAATTATATTTTCAATTTATAACTATGAAACAATTTTGGTTCAAAATGAACAGGTGGAATCGGGAGATAGCGACCTCCGCTATTGAATCCGGTTTTCAGACTTTTTATTTACCGTCAAACTGTATTGATAAGATGAAAGAACTGGCAAAAGTTGTAATAATCGCAAATTCAGAAAAAGCCGATCTACAACTTGGTAAAGATGTGCTTGAAATCACAATCAATACAAAAGCGGATGAAAAAAAGGTAACAAGTTTACACGGGAAAATACCCGTAATACTCGATTACATCGACTGGACTATTATTCCCCTTGAAAATCTTATATCAAAAACTACTAATTTAATTCAATTAGTACATAGTCAAGACGAGGTTAAAACATCTTTAACAACTTTGGAAAGAGGCGCCGATGGTATTTTATTGGAAATAGAGGATAAAAATACTATTAAGAAGGTTGGTGAATTAATCACAAAATCACAAAATGAGAAATTAAAATTACAGGAAGCAGAAATTATTGAAACCGCCTCGATTGGAATGGGAGATAGAGTAATTATAGATACGGCTACAATTCTCAAGCCAGGTCAAGGATTGTTGATCGGAGACTCTTCTTCAATAATGTTTCTGGTTTATAACGAAAACGTTATTAACCCATACTGTGAGCCACGACCATTTAGAGTGAATGCCGGCGGGGTACACGCATATATCCGTATGCCGGGAAACCAGACGATGTATATATCTGAATTAAAAAGCGGAATGATTACTTTATTGGTGGATCCACGAGGTAATACCGAAGAAGCAATTATTGGTAGGGTAAAAATTGAAAAAAGACCGATGATGCTGATCAGGGCAAGAATGGCGGATAAAGAGTTTACATTAGTAATGCAAAACGCAGAAACCATTCGGTTAACTAAACCGAGCGGCGAGTTCATTTCTATAGTTAAGTTAAAACACGGTGATAAAGTATTGGCCAATGTTCAAGAAACCGCTATGGGTAGACATTTTGGTCAAGCAATTAAAGAAATTATTATCGAAAAATGAGAAACAAAAAAATTATTGTAAACAAATTAGGTGGCGTGATTATGGGTTCGGCCAAATTACTGGCATTGGCCAAGGTTGAAATTGTTCGTCAGATGAGTAAACACTGTCAACCGATAGTTGTAGTTTCTGCCCTACAAGGAGTGACCGATGATTTAGTGGCAATACTAAATAAATTAGATAGGTTAGTTAATTCAGGCATTGTTGACAGTAGTAAGACTCAATTTATCATTAACAAATTTATTGAGTGCCTTAGAAAAAAACATAGCGCTCTTGTTGAGCAACTTATAGTTGCAAAAGAAAATAATGAACTGGTTAAACATAGAATTATACAGATATTAAAAAAATTACGTCAAGATTTGGAAACGGTAACTGTCCGTGGTGCGCTTCCAGAACTACAGGATAGAGTACTTTCATTTGGTGAGAAATTAGCCAGCATTATTTTTAGTATATATTTAACAGATAATAAAATAAATGTAGAAAGTTTAACAAGCGAAGAAATTGGCATTATTACAAATGAAAATCATTTAGATGCTGAAATAGATTATACACTGGCAAAATCAAACATAATTCAAAAACTAAAAAAATGTACTGGAATACCGGTGATAACGGGATTTACAGGAATAACAATAAGTAAAAAAACCACTACTTTAGGGAGAGGTGGATCAGACGCCACTGCCTGTTTTATTGGTGCCGCTTTGTCAGCTAAAAAAATTATTCTTTGGAAAGATGTGCCAGGTGTTCTTTCCGCTGATCCAAACATTTTCCCAAACGCCAAAACATTAAAGTCTATCAATTATATGGAAGCTGAAAAATCGGGAAAAGTCATTTTTGATAAAGCAGTACAGTACTTAAAAATATCCAAGGTGCCAACAGAGGTTACATATATCAGGGACGCAAAAATAAAAACACAGATCGATGAGCAAACAAAAACCGAATTGGGGGCAATGCAATCAAAGTCTAAAATTCCAGTAGCAATATTAGGAGCAACAGGTATGGTTGGACAACGTCTTATATCTTTACTGGCTAATCACCCCCTATTTGAAGTAGCAGTTGTAGCGGCATCGGTCAATTCGGCTGGAAAAACATATAGAGAGGCGGTATTAAATAAATGGACGATCTCATCAACTATTCCAGATAAGGTAAAAGATATTATCGTTATGGAAGTTAATCGCGATAAAGAAAAAATAGCGCGTGTGGCAAAAATTGCATTTTCGGCCCTAGATATGGATAAAAACTTGATTAAGCGTCTTGAAATTGAATATGCTAGTTTAGGCGTGGCTGTAATTTCTAATAATTCAGCACATCGTTGGACTAAAGACATACCCATGATAATACCTGAAGTTAATTCAAGCCACACTAAACTTATTGATATTCAGAGAAGACAAAGAAAGTGGAAAACCGGATTGATTGCAGTTAAACCAAACTGTTCCATACAATCCTACGTTCCGGTGTTGGAAGCGTTAAAAAAATTTATGCCAACAAGGGTAATCATTACGACTTTACAAGCAATATCCGGCGCGGGGAAAACGTTTAAATCATGGCCGGAGATGCACGATAATATTATTCCATTTATTGGCGGCGAAGAAGAAAAATCTGAACAAGAGCCTATGAAAATATGGGGAAAAATAGTCAAAGATAAATTACGTTTAGCGACTTTGCCAAAAATCTCGGCGACCTGTATACGTGTTTCCATTTCTAATGGTCATATGGCGGCTGTATCAGTAAAATTTAAGAAAAATCCAACGAAACAAGACATAATTAATTCAATAATAAATTTCAAGAATCCTATTCGTAAATTTAATTTACCATCAGCCCCAAAAAATTTTATTGAATATATTGAAAAAAATGATAGGCCACAGCCAAAGTTAGATCGTGACAATCAAAAAGGAATGGGAATCACTGTTGGAAGAATACGCGAAGATAGTATACTGGATTGGAAGTTTATTGTTCTTTCTCATAATACTCTTCGTGGGGCTGCTGGTGGGGCCGTGCTTATGGCAGAATTATTAGTTCATGAAGGATATATTATATGAAACTTGTTGTCAAAAAAAGTAAAAATTTAAGAGGATTTATTGATATTCCTCCGGCAAAGTCTCATGGTTGGAGAATATTATTTTTGTCTGGATTAGCCAAAGGAAAATCAGAGATTGTTCGACCCAAAGAATCAAGTGATTGGTTTAGGGCGGTGGAAGGTATAAGACAATTTGGAGCAAAAATTCAAAAAATCGGTAAAAACTGGTTGGTCGAAGGCATAGGAAAACACATAAAAGTTCCTGATAATGTAATAGACTGCGGCAATTCCGGTCCGCTTTTGCGTTATTTTGGTATTTTGGCAGCGGTTTTATCAGACAAATATATAGTAATTACAGGAGATGAATCGTTAAGACATAATAGATTGGCAAAACCGGTCGTCGACGCCGTTAATCAACTTGGCGGTTGGAGTGTTTGTACGAAAGAAGATACTCATGCACCAATTATTATTAAAGGAAAGGTTGATGGAGGAAGATGTACGGTTGACGGCGCTGAATCACAAATTGTTTCTGCGCTGTTAATGGGTTGTTCTTTGTGTAAAAACGATACCGAAATTTTTGTTACTAATGTTGGTGAAAAGTCTTGGGTGAAGTTAACGATATCTTGGTTAAAAAAAGCAGGAATTAATATAGAAAACATTAATGGTCGTTACGATCATTATTTTGTTAAAGGAAGCCAACGACTAAAGCCTCTCGGAAAAGTAGTCGTTCCGGTTGATTGGCAGACAGCACCAACGGTTTTACTTGGAGGAATCTTAATTCCCGGATCAAAGATTACTATCAAAAATATTGACAATCAAGATGTTTGTCCTGACCGGTTGGTCGTGCCGTTTTTACAAAAAATGGGAGCAAATATTAAAGTTGAAAACAGCTCAATCACCGCCTGTTATTCGCCTAATTTAAAAGGAATTAAGGTTGATGCTAATGATTTTACCGACCAGTTTGTTCCTTTGGCTATTGCCGCAGCCTTCGCTCAAGGAGAGACCTTAATTTATAACAATGAAATACAACGTCATAAAGAGTGTGATCGGATCAGTGCCGTTGCCCGATCTTTAAACCAAATGGGAGTTGATGTAGTTGAGAAAAAAGACGGTCTGATAATAAACGGTAATGGCGGGACAGACCTTAAAGGAGCAGAGATTAACTGTCAGAAAGATCACCGGATGGTGATGAACTTTGCTATGGCCGGTATGAGAGCTAAAGGGAAAACGATTTTAAGCGATGCCGAGACATTGGAAAAATCTTTTAACGGTTTTTGCGATCAGTTAAAAATTCTCGGAGCTAATATATGGATAACTTAATACTCATTGGCTTAAAAAATTGTGGAAAAACAACTCTTGCAAGAAAAATATCAGATCATTTTAAGATGTATTTGATTAAAATTGATGATCTCATTGAAAAACAACACGCAAAAGATAAAAAAGAAAAACTAACCTTTAGAGAGATATTCAAAAAATGGGGCAAAGATTATTTTAGAAGTTTAGAAACAAGAATTTTAAAAGAAATCGAAAGAAATAAATTAAAAGAAATAGTAGTTGATTGCGGAGGAGGCGTGCCAATGAGAGAAGAAAATAGACAGATATTAAAAAAGATTGGCAAAGTTGTCTTTATAGATTTAGATAAAGAAATAAATTTTATAAGGATTATGAATAACGGCATTCCCGCCTTTTTTAAATATAAAAATGATCCAAAAAAATCATTTGTTGAGTATGAAAAAGAAAGGCGAGCTCTTTATGGAAAATTAGCCGACTATATTATTAGAATAAAAAACGAAAGTCCAGAAGAAATATTAAAAAAAATTATTAAATTAAAAATATTTAATGTATGAAAATATCAGCTAAAACAAAGTTTTGCATTATCATCGGCGATCCGGTTGATCATTCGCTGTCACCGGCTATGCATAACGCTGCTTATAAACATTTAGGTATTGATGGTAAATTTGTTTATTTAGGGAGTAATGTAAAAATTACGGACGTCAAAAAAATAGTTAAGGCGATGAGGGCAATGAATAATTTTCGCGGTTTAACTTGTACTATTCCTCACAAAATCGAGGTGATGAAATATTTAGACTGGGTTGACCCTGTGGCTGAAAAAATCGGCGCCGTCAATACCGTGGTCAATGATAACGGCAGATTAAAAGGCTACAACACTGATTGGTTGGGGGTAGTTAAACCATTAGAGAAAATAACCGGCCTTAAAGGAAAAAAAATCGCTGTTTTAGGTGCAGGAGGAGCGGCCCGAGCCGTTGTTTACGGTGTTTTGATTAAAGGAGCAAAGGTAAAAATTTTTAACCGGACCGAAGAAAAAGCGAAAAAATTAGCCGAAGAGTTCGGTTGCCAAGGGACCGGTTTAGACAGGGAAAAAGAAATTGCCGAGTTTGACATTATTATTAACGCCAGTCCGGTCGGAATGATGCCTAATGAAGACCAGACGCCAATAGCCACAACTTTAATTAATAAAAATCAAATTATTTTTGACATAGTTTATAAACCTTTTAAGACAAAGCTGTTGAGAGAAGCGGAGAAAAAAGGAGCAGTGGTTATTCCGGGGGTTGAGATGCTCCTTCACCAAGGGACGGCCCAGTTTGAGCTTTATACTAATTGCCAAGCGCCGGTTGATATTATGAAAAGAACATTATATAGAAAATTAAAAATTAAAAATTAAAAATGAAAAATTACAATTCAAAATTAAAAATTTGCACACCGGTAATTGGAAAAACATTAAATGAATTCTTAAAAAACCTTGATAAAGTTCAAGAGATTTCTGAAATGGTTGAGTTAAGAGTTGATTATATAAATAATTTAACCGAAAAAGATTTAAAAATAATTAGAGAACAAACAATAAAAGAGTCAATCTTTACCTGCCGGAAAAGAAGCGAAGGCGGATTATATCAAGGAGACGAGCGGTCAAGAATAAAAATCATCCGCCAGGCCTGTGGGCTGGGCTTTGACTATGTTGATATTGAACTGTCATCGATTAAATACTTTGACCTGCCGCTTGATGAAAAGAGTAAAATAATCTTATCGTTTCATAATTTTAAAAAAACACCGACGGTGACCGAGCTGCAGATTATTAGAAATAGAATGAGATTTTGCCGGCCTGATATTATGAAACTAGCCACCATGGTTAAAAAAGAAGAAGATATAAAAGTTTTGTTACGTTTGCTTTTGGAAAAAGAAAAAGATGAAAAAATGATTGTTCTGGGTATTGGCGAAAAAGGAAAGATAACGCGGATTTTAGGACCAATTATGGGTAATTATTTGACTTATGCCGCAACTGATTATGGTCAATCGACACAAGGACAGATTGATGTTTTTGATTTAAAAAAGATTTATAAATTTTTAACTTTTCATTTTTAATTTATTTATATGGCAGGAAATACATTTGGAACTTTGTTTCGGGTGACAACTTTTGGCGAATCCCATGGTGGGGTAGTTGGTTGTGTGGTAGATGGCTGCCCGCCTGGACTTAAAATCGCTAAAGAAGATATTCAAAAAGATCTAGATCGAAGAAAACCCGGGCAAAACTCAATTACAACACCCAGAAAAGAACAGGACGAAATTCATATTCTATCCGGAGTCTGTGACGGCGTGACGACAGGAGTGCCGATTATGCTTTTGGCGTGGAATCTTGATGCCCGGCCGCATGAATATATAAAACTAAAAAATATTTTTAGACCGGGTCATGCAGATTTTACATATCAGCAAAAATTCGGGATCAGGGATTGGCGGGGGAGCGGTCGGGCTTCGGCGAGAGAAACTTTGGCGCGAGTTGCGGCCGGCGCCATTGCCAAAAAATTTCTGAAAGAAAAATTGAATATCGAATTCATTGCCTATGTAGAACAAGTTGGCGAAATTAAAACAGAGATAGATTTTAATAAAGTCACCCTATTACAGATTGAATCAAATATTGTCCGTTGTCCTGACGAAAGAGCGGCAAAGAAGATGATTCAATTAATTAATCAATTAAAGCAAGAAGGCGATTCGGTTGGTGGCATTATCCGAGGAGTAATAAAAAATGTTCCGATAGGTTTGGGCGAGCCGGTTTTTGATAAATTATCCGCTGATTTAGGCAAAGCGATGTTGTCAATTCCGGCTGTCAAAGGATTTGAAATAGGCAGCGGGTTTGAAGGCGTAAAGATGAAGGGAAGCGAGCATAATGATGAATTTTTTGTTGACAGAAAAGAAACTATCAGGATGAGAACAAATAATTCCGGTGGCACCTTGGGCGGGATTTCCAACGGCGAGACGATTCATTTCCGAGTGGCGTTCAAACCGGTGTCAACTATTATGAAAAAACAAAAAACCGTTGATATTAATAAAAAAGAAGTAGAACTAGAAGCGTCCGGACGCCATGATCCTTGTGTATTGCCTAGAGCGGTGTCGATTGTTGAGGCGATGGCGGCCTTGGTAATTATGGATCATTATTTACGCTTTGTTTCTTGTCATCCCGAGCGAGGAACGAAGTGACGAGTCGAGGGATCTAATTATAAGTTACAAAAAATATATGAAAAACCAACTTGATGATTTAAGAAAAATAATTGACGAGATTGATGGTTTGATTGTTAATTTATTGGCCAAAAGAATGAAAGTGGTAAAAAAAGTCGGTTTATTTAAGAAGCGACACAATCTTCCACCGCTTGATCCGTCCCGCTGGCAACAAGTGGTAGAAACAAGAAAGGCTATGGCTCAACAATTAGGACTAAAGCCAGAGTTAGTCGGAGCAATCTGGGAGATTTTTCATCAATATGCTTTGGAACTAGAAGCAAAGGTTTAACTTATATTAATATGATGGAAAATATGAAAAAAATAGAATTTATTGGTAAATCTCAACACATTGCTATAATCGGTTACGGCCGATTCGGTAATCTATTGGAAAAGATTATTAGTTTAGTAAATCCTGAGATTCCGATTAAAATTTATTCTTTAAGTGAAAACCCGGATAATATTAAATTTTTTCCGCTTGAAAAAGTAGTTAAAAACGCCGGTTTGATCATACCGGCCGTACCGATTAATAAGTTCGAATCCGCGTGTCAAGCGGTCGCTCCTTATATACAACTAGGAGCGACTGTTGTTGAGGTGTGTTCAGTAATGGAACATCCGGTTAAGGTGATGAAAGATGTTTTTAAAAATAAACCTGATGTTAATTTAGTCGCCAGTCACCCGATGTTTGGTCCGGCTGCCTGGAAAAGAGGAGGAGAAAATTTATCAGCCTTGCAAAGATTAAAAATAGTTATTAATAATGTTCGCTGTCCGAAAGAAAAATACCAGCAAATCATAACGTTCTTAAGGCAATTGGGGCTGAATATTTTCGAACTTGAACCAGAAGAGCATGATAAATTAATGGCCAATTCGCAATTTTTTGTTCAACTAGTTAGACAAATTGCTGCTGACTTAGGGTTAGACAAAACAGCGGTTGATACACCAGCCGCCGCCAAGATATTTGAAGGAATTGAGCTGATGGGTAGTTCAAGGGAGTTGTTTTTAGATATGATTACCTTTAATCGTTTTGCCAAAGAGCTATTATTACAAATAAATTATACTTTGAACGAATTAGTTAAATCTTTGAACTAAACAAATTATAAATTAATTTATATTTATGAAAAAAATTTATTATCTAGGTCCGACCGGCTCTTATAGTTATTTAATTGCTAAAAAAATTTTTCCTGACGACGAATTAGTATCATGCGAAAGTTTTTTTCCAATTGTTAATAAAATATTAAAAGATAAAGATGCTCTGGGTGTTTTACCGATAGAGAACTCGACCACAAGTGATGTTTTTGAGAATGTAGACTATTTGTTTTCAAAAAATTTCACAATTGTTGAAGAGGCCTATTTTAAAATAAATCTGTATCTTGTTGGTTTGAAAAATAGCAGTTTAGAACAAATAAAAGAAGTCTATTCTCATCCTAAAGCCTTAGCCCAAAGCTCGAAATATATAGAAAAACATCATCTGACGATGTGTGAATCAAAAAGTACGGCTCATGGTAAAGATATCGTTCTGGCGGGAAATGATATAAAAAAAGCCTTTATTGGCAGTCGGGACTTGGCCCGCGATCCTAGATTGTTAATTTTATCTGAAAATATTGGCAATGCCAGAAATAATATGACCCGCTTTGTTGTTATTAAAAAATTTAATAAAGATGAGATCGAAGCAAAATCAAATCAAAAATTAACAATTATTTTTAAGTTACTTCATAAACCAGGTACTTTGGCAAATTTATTGACTAAGTTAACAGAGCTTAAAGTTAATCTGACCAAAATTGAATCCCGACCAATTCCGGGAAGCCAATGGGAATATTATTTTTTAGTTGATCTGGAAATTAATCCCGAAGATATTAAAACAGTAGAAAAAATTTTTACAGCTAATACTTTAATGGCAAAGAAGATTGGCGTTTATGAAAAAGGAAAAATTTATGAAAGTTAATTATAAAAAATATGAATATTAAATTGGCCAATAGAGTAAAGAAATTAATTGATCCGACGGTTGAAGATAGTTTAAAATTGGCCTCAAAGCCTGGAGTTATTTCATTAGCTGGTGGAATTCCTAATCCTGAGTTATTTCCTATTGAGGAAATTAATCTTTCGCTTAAAAAACTGTTGAAAAATGATGAAAAAAAAGTCCTCCAGTATAGTCAAACCGCCGGAATTTCTGAATTGAGAAAAATAATTGCCAGATACTATTCAAACAAATGGAAGAAAAAAATCTCTCTTGATGAAGTATTGATTACGACCGGTTCTCAACAGGCCTTAGATTTATTGGGAAAAGCTTTTTTGGAAAAAGGTGACTGTGTTATTACAGAAAACCCTACTTATTTTGTCGCTTTATCAGCTTTTAATGGCTATGAAGTTCAGTACAAAACCGTTCAGTTAAAAGAAAATAGTATTGATATTAAACAGTTGGAAAGTCATTTGATAGAGAAGAGAGAAAAAATAAAATTTATTTATAGTATTCCTACTTTTCAAAATCCATCAGGTAACTGTTGGTCGGAAGATGCTAGAAATAAAGTGATAAGGTTAATTAGTAAATATAAATGTTTGCTTATTGAAGACGATCCTTATAGCGAACTTTATTTTGGTAACGAGTCCCCAAAAAATCTAGTAGTTTATGATCATCGAGAATCTATTATTTATCTAGGAACTTTTTCTAAAACTTTTTGTCCAGGTTTGCGAATCGGTTATGTCATAGGTTCAAAGGAATTGATTAAAAAATTATCCTTGATTAAACAAGGAATGGATCTTCATAGTCCGACATTTTCACAATATTTAATATATGAATTTATAAAAAACGAACAGACGTTTAATATCCATCTTAATAAAATAAGACAATATTATAAAGAAAAATGTCAGTATATGATTTGGTGTCTCAATAAATATTTAAAAAATAAAGCCACTTGGACCAATCCTCAAGGAGGAATTTTCATTTGGTTGACGATTTCAGGAGTTGATTGTCGAGAGCTCTATCAAAAAGCTATTGTTTATGGATTAGCCTTTATGCCGGGTTATCCTTTTTATGCAAATCAACCACAACTTGATACGATTAGATTAACTTTTGCAACCGCGACTAATGAAGAGATTAAAAAAGGAATAATAATACTGAGAGATTTATTAAACAAAAAAGCATAAATGAGTATTTTCGGTTGTTTTTTGGGATTTTTTTGTGTATAATATTATTTACAATTTGGCAAAAGCGTTATAGGGCGAAGATACCTCGCCCAAGCTGAAAAGTCGAAAGAGAATAAAAGACTTAACTAGACTTTTCCGGGAGTTCCCGTCACAGAACTAGCGTGTGTCACAACGAAACGGAGCACGTCAACAATAAGCTATTATTGTTTACGTTTCCCCGCCACACGGCGGGTTTTTGTTAGGCAATAATAGAGATCAAGGTGGTACCGCCCGAAAGAGCCCTTGTTAGATCATCAGTTTTGGTGATTTGGCAAGGGTTTTTTTATGTGTCCGTTTCCGACGAAGTCGGAATTACGGACACAAATCCTTCCGAAGTGAAGTTTCGGCTGCGTGGACGTAGACCACGAGACGAACCTGAACGTAGGAGGATTGTTTCCGCAGGTGACAGAACGGCGATGCAACGGCCTGTAAAACCGTATCAAGCAGGTTCAACTCCTGCCCTGCGGACTATGATAGGAACAATAATAAATACAATTTTGGTCTTTGTTGGCGGGACAATTGGATTTAAATTAGGTAAAAAAATACCAGAAAAAATCCATCAAATTTTAATTGGTATTTTAGCCTTAATCGTTATTTTTTTGGGAATAAAAATGAGTCTGCGGACAAAAAATATTTTTTTAGTATTATTTAGTCTTTTGCTGGGAGGATGTTTAGGTGAGTTGTTTGGGTTAGATAATAGGCTTAATCAGGGATTAATTAAATTGTTTAATAAATCTCCATTTATAGAAAAAGATAAGAATTTTAGTCAAGCATTAATTGCCGCCAGTTTGATATTTTGCGGTGGACCAATGACAATTTTTGGTTCAATTGAAGCAGGGATTACTGGTAATAATCAGACTTTAATTATCAAAGCTATTCTTGATGGCATTAGCGCCATTCCACTAGCCGCTTCTTTAGGAGTCGGAGTTATATTTAGCACGGTCGTTGTTTTTTTACTTCAATCGTTTTTAGTTATTTTAGCAGGATTATTCAAACATTTTTTTACTTCGATAATGGTTACAGAAATAACCAGCGTTGGCGGATTATTGTTGTTGATCATTGGTTTAACGATGTTGAGCATTAACAAAAAAATTAAACCAATTAATTTAATTCCTGCTTTATTCATGGTTCCTTTAATGGTTAGTTTAGTTAATTTTTTTATATGAAAAACAATTGAAGTTTTGTTTATAATCAACTTATGATCAAAAAATCTTCTCAAAAAATCTACGCTTTCATCGACAGTCAGAATCTGAATCTGGGTGTAAAAAGCCAGGGATGGAGTTTAGACTGGCGCAAATTTAGACAATATTTACGAAACAAATACAATGTAATTAAGGCCTATCTTTTTATTGGTCATGTTTCCGGAAATGAATCTTTATATGCTTTTTTGCAGGAATGCGGTTTTATTCTAATTTTTAAACCTACTTTAGAATTTCGTCAAAATGGCAAAATAAGAATCAAAGGGAATGTTGACGCAGAACTAGTTCTTCACACAATGATTGAATATAATAATTATTCAAGAGCCATCATTGTTTCCGGTGACGGTGATTTTTATTGTTTAATAGAACACTTAGAAAAGAAAGGAAAATTACTTAAGATACTAGCGCCGACGAAACATTATTCAAGTTTGTTACGTAAGTTTAACAGTAAAAATTATCTAGTCCGCATAGATCTTTTTAGAAGTTCTTTAGAGAAAAAAAAGACTGGCATTCGCGGTCGGTCGAAACCTTAGGCTAGTCCAGTCATCGTGATATAACTATTATAATTTATAATTAACATATGTCAAGTCTAAAAATAGGAGATCGTTTGAAACTAATCAAACAGGTCGGGGAGGAGATCGTCCAAGAAGATGAGTTAAAAAAACTTCTTGAGAGCGGAAAGGAGTTGATTGCCTATGACGGATTTGAACCTTCGGGCCAAATTCATATTGCTCAAGGGATTTTACGGGCAATTAATATTAACAAGATGATTAAAGCCGGTGTCAGATTTAAGATGTGGGTGGCCGACTGGCATGCTTTAACCAATAATAAAATGGGTGGTGATTTGGAAAAGCTTAAAATCACCGGTCAATACTTTATTGAGGTTTGGAGAACCAGTGGTATGGATTTAAAACACGTTGAATTTCTATGGGCGTCGGATATGGTAAAAGATTCTAACTACTGGCAGTTGGTTATTCGCGTTGGTATGACTAATAAACTGGCCCGTTTCATTCGTACGGCTGAATTTATGGGTAGGGAAGATTCGGCAGAAAAACTAACGGCGGCGCAGATTATTTACCCATGTATGCAGATCGCTGACATTTTTAGATTAAAGGCAAAGATAACACAACTGGGGATGGATCAAAGAAAAGTCAATATGCTGGCTCGTGAAATTGGACCAATGCTTGGGTATTGGAAACCTGTCGTCGTTTCCCACCATATGCTGATGGGCTTAGGTAAACCACCTTCCAAAAATGTTGATACGGCCACGCGGACAGTGGAAAATAAAATGTCCAAGTCCAATCCTGACAACGCCATTTTTATGACCGATACGACCGAGGACATTGAAAGAAAGATTAATAAAGCATACTGTCTTGAGGGTGACATAAAAGAAAATCCGATTTTGGAATATTTTAAATATATTATCTTTGAGTCATTTAATCGATTGGGAGTTAATGAAGTTAAAATAGAAAGACCGGAGAAATGGGGAGGAACGTTATGTGTTAGGAGTTATGTGGAACTGGAAAAACTTTTTGCCGAAAAAAAAGTCCACCCGATGGATTTAAAGGCGGTTTTGTCCAAATTACTTGATCAGCTAATTGAACCAGTCCGCCGCCATTTTAAGGAAAACGAAGAGGCGAGAGAGCTTTTGAAAAAAGTTAGGTCATATCAAATTACAAGATAGATTTTTAAAAGCGAACAAAGTCAGGTGACGAGATAGGAGAAAATACTACCAATCCGACCAATAAGCCAATAAAAATTTGTACATCTTGACAAAATGTCATTTTGTGCTATATTTGTTTTATATGAACAACATTGTCAACATTTCCGAGTTCAGAAACAATATTTCGGATTATATCAATAGGGTAATCTACAATAAAGACTCCTTTTTATTAAAAAAAGGCAAGTCAATTGTGGCTAAAATAGTTGTCTTTAACGAAAAAAAAGAAATAACCAACGATGATAAAATAACCAAATATGCTGGAATATTAAATAATAAGGAAGCAAAAGAGATAAAAAAAAATATTAAAAAATTCCGTAAGAACTTTCGTTTAATAAGAAATTTTAACTTATGAGTTATTTAGTTGATTCCGACGTAGTAATAGACTTTCTTAATAAAATACCTACAGCTGTTAATTTTTTTAAAAAAAATCTAAATTCTGAAATTTTGCTTAGCGTGATATCTTGGTTGGAAATAGTTTATGGTTTTAAAAAAAGCAATTCAGTCAAGAAATTAAAGTTATTTCAAGAATTTATCAGAGATAATCAAATAGTTACTCTGCCTGTCGATGAAAAAATGGCTGGTGAATATCTCAATCTTAGAATTAGCTTAGAAGAAAAAAAAGTTCCTTTATCTGATTTTGATCTTTTGATTGCCGCCACAGCCTTTGTTAATAATTTAACCTTAGTGACAAGAAATACTAAACATTTTAAAAGAATTAAAAAACTTAAATTATTTATTTGATAATTAAGAAGCTTTCAGGTGATGAGATAAAAACTTCTTCTTCTCAAGCGAAAATGCAGTTGATTTCTATTTTATTTTCTATTATTATAGAAAATAACCGTGATAAATTTTAGTCAAAATAGAAAATTATGCTGAAAATCGAATACATCTGGAGAGAGCTTTTATATCGAAGCATTGAAGAAAGCCGACCGGACTTTACCATCACCGAATTAAGTAAAATATTTAACCTGTCAACCAGTGTTGTTTCCCATGCCTTAAAACCCTTAAAGGAATTAGGAATTGTCAAAATTAACAAAAAAAATTCTAAAATCTTAGACGCGGAGAGACTATTATTTTTCTGGGCTACAAGACGTAATCTGAAAAAAGAATTAATCTATTCTACATATAATCCTCTTCCAGTTCAGGAAAGGGAAGCGTCAATGCCTTCTAAAGTCATACCAACTGCTTACAGCGCTTTCAGGATGTATTTTGGCAATCCACCGGCCGACTACGAAAATATCTATTTTTACGCAAAGAATCTTTCCGAAGTTGAAAAAAGATTTCCCAAATCAAGCAAAAAAAATCAAGACAATTTATTTATTTTAAAACCCGATCCGTTTTTAAAAAAAAGATATAAAAGAATTCCTTTAGCTCAGATTTTTGTCGATCTTTGGAATTTACCGGAGTGGTATGATAAAGAATTTTCCGACGCTATTTTACTAAAAATTAAAGAAAAAATCGGTTTATGAATAGTTTTTATCAGAGTATTGTGACGGAAAAAAGTTGGAAAATGTTACAGATGTTAAAAAAAAACATAGATTTTATTCTCATCGGTGGTTGGGCGGTTTATCTTTACGCAAAAACTCTCAAGTCAAAAGATATTGATATAATCGTTGATTATCAAGAGCTGGACAAAATAAAGAAAAACTTTCAATTAATAAAAAACGACCGGTTAAGAAAATATGAGATTAAAAAAGAAGGGATTGACATCAATATTTATCTGCCGTATTTTTCCGACTTGGGATTACCGGTTGAAAAATTAATAAAACATCAGGACAGAAATCAAGGGTTTACGATTCTTAAGAAAGAGGTTTTATTAGTTACAAAACTCAAAGCTTATCAAGGAAGGGGAGTGACAATAAAAGGAGTTAAAGATAAAATAGATATTATTTCCTTAGTCTTACTTCCAGATTTTGATTTTGATTTTTGGAGAAATTTTATTAAAAAAGAAAGAATTAGTGTTTATAGCGAATTAATAGACAAAATACTATTAGAGATAAAAGAAGTTCCCGAATTAAACTTAAACCAACATGCTTTTGCAAAAAAGAAAAAAGAAATAATCAAAAAATTCTCAATGCAAAAAAACTATTAGACAAAGTGAAAAATTTTCAAGTGACGAAATAATTTTCTCAAAATTTTGCTCTAATTTATTTACCCATGTACCAGCCCCGACGTAACGTCGGGACGGTACAGGGTTTCGCACTCGGAAACCCTGTTCGAGCTGATGCCCCGAGCGCCCGTCCTCCGCAGTAGCGAAGCTGCGGAGGGTGGATAAGCTCGGAGAGTGATTCACCGTTTATAGACCCATTATTTGAAACATAAACTTTTATTGTATTTAAACCACTTCTTTTTCCCTTTTCAAACAGACGTGAGATTTTATTGGTACGATTTTTTTCAGATATATAATTTATTTATCAAAATATACTGTTCTACTTTTTCGGGTAAGAAGTGTTTAACAGAGAGGTTTTTCTTAATCCGCTCGCGGATGATGGTTGAGGAAATATCGGTGGTGACTATCAAGGAGTTATTAATAGTTTTAAACCTGAAGCTAGGATCATCAAGGTCATAATCGACTAGATTGGTAGAAAATCCCGGCCTTGGGAAAATCAAAAAATTATTTTCGCGAATAAGTTTTTCCCAGTGGCCCCAACGTTTAAAGCCGGAGAGATTATCTGAGCCAATGATAAAAAAAAATTTGTGATGAGGATATTTTTTTTTCAAAATATTAAGAAGATCGATCGAGTCCCCAGAAAGCTTGTTTTCGATCTCTTCTCCGCAGTATTTAATCTTTGAATTTGTTCGATCTAATAATTTTACCATTGCTACCCGGTCTTTAACTGGAGCCAGGTTTTTGGCAAAGGTATGATGATAACAAGGTGTTAACCAAACCTCGTCACACTCGGTAAATTTTAAAATTTGATCTGCAATCAATAGATGTCCTAAATGAGGTGGATTAAAACTGCCGCCTAAAATAGCAATATTCATAAATCATATTTTATCATTGACAACGATTTTTTTCTTGTTATACTTTAATTTTGTTATTGAGTTTGTCTTTTCGAGTTTCCTGTTTTTCAGGTCTTGAGAGCAAAGGATTTTTATTTTCGAGTGAGTAACGATTTTAT
>Ga0210049_1002104_pt1 | contig 18694 bp, 23 predicted proteins | sample CryGeyCG2014_300_2_FD_183964 | JGI IMG/M metagenome (GOLD analysis project Ga0210049, IMG submission 183964) | Groundwater microbial communities from aquifer - Crystal Geyser CG06_land_8/20/14_3.00 (SPAdes) (version 2) | ecosystem: Environmental > Aquatic > Deep subsurface > Groundwater | place... | reverse complement strand
TATCTGCCTACCAAAGATATCATAGTGTTGCATGGCGCCCGCCAGGTAGGCAAGACGTGCATCCTGTACTACCTGCAAAACCTACTTAAGGAAAAACGCCAAGCCACGCACTTTATTGACCTTGAGGATTCCCGTTATGTGCGCATCCTGGACGCGGGAGTAGATGAGTTTATCAGATATCTTTCAGAAGAAGGTTTTGACGGGCCCAAATACACCGGGGCGAAAGAGAGATTAGTTGTTTTTATTGATGAGATACAGTATTTGGAAAACCCTTCGCCTTTCATGAAGATCATAGCGGACCACCACCCGTGGCTTAAGCTCATCGTTTCAGGCTCATCCAGTTTTCAGATAAAGAAAAAATTTACAGACTCGCTTTCCGGCAGGACGGTAGATTTTGAGGTGTATAATTTATCGTTTACAGAGTTTTTACTTTTTAAAAAATACCGGTTTTCGCCAGCGCCGAATTATGGCTTGGGCTATAGGAAGCCCAACCATCGCCCTCTGGCTTATACGGAAAAGAAGCTGGAAGAGCTTAAGAAGCTTTATGAAGAATACGTTCTCTTCGGCGGTTATCCGAAAATAGTCCTGGCCGGTGATGTAGAAATTAAAGAAAAGTATCTCCAACAGATCATAGATACATATATAAAGAAGGATATTCGGGATCTGGCGGATATCAAGGATATCAATAAATTCAACAGGCTTGTTGAGGCCTTGGCATCGCAGAGCGGACAGCTTTTAAATGTGTTTGAACTATCCAATACCTGCAATATCGCCAAGCCTACGGTAGAAAACTATTTGTTTTTACTGGAGCAAACGTATGTTGTTAAAAGCGTCCGGCCATTTAGCAGGAATTTACGTTCGGAATTATCAAAAACGCCCAAAATATTTTTTTATGATACGGGCTTAATGCAGATGCTTTGGCTTAAAGAGCTGCCGAAAGAGGTTATGGGCCAGGTTTTTGAAACCAGCATATTCGCGGAGCTGGTAAAGAAATACGGTTCGCAGCGGGTCGCCTATTGGCGCACCACCGATAAAAAAGAGATCGATTTTGTGCTAAAAAAAGGTAAAAGTTATCTACCGTTGGAGGTAAAACTTAATTTTGCTCAGTTTAAAGCGTCTTCAATAAAGTATTTTAAAGAAAAATACCATATTAGTGAGCATAGGGTTGTGGGCCTTCATGGCAAGATTAAGGATAAACAGTGCATCTATCCCTGGCAGTTGTAAACAAGAAAATCGCCTTGAAATAAAGTTGAAATAAAGGGGACGTTTCTATTTTTCCCCCGAGTCTAACGCAAGAAAAATAGACGCGTGGGGCTGTCCGATAATTGTCTTTTTAAGATCATTTGGCGATTCTCTAAAATTTTCCTCGTCGATAAAAAATCTAATATTTCTGCGGAGTGCCCATTTTGGGGAATTCTTGGACAGCCCCACGGTCCCATTTTTTCTTCTGTATATCGCTATTCCTATTCCAGGGTTTTTCTCACTGTCCAGAAATCCGCGGCCAAAACCTCCAGGTATCTAAACGGCAGGGTAAAATACCCGGAAATCCCCCATTTACCTCCCCAGGAGTTCCTCACCAAAAACCGTTTGTCGGCCTGAGAATAACCTACGGCCATTACCGCATGTCCGCCGAGCACGCGCTCATCTCTCCGGGGCATTTGCGCCACACCGGTCTTAGCCACCTTAGCGCTTTCAAAACTTTCGTAAACCGTAAACCCGAACACAAATGGATACCCTTCGCTTAAACAGGCCAGCATCTCGGGTAAGCCGGTAATCCGGTGATACGAAACTATCCTGTGCTTGCTTGCCTCCTCATAACACTTAAACGGCGGCTTCCGGTCAAACCGCCTAATCACATACGGCCAAAGCCTCTCTACGCAGACGCCATCATTCTTCAATGTCTTTATCCCTCCGCGTAACGACGAACCACTATCATATTCAACCGTACTATTTAATGCCCGTTCATTATAATAAATAAACAGGCGGCTGACATCCGCATACGTCCCGTCAAGCTTATTATCCAGAAACTCCAGATTCCCCGCCAACGCCTGCGCCGTGCAACTGCCCAAACGCCCCTGGTATTCTACGGGAGAACAGTATTTACTTAAATCCGCGTTCTTTTTAACCCGCGCCAACGGCTTAATCGCTTTATATAAAAAATCCCTCTGGTCCGGAACGTCCGGAACCCAGCCGTAACTATAAAGGCTCTTCATTCGCTATTTATCCTAATTATCCTTGATCCAGACTGAAACTCAAAGCAACCGTCAAACCCAATACCACCCAAAAAAGAAAACTCAACTGAAAAGAATACAGATGGACTTCAAAGAAACTGTGCACCAAGAATCCCAGCAATCCAGCAGTTAACCCTGTCAAAAGAAAAAAGTTTAGGGATTTGGGCATTCTTAAACTCACTTTAATACTCCGATAAAAAACATACCCCACAAACAAAAGAAAACACAATAAAGAAAAAATACCCGATTCAGCCCAAATCTGAAGGAAACAATTATGCGCGTAATAAACATCCGGGTTATTTGTGTAAAGAGCGCAATAATCCATAAATGTTCCGATCCCTTTACCGAGTAAAGGATGCTCTTTAATCATTCCCCAAGCGCCATGAAAAAGAGTAAATCTATAACTATCTCTCCTATTATGGTAGAAAAATAAAGCTAACCCTATTAACGGCACAAAAAAAAGATAACTAGACCAAAACAGGGGCCAAAATACTTTTTTTATTCGGTGATAGTTAGTAACCAAGATTACAAAAATTAAACCTGCTATAAGCCCTAACCACCCGCCCCGGCAAAGAGTCCAAAAAGAAGACATAATAAGAATGGCTGTAATTAAGAGAAGGAACAACTTAACAACAACTTTCTTCCATTTGGCCACAAGGCCATGGTTTGGCTTCAAATAGCCAAAGCCATCCCACAAGCCAAAACTCAAAACAATAGGAACAACACAGGTTAAGTAAGCTGCCAAGCCATTTGGATTCTTAAAAGGGCCTATACTAGGAGATGAATAACCCCAGGAAACTCTACTTCTTAAGAATTCAAATCCAAAAAACTTTTGCGTAAAAACCGTAAGCCCCACCAACGTCGCGCTAAACAGAAAAACGCAGACTACCTTAACAACGCGCCTGGTATCCTGAAAAGTATCAATTATTGCCCAAAGAAACAAAGGAAATCGTCCCCATTTTATTAAAAGCACTTTTAAGCTTTTAGCAACTAACGGCCCGCTGTTAAGCAGCGATAAATCCATAAAGGCAAAAAATAAAAAAAGAAATAAAAACAGCACATTATTAGCTTTCAAACTGGTAAAATCCGGGGACAAAATCTTCTTAATCACAAAGAATACGATTGCAATGCCGGCAAAAATCCCAATCAAGGCTATAGAAATTGGAATAAAAAAAATCACCCCATAAATCGCATACTCAACTGCCGCATCCAGGAATCTTAATATTCTTAACTTCATATTCTTATAATCTCTTGTAGTTTTTTAACTATTGCCGCGCTATCCATAACCTTAACTACCCTTTCTAAATCCTTTATTCTTTCTCTCAAAAGCCGCGGGTCAAAAGCATCCAATTCCGCGATATAAATCTTATCCGCCTTGGTTGCTTTATCTTTTTCCGTATCGAGCAATGTTTCCTCGAAAAGTTTCTCACCGGGCCGTAATCCAATATACTCTATTTTTATATCCTCATCGGGTTTTAAGCCATAGAGAATAATCATTTCTTTTGCTAAATCCAAAATCTTTATCTGCTCCCCCATATCTAAAATAAAAATCTCTCCGGCTTTGCCCATACTCCCTGCCTGCAAAACAAGCTGGCTTGCCTCATTAATACTCATAAAATACCTTTTAACTTCAGGGTGGGTTATGGTTAAAGGGCCGCCTTCCTCAATTTGCCTCTTAAACAACGGAATCACGCTTCCATCTGAGCCTAAAACATTGCCAAACCTAACTGCCATATACTTAGTCCTGCTGATTTTAGCCTTAGACTGTAGAATCATCTCCACAATTCTTTTAGTCATCCCCATAACACTCGTCGGGTTTACCGCCTTATCCGTAGATATAAAAATAAACCTCTCAACTTTGTAATGGTTCGCCGCGTAGATAAGGTTTCGGCTCCCGATAATATTATTTTTAACTGCCGCCGCGGGATTCTCTTCCATCAGCGGAACATGCTTATGCGCTGCCGTGTGAAAAACAATCTCAGGCCTATAGAGAGAAAAAACACTCTTTAATAATCCTATATCTTTTATATCCCCGATTATAGTCCTGAATTTGATATGCCGGTATTTCGTCAAAAACTCAATCCCCAGATAATAAACATCATTTTCATTGTGGTCAAATAGCAAAATCTCTTTAGGGTTAAAATTCACGATCTGCCTGCATAAAGCCGAGCCTATTGAACCGCCGGCTCCGATAACTAAAACTACCTTTTCAAATAAATAATCTTTAATCTCTTTTTCATTAATAGTAACTGTCTCCCTGCCCAAAAGGTCTTCAGGTTTTATTTCGCGCGGCTTAACCTCCAGGTCTCCGCTGATTATCTTCTGTAAGCCCGGAACAATCCTGATCTTGACAAAAGGGATCTTACAGTGCGCAATAATACTTCTTATTTCTTCACCTTTGGCAGAAGGAATAGCAATGATAATCTCCTCAACGCCATATTCTTCAACAATAGCAGGAATATCGCTGCAAGCCCCTAAAATACTTACTCCTTGGATACGTAGATTTCTTTTTCTTCGATCATCATCAATAAAACCAACTATCTCTATATTAGTTTTAGGATTAATTCGGCTTTCCCTTAAGACCATAACCCCTGCTTCACCGGCGCCGACAATTAAGGCCTTTTTACGATTAGTTCTATATTCAGGACGGAATTTCTCCCTAACTAACCGATTAGCAAAACGGATGCCCGTTATAAAGAAAAAACTTATGATAAAATCCAAGGCAAAAATTGAACGCGGGAAACCAACAAAAGTATGGATAAAAGCAACTGCAAGAATAAAACACAGCGCAGCTAAAACATGCGCCTTAAAGATTCTCCAGATATCATCTACGCTGGCATACCTCCATAAACCAGAATAAAGGCCAAAATATCCAAAAATAACCATTTTAATGCAGACAAGGATGGGGAGAGTTTTGAGAATCACCTGCCAATTACCGTTATCAATTTTAAAATCAAAACGCAGATAAAAGGCAAGTATATAGGCGCCAACCACCAAAGCAAAATGGATAACAATGATAATTAAACGCCTACACTTAAGAATTAACTCTTTTAGGTTCATAGCCTGATATTATATACCAAAATATAGTTTTAGCAATTAGGAAAACACAGCAAAATGGGACAGTTCTGTTTTTCCCGAATCAAGTTCTAGAAAAATAGACCTGTCCCCTTTTGTTTTAAGAATAACATACTTATGTTATTTGTCAAGCATAGATAACATATATGATTTTTTAATGCTGGACGCCTTCTCTTTTTACTACCTTTATCATAGTCAAAAGGATAATATAAAGGTCAAAGGCAAAAGAGCGGTGTTTGAGGTAATATTCATCAAAAGAAACCTTTACGGGAATCGGCAAATCGTCCCTTCCGTTTACTTGAGCCCAGCCGGTAACCCCGGGGATAAGCTTATGAACCCCCTTGGCCGTTCTCAGGGCAACAAGATCGTCCTGGTTGAACAATGCCGGCCGCGGGCCTACAAAACTCATATCCCCCTTTAAGACGTTAAATAATTGCGGCAGTTCATCAAGGCTGTATTTACGCAAAAACTCTCCTCCGGAGATCAAATAATCTTCAGGATTTTTCATTAAGTGAGTGGCTATTTGAGGAGTATTCGTTACCATCGTCTTGAATTTAGCCATTTTAAAAATACGATTATTTACGCCAATGCGATCTGTCCAAAATATAGCCAAACCCTTGGACATTAGCTTAATCAATGCGGCAATAACTAACATCGGGATACTAAATAGGACTATCAAAACCAAAGCCAAAATTAAATCAAAAATCCGTTTCATCATTATTTACAGTATTTGACAGTTTCCTTGATTCCCTGCTTCCCGAGCCAATCTTTTCATCTACTCTGCCATTTTTTACCATTAAGCCGCTTTAACTACGCGGTTAACTTCGCGATTGGAATCTCCAGAAACTCCTCAAGCCCCATTCCGCCGTACCCAACAATAAGCGTCTTCGCGCGCGGATAATGTTTTTTGAACATAAACAATCCCCGCGTATCCATCTTCTTCTGCCCGCTTTTAACCTCAATAGCAGTTATAGCGCTGCCTTTACGTAAAACAAAATCAACCTCATTGTTACCTTCGCGCCAATAGTATACTTCAACCCCCTCCAAAATACCCTTGTTCAGCAAATCGGCCCCAACACTGCTTTCTACAAGCCTTCCCCATTTAACAGGATCATTTCTCCATTCTTTAAAAGACTGGCCGGATAAGGCGCTAATAAGCCCCGTATTCAAAGGGAGCCATTTAGGGCTCGAATTCCGCAGGCGCAACGCGTTGCCTGACCATTTCTGCAAGCCTTGAATAAGAAAAGCGCCTTCCAAAAGCCTCTGATAATACGCCAAGGTTACCGTATTACCCGCGTCCTGTAATTGCCCTAGAATCTTTTGATATGATAAAACTTGCCCCCCATATTCACACGCCAAAACAAATAACTGCCTTAATAAAACCGGCTTCTCTACGCGGTTCAAAAGAAGTATATCTTTGGATAAAGCCGTTTCGATTAGGGAATCACGTATATACTGTCCCCAACGGCTTTCGTTTCTAATTAAAGAGGCGGAAGCTGGATACCCACCGAAATAAACATACTGGTCAATAGCCCAGCCAAAACAACCCTTCATTTCCAACCATGACCAATGAGGAAAACGCACTAATTCAAACCTTCCCGCCAAACTCTCACTTAAACCTTTTTGGATAAGAAGAGATGAAGAACCTAACAACACAACATGTATATTTTTACCCAATCGCCCATCTTCATCCCATAAACGCTTAACCTCGCTGGACCAATGCGCCACCTTCTGTATTTCATCTAAAGCAAGGATAACCCTGGTTTTCCCTTCCGCTTTTATCCGTGCCAATTCCCATTGATTGGATATCCATTGAGTGCTCGGCGGCGCTGGCAGGTCCGCCGCGGCGTAATGAAAAGGCACCCGGCCGGAATTGACAACTTGCTGAATAGCCGTTGTCTTGCCAACCTGGCGCGGCCCCAGAATAACCTGAATAAAACGCCTTTTCTCTCTAAGCCGCTTCTTGATTGTTTCAACCATTGGCCTTTCATGCATACTAACACCTCCATAAATTACTCAACACGCTGAGTAATTTTACTCATATATAACGCTATTGTCAAGAGATTTTCAAAACCGTCTCCCTAATCCCCTCTTCCGGCGTCCACGGCGCCTTCCACCCGAGCAAATTCCTAATCTTACTACTGTCAACAAGGAGAGACCCGGTTGATTTCTCCAACTCTTCAGTCTTTCCTGCAATCTTACACAACACCTTTAAAATACCAGGATGCAAAGAAAATAAAACCGTCTTCTTCTTCATCGCGTAAGCAATCATCCTTATTAAGTCCGAATTAAGTGATGTGTCCCCGGAATACTGCTGCCCAAACTGAACTTCTAAATGGCTCCCGGTAGCTAAAGCTATTTTCTCTAAAGTACGAAGGCTATAGCCCAAATAATCGCCCCCCTCTTAATACAACGCATCTTGCCGACGATAAAACTGTTAAATTTGGCCATTTTTTAACAAACTCCTGAAGATAAGATGAAGATGTATGACGCGAATGCGGCTCTAGCAAGATCCAATCTCGTCGATGAACTGCCAGGGAATGGCGAATATCCTGTCGCTCAGCTTGGCCTTGCGCGGAACCCGGCATACAACGTATCCCGTCCCGACGGTCTTGTATTCGGAAAGAAATACCTCAAGATGGCGAATGTCAGCGGACGCAGGATTTTCCGTCCACTTAACTTCGATGGGCGTGTAAACGCCATCGGCATCAACGACCCAATCAACTTCGGGGCCGTCAGGATCGCGCCAAAACCGGAGCTTGTCGCCCTTGCCATTCGTGTGCGCGCTTCTTAGGAGCTCTAAACCAATAAACTGCTCGAAGACCAACCCCATTGTATCCCGGGAAAGTTTCGTTCCTTCACGAGCGGCAAGCCGCCTGACGCCCAGATCAAAGAATAGGTACTTATCAGATTTGGTCAGCTTCTTTCGAGTCTTACTGTGGGTCAGCGGCTCGATCCTTTCGGCGATATGACAGTCCTCCAGGATCTGATAGTACGCGCCGATCGTCGTGTGAGACACGCCGATCTCCTGCGACAATTTTCTTAAATTAATAATCCCGCCGGATTCGGAAGCGGCAAGCTCAAGGAATCGTGCGAAGTCACCGATATTCCGCACAACAGCTTCAGCGCGGATTTCTTCTTCCAGATACGCCGTAACATAGGCTCCGAGATCAGTCTCCCTGTCAGGAAGCGCCTGAACCGCAAGAATCCCGGGGAGGGATCCATACAACAGCCTTTCGGCGAGGTCCTTCGCGGGAAATTCCCGTAGACTAAACGGATCCATTCGAAACGCCACCACCCGGCCCGGGAGAAAATTAACCTGCGCTCCCTTACGAAGCTTGCGGGCGCTTGAACCCGTAAGGATAAAATTGGCCACCCCGCGGTCAATCATATCCTGAACAACATCAAGAATAACGGGGACTTTCTGAACCTCATCTAAAATAACGAGCGAACGCTTCCCTTTTACATCAGGAACGAGAGCCTCCACCTCGCCCTTAAGCAGTTGCGGCGCCTTTTCATAGCGTTGCCGCACGTCAGGCTGCACAAACGATATCGACAAATCAGATTTAAACTGCCTAGCCAATGTCGTCTTTCCGGTCTGACGCGCGCCCATAAGCAAGACGCTCTTGCCCCGTTCGATCGTATGCCTAATCCTGCCTTCCAGAAGCCTTGGGATGTATTTCATGGTTTCCATTATCGCCGAAAATGGCTACTTAGTCAACAATTTTCTGATCATCCAGAAACCCCATATAAAGAGAATAGGGAGAATAGAGAATAGGGCGGGAATAGGGCGGGAATAGGGGAATAGGGGACGTTTCGGGGAATAGGGGGAATAGGGGACGTTTCTATTTTTCCAGAATCTAAAGCAAGAAAAATAGACGCGTCCCCTAGATTTAAAATACTCGCAAGCAATCATCCTTATTAAATCCAACGTAGGAAGTAACTGTGGTTTATTTCCCTGTAAGGAGTTTTCCTATTTCTGGATGCATCTTAATCTCTTGGTGGATTCCTTCAATAACCCATATTCTCATCAAAGTCTGGTAGCCAAGCCCTCTATATCTAGCAATAACTTTGGCTAAATCAATTTGCCGTTGGCCCATCCTTAAGGTAAGAGAACGTTTTCTCTCTTCACGCCTTTCGGCAGCTTTTTTTAAAAGACTGGGAGCAAATTCAAAAGACTCTTTCACATCTACAAATTCACCCGGATAATCGAGTGGACTATGAATATCCCAAAAACGCGCTTCCTCTTCTTCAGTTTTAAATTTAGGTATTTTTTCCATATTATCTTATCCCCTTCCTCATTACTCTGGTATAATATTACTACAATGTAACTACATTGTCAAGTTTTATTTTATTTCCCCTGAACCAATAGCCACCCAAAGATCCCAAATCTAACATTTATTTTTCAAAACCGTCTCCCTAATCCCCTCTTCCAGCGCCCAAGGCGGTTTCCACCCAAGCAAATTCCTAATCTTACTACTATCCAAGCAAGATTCCCAAGTATTTGTTTTGCATCTCTTTATATTTCAATATTTTAGTAGATATACTGTCTATGATTCTTAAGAAGTGACGGTTTATGCAGGGTTATTAAATGATAAATAAATTATTTTTAATGCAGCTTATTGTCTAATAAAGAAAATTTATTATTTTTGTAATCAATTACAACTTTAAAATTACTTAAAAAACTCTTAACACCTAATAAAACAACGTTAAGATTAGGCATAAAATCTATTAAAACATTTTCGATGATTATTCCTTTAGTTTCAAAAGATAGAGTGTGAGCATACGCAGCTGTTTTCCCATTACCAGTATTAATTTCTTTCTGTTGACCCGCTTGTAAATTATGCCCAATCGTTGATGCAAGTTGAGCAGGGACAGCGCATTCATCTGCTCCAGTGTCAATTAATCCATAAAGACTTATTGATTGCTTGGTATGAGGATTGCTAATTGTTACGGGGAGCCATGGCCTAGGAATATCATCGGGAGAGAATTTAATAAAAGGAGAGTCGATAATATCCATTAATAAATCTGAACCATACCTTTTATAGGGATAAAAGTTACAACTGGATTAACAAATCCTCTTTCTGCTGCTTTTTCTAAAGCTTGTTGGGGCGTATCGCCCTCGCCAATAACAGCATGGTCATTGAAATCTTTAAAAGCAACAAATTTACCATTGTAACTATTTTCTTTTAATAATGTTTGAATCATGTCTTACCTCTCTTTAGGCTGCCACTGAATAGGAAAATGCTTTTTTTGATATATTCCCAAATGTGCGATTATTATACCATAATTCTTACTTATCAAGTAAAAATTTACTGCGAGAGCCCCCCAGGATCCATCCCCTTAACCGTCTCCCTAATCCCCTCTTCCAGCGTCCACGGCGGTTTCCACCCAAGTAAATTCCTAATCTTACTAATATCGACAAGAAACGACCCGGTTAATTTCTCCAACTCTTCAGTCTTTCCTGCAATCTTACACAACGCCTTCAAAATACCAGGAAGCAAATAAAAAAAACGACAACAAAAGTGACTATCACGCCCTTCGTGACTGTCACTTTTGTCAGCAACCATCCTTATTAAGTCCGAATTAAGTGATGTGTCCCCGGAATACGCCCGGAATACGTGGCAGCTAACCAAATCACATTAGACTAGCTGAAGCTGTAGGTGTTTACCAAGCGCATTGGCAGCTTTTTCTAACGTCAAGAGGGTAACAGATTGGTTGGTTGGGTCAAGAAGTCTATTCAATTGCGCACGACTCTTCATATGCATTCTCATAGTCATTCTAGATTTAGAAATATTCTTTTCTTTCATAATTTTCGAAATCTTGAATGCAATCACTTTTTTCATAGCAGCAGCTTGAGCCTCTTCTAAAATCCCTTCTTCTTTAAGGAAATCGTCAAAATTGGAACCGATGTGTTTATTCGTTCGTTTCATATATCTACCCCCTCTTTAATTGATTCATTCGTTTTATGGCTAAATTTAAATCATCTCTTGGGGTCTTTTCCGTCTTTTTCATAAATCCATGCAAAAGAAAGATCTGATCCCCAGACAAAGTGAATAAAACTCTTGAAATCTTGCTTTCTAAATTAGTTCTTATTTCCCATATTCCTTTGCATAATTTTTTCGCCAAAGGCATACCTATTGGCCAACCATATTGAACCGTTTTGATGTCTTCACCTATCAGTTTTCTCTCCCCTTTAGACAAAGATCTTAACCAGTCTCTTGCGGGCTCAGCACCAGTCTCTGTTTTGAAAAACCTAACTTCTAAATGACATCCTATCTTCATTTGTTATAAGTGTACCATTTTTGGTACACCTGTCAAGTAATTATTTTGAGGTCGCTGAAAAATTACTAAAAACTACTTACTCTGTACATCCATAAGGCCTCCATTTTTATGTTATTTGTAAACTAACATAAAATATATTCTAAGTCACCTAAATTTTTCTAACCATCTCCCTAATCCCCTCTTCCAGCGTAAACGGCGGCTTCCACCCCAGTAAATTCCTGATTTTGCTACATTAATTATTCCTATTTATCAAATTCACAACCAACATAACGATAACATCACGCTCGCTGGGCTTGCTTTCAGCAATCATTAAAGTCAGGGCGACTAACGCATTATCAGCAATACGCTTTAAGCCATCCCCTTTATACAAAATACAATTTTCATCCAAAAACCACAAGAAAATTGAAGCTGCGATCCGCTTATTACCATCAACAAACGAATGGTTTTTGATAATAAAATAAAAAAGGTTTGCCGCCTTCTCCTCAATACTTGGATACAAATCTTTTCCGCTGAATGTCTGGTAAATTGAGGAAATCGAGCTTTCAAATGATTTATCGCGCATCACGCCAAAAAGATCAGAGCCGCCGAATTTTTCTTTCAGTTTTTCTACTACTCTCAACGCGGCTTCGTAACTTAATATGAATTTCTCTTCTTTAGAAGTATGCGATACCTTGAGCCGATTATAATCATAATCATCTAGAAGGCCAAGCGCGTAATTATAATCGCTAATAACTTCAAGCAATCCCATTGCCTCTTTATATTCAAGCTGTTTACGGTCTTTCATGCTGCCGATAAGCTTTACTGCGCGCTGCAAAGCCTGAAGTTTTAATGTTTGCTCCTTTAAACGCTTCTCATTTAATGTGTAGCCATCGATTAAATGCCGTTTAAGGACGTTCGTTGCCCAGATGCGGAATTGTGTAGCGCGAGCGGAATTAACCCTGTAGCCTACAGAAATGATAATATCTAGATTATAAAATTTGGTCCGGTATTTCTTACCGTCCAAAGCAGTATGTTCCAAAATGGAACATACTGAATTCTCCTTTAACTCGCCTGTTTTAAATATGTTATATAAATGTTTTGTTATTGCCGGCCTCTGCGTCCCAAACAATTGCGCAATTTGTTTTTGAGTCAACCAAATTGTATCCTTCTCCAGCTTAACTTCAATCTGGACTTTCTTGTCTTTGGTTAAATAAATAACAATTTCGCCCTTTGAAGGTATTTCAGTAATTTCGTTTTTCATAGCTTATTCCCATTCTGTTCACGTTCCACACGCCAATAGCCACCCAAAGATCCCAAATCTAACATTTATTTTTTAAAACCGCCTCCCTAATCCCCTCTTCCGGCGTCCACGGCGCCTTCCACCCAAGCAAATTCCTAATCTTACTACTGTCAGCAAGGAGAGACCCGGTTGATTTCTCCAACTCTTCAGTCTTTCCTGCAATTTTACACAACACCTTTAAAATACCAGGATGCAAAGAAAAAAGACGACAACAAAAGTGACTGTCACGCCCTTCGTGACTGTCACTTTTGTCAGCAATCATCTTTATTAAGTCCAAATTGAGTGATGTGTCCCCGGAATACTGCCCGGAATACTGCAAGGTATATTATGTGGAAACACCACAGGATAAGAGAAGACTATTCGAGGCCCGTTTAAGATTTTTTGTTCTTTAAGATATCCTCTGTTAATTTAATAGCTTCTTCCGCGGCTTGAATATTCCTTTCCGCGCCTGGTCTTGAAAATTTACTTTTATAATCTGCCAATTCGCGAAAATCCAGCGCTTGAATAAAGTTATCATAGTATTCCCGCGAAAGTAGCCCTTCATCTACATAGAAAGCTTTAATAGCAAAAGCTAATTGAATATGACTTTTTTCTCGATACCTCTTCTTGTACAGAAGGGCCCTAGCGGTATGAAATATTGCATAATAGGCCAAAGTAGTCGCAGATTTAAAACGCTCCCTAGAAAACAAGTCTTTAGCATCAAGTAAATCCTCTTTGGCTGCCTCCAATTCTTTAGAACTAAGACTAGGGCCAACAGAAAAAGAAATAATTTTCTTCTTCTCAAGCGCTTCCTTAAGATTATATTTCTTCATAAGTTGGCCTTCCTTTCCAAATGGTTATGCCCTTTTTTATCTGCCCATGAAATACACTGTCCTCTTTTTTGGATGAGACAGATTCTAAAGGATCCTGAATGATTGCTTGATACTTCACATCAACAGTTTTATATTCAGCAACAATTCTTCTTACCTCTTTTTTATATTCTGTAATAATAAATAGGTCTATGTCGCTTTCCTTAGCGTTAGAACCATCCGCGCAACTCCCAAAAAGAATAATCTCATAACAGTATTTTTGAATCTCTTTCACTAACTCCTGAAGGCCTAGTAAATTCTCAAATATTTTGAACTGCCTTAAGACAAAACTATCCACATTGAGTGTGTATAGAAATAGATTTCCCCTTTTTTCTCTGGATAGGATATCCAACTTTAAAAGCAACCTTAATATTTGATTAGTTGCGCCTTTACTAGCTTTAGTTACTCTTAAGATCTCATTGGCAGAAAATAATTCTCCCTGACGATTAGAGATAAAAGAAAGGATCTTTAAAGGAGTATAGTGGTAAAGGTATTTCTTGATTTTTAGATTGTTCATTAAATTGCCCTATTTGTTCATTATAATGAAAGATTAATTTGGTGTCAAATGAATTCCTCGAAAAGATCTCTTATAACATTATTTTTATGATTTATAGCATTTAACCGTTTCCCTAATTCCCTCTTCCAGCGCCCACGGCGCCTTCCAATCAAGTAAGTTCCTAATCTTACTGCTATCAACCACAAGAGACCCTATCAATTTCTCAAGTTCCTCCGCCTTCCCCACAACCTTGCACAACGCCTTCAAAATACCAAGAGGCAAATAAAAAAGACGACAACAAAAGTGACTGTCACGCCCTTCGTGACTGTCACTTTTGTCAGCAATCATCCTTATCAAATCCGGCGTAGACACATCCTGCCCATCACAATACAATAAATAAAAGTCATGTACTATTTGGAACGCGTGATTCTATTTTACATGTATTTTTGGAGTTAAAAATAAAAAACATATTATATTATGCGGTAGCAAAGCGAGAGCCATTTTTGGCGCTTTTAGAAACAACAAAAACTATTTTTAAATCTGCTCCACAAGCTTTAGCAATCCTAGTTAAGAGCGCAATCCCATACTTATTGTAATCAGCGTTTTCATAACGCGAAATTGCCGATTTAGTGGTATGAATCCGTTTAGCCAGATCAGATTGAGTTAAACACGCGTGATGACGCGCTTGGGCAATCTGCTCCGCGATACAAAGATTCTGGTATTCCTGATTAAACTTTTCCCGGAAAACTTTTCCAGTCATTAACTTATCCATATATGTTTTATTCTTTTCCATAATAACTACCTCCTTTTACTCTATAAGTATAATCTTTTTTTATATCCCTGGCTCTTTCTAAATCTTTTCTACTCACTTTTTGAGATTTTTTAACATAACCATTAGTAATGATTATTTTTCTCCCTTCATAGAAAAAATTAAAAAACCGATATTGCAAAGGCTTAAACTCATAGATCTTTTCCTTGGAATCTATTACTCTAAATTTTGTTATATCGAAGATCTTACCTTGCTCTGCTATATATTTTACCAGAGCGGCCAGTTTTACTTTTATATCTAAAGCTGACTCTTCCAGACACTCTTTCGCGGGTATCTTTCCTGCTTCAGTAAAATAAAACTCTACCTGAAATTTCTCTCCCTGATAGAAAATGTATTCTTCTTTTTTGGGTTGGGCTATCGGAAGCCCAACCACTGCCCTCTGGCTGGTAGGAATTGCCATACATCACCTTCCATTTATAAGTTAGCATATTTGCTAACACTTGTCAAGGAAGATTTGTCTCTCTTCTCTTCCTCATCACTCCTCCCTACCCCAATAGACGAGCAAGAGGAACAAATCTAACATTTATTTTTCAAAACCATCTCCCTAATCCCCTCTTCCGGCGTCCAAGGCGGTTTCCACCCTAATAAATTGCGGATTTTACTACTATCACCAACCAATGTCCCGGTCAGCTTCTCCAACTCCTCAGCCTTTCTAATAATCTTACACAACGCCTTTAAAATACCGAAGGGCAAATAAAAAAGGTGGCAGTAAAAGTGACTGTCACGTTTTTCGTGACTGTCACTTTTGTTACTATTCATCCCCCCAGCAACCATCTTGATCAAATCCGCCGTAGACACATCCTGCCCATCGCTTACCAGAAAAGTTTCCCCCGCGGCCTTAGGATGTTGAATGCACATAGCAATCGCATCCATCAAATTCCCAACATAAAGAAAACTGCGCAAATTATTTATATTTTTTGCAGCTCACAGATGAGCCACAATCTTCATTTGTAGCTCACTTATTATATTATATGAGCTACAAATAGAATTATAGCTCACAGGTGAGCCACAAATCATGAAGCTATTTGAATCAATTTATCAAATATAAATATCTCGCCTTTACTACCACCGCCCTCTTCCAACGAAGAAATTATCTTTTTCTCCTTAAGCCGAGTTAGTATTCTTTTAGCGGTTGCCAAAGGTATTCCGGACATCTTAACAAAACTGGCGGTGTTAAATATTGGCCTCTTGAATAAAGTATCCAAAGTTTTTATAGAATATTCGGAATGCGTTGCGTCAACAACGCGTTGCTTTTTTACCTCATAAAGATCCAAGACCGCCTTAGCCTTAGCGCTATTTACTTTGGCCTGCTCAAGAACGGCTTTCAGAAAAAAAACAATCCACTCATTCCACTCTTTTTCTTCAGTAATGGTGCGCAAACGAATGTAATATTCTTCGCGATTTTTCTCAAGATACTCGCTTATATAAAACATGGGAAGGTTAAGCACTCTCTTTTCAAACAAAAACAAAGGAATTAAAATACGCCCTACGCGACCGTTGCCATCCAGAAATGGATGAATTATTTCAAACTGAGCATGAACAATAGCTAATTGCACCAACGAATCTTTCTCTTCATAATGGAAATATTTTTCAAAATTCGACAAATGCTCCATAAGAATGCCTGGTTCCGGGGGTATATAAGCCGCATCTTCAATCTTAGCCCCAAACTTACCAATATAATTCTGAATTTTTCTAAAATCACCGCGCACTTTATCTTTCCCTCGCACGCTATTAAGCAACATCGCATGAATTTCTTTGATCAGATTAAGCGTAGTCGGTTTACTATCAAGTTGCTTTGTCGCATAATTCAAAGCGTCTCGGTAGTTAATAATCTCCTGGATATCGTGATATTTCTCATTTTTTACATCAGGCGCCACTTCATACGCAAGAACTTCTTCTAGTGAAGCCTGAGTACCTTCAATTTTCGAAGAAATTACCGCTTCATTTGTAGTTAATGGAGATAATAATACCTTAGGATTGACTATGCTTTGCAAAATACCATCATACCGAGCTAACTCTGCGTTAGCCTTACCGATTAAGGTAACAAAACGCACCCAATCCAAAGATTCTAATGGCAGTGATTGTGGTATATAAGATTTTTTCATTACAACACCTCCGATAAGATTTTCATAAACCTCTAACCGTCTCCCTAATCCCCTCTTCCAGCGTCCACGGCGCCTTCCAACTAAGCAAATTCCTGATTTTACTGCTATCAATAATTATTGCGTTACAGATTCCTTGGAGGAGGCAAAAGATGAACGAGACCCTGATAAGGGTCGGCGACATTCGCGCTATCTATTTGATGTTCTGAAAGATGGACGGGATATTCTTCCAGCTGACGATATCGGCGATAGCCCTTTTTTGGCCTTCATCCCCACCGTATACAATCTTTGCAGGCGCGTCTTTCTGGCCGGCTAATTTTCTCCAATAGTTGAGCCCTACGAAAAAATCTTCCGTAACCGTCTTCCCGGATTTGATCTCAACCGGAATAAGCGCGGAGGGAGTATCGATGATACAGTCAACTTCGTTGCCGGTCTTATCTTTCCAATAATAACAATTTGGCTCGAGCCCTTGATTAAGCCTTTCTTTCATCATCTCGGTTATCACCAATGATTCGAACAGATTCCCTCTCGCATAGTGCGTCGCAAGCTGCGAACTATCCTGAATACCAAGGAGAGAACACGCTAATCCGGTATCGTAAAAATATAGTTTTGGCATTTTTGCCAAGCGCTTGTTGAAATTGTTATGATAAGGCCTTAAAAGATAGACGATGTAACTTGCCTCCAGGATAGAGACCCATGCTTTTGCCGTATTATGGGTGATCCCAGATTCGTTGCCCAGAGACAATAAATTCAGCGGCTGCCCTATCCTCCCGGCACAAAGCTTTATAAACTTCTGGAATGTGTTGAGATCTCCTATATTTTTAATAAGGCGGACATCCCGTTCAACGTATGTCTGGATGTAATAATGATACCATTCAACAGGGTCAATCTTTTCGCTGAAGATCCGCGGATAAAAACCTTTAAAGAGACAGTCGTTAACTGTTTTAGGCGCAAAGGATGCGGCTTTTAATTCCAGAAAACTTAAGGGCAGCAATTTCAGGATGGCCACGCGCCCGGCAAGCGTCTGTGAAACATGGGAATGGAGCAATATATTCTGCGAACCGGTAAGGATGAACCGACCGGGAGCCTTTTTAGCATCTACCGATGTCTGGATATACGAAAACAGGTCCGGCACACGCTGAACCTCATCTATTATAACGCCCTTATCATATGTCGACAGAAAACCGCGCGGGTCTTTAAGCGCAAATTCCCGCGCGTCAACATCCTCGAGCGATACATATGATAGACCGGGAAACACACTCTTTACGAGCGTGGTCTTTCCCGATTGCCTCGGCCCGACAACGGAAACAACCGGAAATTTTAAAGCAAGGCCTTTAAGCTTTTTAGCGATGGTTCTCAGTATCATGCTACAACTATACCTGATAACGGACAATTTGTCAATACAATTTACAATTTGTCTTGGGTAATGTCTTATAATACCTGTAAAAGTAATCTTGAAAAGATAATGGTTTAGTATGGCTTAAATTAAGATCGTGGCTGTAGCGTAATGTTAAGGGCCAAGAATTTAAGCCACTACAAATAAAAATGG
>Ga0210049_1002101_pt1 | contig 18709 bp, 16 predicted proteins | sample CryGeyCG2014_300_2_FD_183964 | JGI IMG/M metagenome (GOLD analysis project Ga0210049, IMG submission 183964) | Groundwater microbial communities from aquifer - Crystal Geyser CG06_land_8/20/14_3.00 (SPAdes) (version 2) | ecosystem: Environmental > Aquatic > Deep subsurface > Groundwater | place... | reverse complement strand
TTACTATATAATATCTCAGGCACAAAGCAGAGTTAGGTCGTTTCGTTGTTTTTCCCTACTTTGTGCCTTTGGTGCTCTGTGCCTTTGTGCCTACCTGAATAGTTACTCATAAATAGGTTCTGTTTTTGATTCAACTTTCGGCTTACCCTTCTGCCCCAGTAGTTCATAGATCTTCAATTCACCCAGGATTTGCCCCGCATTATACTCTCCAAATTCCCGCACATCCAGGAGCGATTTCACGACCGCCCGGCGGGTCTTATCGCTTATTAAAACAACGTTCGGTCTGTTCTTGGTCAGTTCCTGCAACCGGAAGGCAACATTAACCGAATCTCCGATCACTGTATAATCCATTTTTTTATCAAAACCAATATTCCCCACTACGGCCTCTCCAGTATGAACACTGATCCCTATCGTCAGGGGAATTTCAATCTTGTCGGATAAATATTCGTTGATAACAGGAAGGTTTTTTTTCATCTCCAGTGCCGCGGAAATGGCATTATCCGCATCCGAGATGCCTGAAACCGGGGCCCCAAAAACGGCAAGGAAGCCATCACCCAGGTACTTATCCACAATTCCACCATATTTGAAGACGATATCTCCCATAACGGCAAAAAAATGATTTAAAATAGCTACCGTCTTCTGGGGACCGATGCTACTGCCAAGGACGGAAAAGTTTCGGATATCAATATTGAGTAAAGTTAACGTCTTCAATTCATCCACTACCGGCCTTTCTCCCAAAGAATCATGGGTAATTTGGTCCACAATTTCCTTGGGAACAAACTTCTGGAACATATTGCGGATGGACCGTTCATGCTCTGCCATGGACAGTGTTGCCTGGTAAAGCCGGGAGTTCTCCAGGGCAATACTGACCGAGGCGGCAATTGACTGGAGGAGTTGAAGATCCTTGGTATCAAAATCGCCGTGCTGACGATTAAGTACCTCAATTACCCCAAGCACCCTGCCCTGGGAAACCAGTGGCACACATAACACGGAGCGGGTTTTAAAACCTGTCAGCCGGTCAAATTCCGGATCGTAGTACTGGGAAGTTTGAATGTCTCTTACCAGAACCGATTCTCCTCGAGCAGCGGCATACCCTACAATCCCCTGGCCGAGTTTAGGCCGGAAACTCCGGAGTGTCTCGATATCAAGGTTAAAAGCAACTTTAAATGCGAGTTCGTCTTTATCCAGAAACAACAGGGAACCTGCTTCCACGTCCATGATCTCCTCAATCATCTCCACGGTATGTTTCAGGACTTTATCCATGTCGAAGGTGGAGGAAGCCAGTACCCCTCCAATCTGTTTGATTGCCTCCATTTCCTGGTCGCGCTTCACGATGGAAGAAGCCAACCGGTTTTTTTCTATGGCTAGGGTAAGGGTGTGGGACATCCGGGCAATTTGATATTCCTTCCCCTGCAGAGCATCCGGGTTGAAAGCTCCCACAGCCAGTATCCCCATCACTTTCCCCCCGCTCTTTAAAGGAGACAAAACGACCGTTCGCAGCCCCTGTTTTCCAAAAAGTTCCTGTTCTACAGGATGGCTTAATTCACTTATATACTCTAAAAACAGGGCGCTTTCCTGTTTAATAACCCGGTCAAAGACAGAACCGGAAAAGCAGTAATGAGAGCCCCGCGAGAGGGCATTAAAGATTGTGGGCACAAAGGCAACAAAATCCAGAAGGGGTAGCCGGTCTGGCGTATTTTCTACACGCGTCATCAATAGTGCCAGATCAAATGGAACCTCATCTCTAAATTCGTTCAAGAGGGCATGAAAAAGTTCACTTTCCCGAAGGCTGGAGTTTAAGAGCTTAAAGATATTTTCCAGCGTCTTGATCTGCCGGACATTCTCCCCGCTTTTCTTCGTCAGCCGAATATTGTCATAGGTGAAGGCAGCGTTGCTTAAAAGGGGTACCAAGATGTCGGCATCTCCCATGGTAAAGGGAATATCCGTTTTTTTTCGGGAAAGGGTCAAAACCCCAAAGACATCATAGATGCTTTTCAAAGGCAAGCAGAGAAAAGATTTTGTCCCGTAGTGAGGACGGCTTTCCCGGCCAAAGCGGGTGTCTTTCTCGATGTCTTCGACCAGGAGGGGGGATTTATTGATGACGGCAAATTTGGCGATACTGCTGGCAAAATCAACCCTATCTCCCTTTTTTATAAATTCCTCCAGTCCAAAAGATGCAAGGACAACAAATGCTTCTCTGTGAGGCTGTTCCAGGATTAAAACAGAGCCTACATCAGCGTTCACCATCTTTAATGCCCTCTCCAGGGTAACATGTAGAAGATCTTCCGTATCGAAAGTCACATAACAGAGATCCGACAACTCCTTAAGAGTGTTAATCTGCGTCTCTTTTTTGTTGAGCTGTTCAAATTTTCCAAGAAGTTCCTTGTCCAGGACATGGAAAGACTGGACAATCCCGTTTAGTTCGTTTGTTGCCCCGGGTTGGTGGAAGCCGGAAATGTCTTTGGCAACATTTTCCGCAATATTTTTAGAAATTGTAGAAACCTGGTCGAATATCTTCCGAATTAAAGCAAACCCGAATAGCGAAGAAGTCAGGAAAAAGAGAAAAAATAGAGCAATATATTCGTCTTCCAGGATATTATACTTCAGACTCATATAGAAGAAGCCGATGATGGGAACAAAGAAAAAAAAGGAAAAGATGACAGGGAGCCTGTACCTAAGATTCTTCTTTTCTATCGATACTTCCTGCAGTCTTTTTTTTATATTCAAGCGGCCCCCTTATTTTGTATAAAATTGTAACTACTCAGGTAGGCACAAAGGCACAAAGAATAGTTCAGTTACCAGTTACCAGTTACCAGTTACCAGTTACCAGTTACCAGTTACCAGTTAAAAAAAACAGAAGGTAGGGGAGAGTTGCTTCAATCGTTGCATAATAACAGCGGGCTTAAGCCTGCTGTTGTAATTACTGTGAACTGTGAACCGACAACCGTGAACGGTTACCAATTTTCAATGGTGGAGATGGGGGGATTTGAACCCCCGACCCCTGCCTTGCGAAGGCAGTGCTCTCCCCCTGAGCTACATCCCCTAAAAAATGAAAATAGTAAAAAGTCAAACAACCAAATGGCACAGTAATCCGCCTGAGGCGGACCAGATGCAAGGCGCGCAAATCCGATGGAATGAAGCACTGCGCCCACACTTTTTACAGGTCAGGACACTGCCTTGAAAATTTCGCCATAAATAGCACATTTTTTCATGATAGTCCTCTTTCTATTTCGTCCTAACCACTCGGACTCACCGGCCGCGTCTTTTTCCGCTCTGATGGAATTTGATGTCATGTGATCCTGTTATGGGAAAAGCCTGTATATATCCTTTCGATGGGCAATTCGGTTACAGACGACAACTTTCTTCTGTTTATCTACTGTAATCCCGATTCTGTACTGTCCAATGCGGATCTTGTATTTTCCAGTGTATCCTTTCATTTGCTCAAGGTATCCGAGATCGAACGGGTTCTCACATATGAGATCCTCAAAGACGATCTTTTCCACCTGAGACTGAAGACCCCCAGGAAGTTTAGAAAGTTCCTTTAAAAAACGCTTCTTATATTCAACTTCCCACATCTTATTTCAAAGACCGATAGAACTGTTTCGCCTCATGCACGGAAAGCTGTTCATCATCGGCCACTTCATCCATCAGTTTTGCCAAGCCATAGTTCTCAATGACTTCTTCCATACGTTCAAATTCCTCAATAGGAATCTGAACGGCTATGGGCTTCTGATTCTCATCAAGAACAATGTTTTTGTGGAGTTCAATCATGTCATACCTCCGAATATAGAGTTCATTCTTCTTTCACATAACATAATATTAGCCAACACTTACGACCCATAGTTTATGATATTGAAAGACAAAATGCAACAGGGAAAAATAAGAAAGGCCGCGTTAAATGGTGGAGATGGGGGGATTTGACCCCCCGACCCCTGCCTTGCGAAGGCAGTGCTCTCCCCCTGAGCTACATCCCCTAAGAGTTAGAGGGTTAAGAGTTAAAAGTTAAGGAGTTAGAAAGTGCAAATCTAAAAATCATCTGCAAAAATCAAATACGATATCATATAATACCTTCGTCCCGTACCTAAGACTTTCCACAGATATCCTTTCATTATGGCCATGCATCTTTTCGAGATGAGATGAGAGGGATTCTCCTATCTTTAAAGGCGCAAATCCATAAGCCGTAATCCCCTTTTCTCTGAAGAATCTCGAATCGGTTGCCCCAGAAGATATAAAAGGGATCAGCCTGGCTTCAGGGTCGTGCCTTTTTGTACACCTCTCAATAGTAGAATAGAGTTCGGTGGGTATTTTAGACTCTGTCGGGGTGGATGAACCGAGGATCTCTAAATCAAAATTTGTAATATCTCCCAAGGCTGCTTTTAATTCTCCAATAATGCTTTCTGGATTTTCGCCGGGAAGCATTCTGCAGTCGATCTCGCAGTAGCACGCGCTTGGAATAACATTGGTCTTTTTCCCACCCTGGACAACCGTAGGAACAAAGGTGTTACGGAGCATGGTATTCAGGATAGTCTTCAATCCCTTATCAGAAATTCTGTCAATGACCCGTGAAGATGAAGCATTATCCAGCAATCCCATAAATTCTTCTTCTTCCATAAAGCTCTGTTCTTTCGCAAGACCTTCAATTAACCTGACTGTTATAGGAGATTGTTGCAATCGAGATTGATACTTGCTTATCCGTTCAATAGCCGTGGCCATATCCGATATACAGTTCTTTCCATTGGGCATAGATGCGTGGCCAGGGGTCCCTTTGAAAGTCAGCCTCACCCAACAGACACCCTTTTCTGCTGTCTGACACAGGTAAAGGCTCTTGTCATTTACAGAGAACCCAGCAAGCCCCCCTTCGTTTATTACAAACTCCGTTTTCACTAGATCAAAATGGTTCTCCACCATCCATTCAACACCGTATTTGCCCCCTGCCTCTTCATCACTGGTAGCAAAGAATATTATATCCCTCCTGGATTTGAAGCCATATCTCTTAAGTAATAGCAGCACCATCAGTTCCATTACCCCAAGTGATTTGCAGTCAAATGCCCCTCTCCCCCATATTTCTCCATCCAGCACTTTTCCGGAAAATGGAGGGTGAAGCCACTTATCAGCTTCAGCCGGTACAACGTCTATATGGTGTAACAGGAGAAGTGGGGATAGTGTTCCATCACCTTTATACCTGGCAACGATATTTCCCCTTCCTTTTTCAGACTCTAAAACTACGCACTCAAACCCTTCTCTTTCCAGTCTCTCCTTTAAGAACAGCGCCCCTTTTATTTCGTTGCCAGGCGGATTGGTCGTATCTATCTGGATGTATCTACTCAGAATTTCTACAGCTTCGTTCTCTACCTGCTCCCAATTGATCACTTTCATCTCCATAGAATTCTTTACTCCTCAACCCTTTAGGGCAAACACACAGATTTGCCCCTACTTTTAACCCCTCAACCCTTTAGGGCAAACACACAGATTTGCCCCTACATCTTTAACTCTTCAATCTTTGCTTCAAATGCTCTCTTTTCCTTTCCAACCCACTCCATCTTGCTGTCGATCTGATCCTTTAACATGGGGAGCCCCAGATTTCCGGCAGCGCCAATATGTTTCCTGGAGAAAATATCCTTGTAGGAGGCAGTTATCTCCAGCTTATCTAAGTTGGCGGCAACCTCCCTATAGGCATCCCTGAAGGGCTTGCCTTCTTTCACCAACTCCAGTGCCCTATCCGTTGCAAAGACCTCAGGGGTACATGCCCGGTCTAAAACCTCTTCATTTACCTTCAAGCGGGAGATAACCAGATCACAGACCTTAATAGAAGATTCTGCCAGGTCCATACCCTTTAATAGCGGAGACTTGGTCTCCTGGAGGTCACGGTTATACCCTGACGGTAAAGCCTTAATAGTGCCAGTAACCTGGAATAGGTAGGAAAGCATGGTAGAGGTCTTTGCCCTTATCAGCTCCATACCGGCAGGGTTTCTCTTTTGAGGCATTATGCTGCTGCCACAGCAGAGCTCTTCCGGCAAATTAAAATAACCGAATTCTCTGGTGCTGAACAGAATCAGATCCGTTGCCAATTTACTGAGATCCAACATAACCTGGGAAAGAGCAAATAAGACGATTGACTCTGTCTTCCCACGGCTGTTATTTGCATATAGAACATTGTTCTGAACCTTTTCAAAACCTAGAAGGTCAGAGGTTAACTGTCTGTCAATGTCCAGAGGCACTCCATAGCTTGCCGCTGATCCTAAAGGACACTGATTGTTTATATCGTAAGCAGTCCTCATTAGTATGAAATCATCTAAAAGGGATTCTAACAAAGCAGACGCCCACAATCCCACTGAAGACGGCATAGCCGGCTGTGTATGGGTACGCCCGGGCATTATAACCCCCTCATTTTCTTTACTGAATTCCCATAGGGTTTCACAGAATCTCAGGAGAGACTTCAGTATCTCCAGAAGTCTTTCTTTCGTATAAAGCCTGAGATCAACTATGACCTGGTCGTTCCTTGAACGGGCTGTATGAATCTTTTTGCCGAGATCGCCAAGTCTATCGGTTAGATAGTTCTCAACCTTTGTATGAACATCCTCATCTTCCACTTCGATATGAAATTTATCTTCACTATAGAGCCTTAGTATCTCCACTAATGCACCTTTGAGTCTGGCAAACTCATCTTCTTTCAATATCCCTATCTTGGTAAGCATCCTCGCATGAGCTATACTTCCAATTACATCCATTTTTACCAGTTTTTGATCCAGTAAAAAGTCATCCCCAACAGTAAACTTTTCCATCTCATCGTTTAATGAGTAACCCTTTTCCCATAGCTTAGTCAATTTTTTACCTCTCTATCTAAGTTCGTAAATCGTAAGTCGTAAGTCGTAAACCAATTCACGATTCACGATTCACGATTTTTTATTCCTCTTTGCCAGTATCTCAAAGGGCAATCCACGGATGTGGGCAGCATCAGCACACATCCTCTGATCGAACCCCCCGGTCTTGATCGATCTGATCTCCGGATAGAATAACCCTGTATCGCTTTCTCTCTCTAAGATATCTATATTCCCCCTGTAAAGTTTTACCCTGTACCTGCCATTCACCACCTTTTGAGACTGTTTAATAAAGGCATCCAGATCCCCTTTCAGTGGATGGTATGCCATACCGTGGTAGATCAGGTATGCCCATTTTTGGTCAACTGCACTCTTAAACTGAATCTCATCCTTAGTCAGACAAAACTGCTCCAGATCTCTATGAAGCTTGAGGATTACAGTGGCAGCAGGGGCCTCGTATAGCTCTCTGCTCTTCAAATCCATAATCCCGTCTTCAAACATGTCGATCTTACCAATGGCATTCCTTCCACCAATCTCATTTAACTCCGGCACTATATAACCAAGGGGCATATCTTTCCCATTTAAAGCAGTAGGAATCCCCCCCTTAAACTTCAATTCCACAATGTCACCCTTATCCGATGCCAGCTCCGGAGGCTGATACCACATCCATATATCCTCCGGCAGTTTCTGGTTTAAATCAATTGCCCCACTGGCAATGGATCTACACCACATGGTCTTGTCATCTCCACCGGTTATCTGCTCTGTTACCGGAACGCCCCACTCCCTGCACAACTCCATCTCTTCCAGTCTGGCCAGATCAAAATCTCTGACAGGAACCAGTATCTCCAGATTTGGGGCAAACATCTTAAAGACGTTGTGCATTCTATACTGGTCATTCCCCTTGCCACTGGAGCCTTCCATAATGGCATCACAGTTATTGGCAACTGCCACCTCCGCTACCTTTTTTGCTATTAACTGGCGTGTCATAGAGGTAGATACCGGGTATCCAAGGTAGTTTGAATTCGCCTGGATTGCCATTGCTATCCACTCTTCGGTAAACTCTTCCCTGGCCTCTAACCAGATAAGTTGAATGCCCAACTGAGATGCCTTAACCTTGCCTTCTTCAATCTCTTCGTCTCCCTGACCTACATCCACAGTTATCGGAACTATCTCTTTTGCCTTGTATTTCCTTCTGAGGAGCTCTATCCCTAAAGCGGAATCCAGGCCTCCGGAAAAGGCCACAGCAACCTTATTCACTTCTGGAATCTCAGTATCCTCTATCTTCTTTAGTATGTCTTTTATGCCCATCTTTCTTTAAACTCCTCTTATTCCAAGATAATAGTTCTCAGGGGTCAGGGATCAGCTATTCTTTCTCTTTCCTGACAACTGAATCCTGTCAACTGTCGTGAACCCTGTCAACTGAACCCCGTGAACTGTTACATTCCAAGTATTGTTTCCGGGTTTTTTATCAACATCTTCTCAAATTGTGACTTTGTTATCCCCTCTTTTAAAAGCAATTTAACGAACTCCTTCAATGATTCACTGGGACATGGATTTCCCATTTGCCCTGCATCAGAGCTCAGGATACATTGGTCAGCGCCTACCTCATTGATCTTATCTGCCATCTCATCCAATGGGTAGTCATCCTTATTGTCTCTATCAAGATACATTACATAACAGTGCTCTATATATGCCCCCTTTTTTGCCAGATCCTTTTGAGTCCTTAAAGGCATTGCAATATCCTTCTGGTTCGGATGGGTGATTATTACCTTAATACCCTCTTTCAATGCCTCTGTTGCCAGAACCTCTGTCTCTTCCCATGACAGATGTCCTGTCGCCATGATACAACCCATTTTCTTGATCATCTTTAAGACCCTTACACACTTATCAAACAGAGAATTGTTCCAGTCTGTTACCCTCACGGCTTTAAGCTCTGTCTTAATCCGGGGTTTAAACTCCGGATCCTTAACCCACTCAGGAGGAATTTCATAATTACTGTAGTTATGCCTCAAGTGATTTTCCGCATGGATAGTTGGAAACCATACTATAATCGGAAAGTTCTTAGACATGGTAGATGAAGCATAGATTGCACTGGGGTTAAATCCTCCCATAAAATAGTTCATAGTAACAGAGCCAAATAATTTCAGGGCACTTTCCCCCTCCCCAGAGGCAATTATACCGGTGATTGTTGGAAAACTATGGGACTTTAAAGCAATCCCTGCTATTTTCCCTTGCTCCTGCTGTATTAACTCCCGGACATTGTATTTACGGGGAAGAATATCAGGTCCTATGTGAAAGTGAAGATCGTATGATCTTTGTATAATCCTGTCTATTTCATCATCACGCATACAAACTCCCCATTGCAGGTCAGTGGTCAGTGGTCAGTGGTCAGCACTTTCCCATTCTTTACCACATAAGGGATAATTTCCTGGCTGCTTATCACCCCTCTTTTAGTGGTGGAATTGGTAATAAGCAGGTCAGCCTGTCTCCCTACATCAACTCCATAATCCAGATTTAATATCTTGGCGCCATTCAAAGATGCCATATCAAATATATGCTCTACGTCCTCGACCCTGCTCATTCTGGTGGCAGTCGCCAGGACATGCATCTCTCTTACCATACTTCCATTACCCAACGGGTAAAAAATATCCCTTATATTATCGGTACCAATTGCCACATTTACACCGTTTTCAATTAAATCCCTTACCCTCGTTATACTGTTATACGGCCGTGAGCCTTTAATCTCTGGGAAACTGGTTATAAGATTACAACTTGGCGTTACTATAACATTAATCCCTGCTTCCTTAACCCTTTTTATTACTCCACTTGCTATTCTGTTATCAACCTTGGAGAGAGAGATACAATGTGTAGCCGAGACCCTTCCCTCATAGCCTTCATTGATCGTCTTTTCCACTAAATATGGCAGCATGAAATCTTCAGGGTTGTTGGACTCGTCTATTTGGACCTCCAGCTCCACATCATAATTCTCTGCAATTTCAAAGAGAACATCAATATGCCCCTTTTGTTCTTTTTCCGTCTTTTCCACCAAAGGGAGTCCACCCAGCAGATCAGCTCCATCATTTAATGCCTGTTCCAGCAACTCTCTCGCACCTTGTTTAAAAACTCCTTCCTGAGGAAAGGCACATATCTCAATATTTGCTATATGAGCATGTTCTTTTCTTAATTCACATATTGCCTTCAAGGGTAAGAGTTCTGCGGTAGGGTCAACATCAACCTGAGTCCTTATGGCGGTAATACCCCCTTTAGCCATCTCTCTTATTACCCTGCCCGCCCTCTCTTTTATTTCTGCAATAGTATAGTTTTCTTTAAACTCCCGTATCAGTCTTCTGTTCTCCTCTAAGGTACCGCCGAACTGAGAAGGTTTCATTTTAGAAAGAAGATCCGCTTTATCCAGATGGGTATGGGAGTTTACAAAACCTGGGATTACAAGGTTATGTTCCGCATTGATCTCCCTTGCTTGGCCCAGCACTTTATCAAAAGTGCTGGGTCCAATATTCTGGATCTTCCCGTCTTTTATACCGATGTCCACGGATGGGCCATGGTCTTTCAATCTGGCATTTCTGATGATCAAATCATATCCCATTTGTTACCTTTTCTTCCATCCTTTACGGGCTGTTGCCTAAACAGAAATTCCTTTGAGCGGTCATCAAAAGGTTTTTTGCTCACAAATCTTGGCGAAGCGGAAGATTAGCGATTTCAACTGTTTGAGCCCGAAGGGCGAGTTTTGAAATCGCCTGTAGCGAGCCTTAGATTTGTCAAAAAACGTTTTGGACAAGCGAAAAGGGATTTGGGCAACAGCCCCCTTTATACCTGACCTGATCAGGGATTTAGTTGACCTTCTCATGAATAACCACTCTATCTACAGCCTCTTCTTCCTCCAGCATAACCCTTACCACTTCATCCCTGGATGTGGGAAGGTTTTTACCAATATAATCTGCCTGAATGGGAAGCTCTCTATGCCCCCTATCCACCAAGACCGCCAACTGGATAACCTCGGCCCGCCCAATGCTCATCAGCCCATCTAAGGCTGCCCTGATACTCCTCCCTGTATTCAATACATCATCTACAAGGACTACCCTCTTACCGGTTATTGAAAACGGTATGTCCGTCTTATGGATTATGGGCTGATTGGAATTAGAGCCGAGATCATCCCTGTAAAGGGTTATGTCCAATACGCCCACAGGGATATCCACACTCTCAATTTGACGGACATACGTAGCGATTCGCCTGGCTATATAAATACCCCTAGTCCGAACTCCAATAAGGACCAGGTTCTTAACCCCCTTGTTTCTCTCCACAATCTCATGGGATATACGGAGCAGTGCCCGTTCCATTTCAGCCTTGTCTATGACTTCTTTCTTTTCTGTATAATTCACGGTTTACCTCTCAACCTACAGGGCAACCACAAGGGATTGCCCCTACTTGAATCCTTGATTCCTTGACCCCTTGAATCCTCCAAATCATTACTAATGAATCAAACTCCCAATCCTTTTCCATCTAAGACTGCTCTCCAGTCCATTCCATGACCAATATATAATAAAGGCATTACCCTTCACCTCTTCCAATTTTACAAACCCCCAATACCGGCTATCATAACTATGGTCTCTATTATCCCCCATTACAAAAAGAGAGTCTCTGGGAACAACCACTGGACCATAATTGTCCCTCGGCTGGATACCCCCCGGTATAATAGTCTCATCATCATTCACCGCAAAGGGGCAATAATTTGGGGAGCCATTAATATAAACCTTTTTGTCTATTATTTCAACCCTGTCACCTTCTACACCAACAACCCTCTTTATAAAGTCCTTTTTCCTATCCTCAGGGAAAACAAAAACTATTATATCACCCTTTTGGGGCTTTTTGAAAGAAAGGATTTTGGTACTGGTAAAGGGAATTTTTGTACCATAAATAAATTTATTAACCAGGATGTGATCGCCAACCAGTAACGTTTTCTCCATAGAGCCGGAAGGAATCTTAAATGCCTGAACTACAAAGGCTCTTATTATAAGGGCCAGAACAACAGCAATTACAATTGCCTCAACCCATTCTCTGATTACCGATTTTTTCTTCATCAAATATCCTTTCTATGTATGCCTACAGGGCAACCACAAGGGATTGCCCCTACATTATTTTAATATGGCAAGGAATGCCTCTTGAGGGATTTCAACCTTCCCAATCTGTTTCATCCTCTTTTTCCCCTCTTTCTGTTTCTCCAAAAGTTTTCTTTTCCTTGTGATGTCTCCTCCGTAGCATTTTGCAGTAACGTTCTTTCTTAGAGGTCTGATAGTTTCTCTTGCTATAACCTTACTGCCTATGGCACCCTGGATAACCACTTCAAACATCTGCCGGGGTATCAAATCCTTCATTCTGGCAACCAGACTCTTCGCACGGAAGTAGGCATTCTCCTTATGGGTAATCAATGAAAAAGCATCTACCATATCCCCATTAATGAGTATATCCAGTTTAACCATATCGGACTCGCGAAAATCAAGGTGCTCATAATCAAATGAAGCATATCCACGGCTTGCCGATTTTAACCTATCATAAAAATCAAATAGTATCTCGTTTAAAGGCAGTTCATAGGTTAAAACAACCCTGTCAATGCTAAGATACTTGATCTGTTTCTGGATGCCGCGTTTCTCTTCACACAGTTTTAATACAGCCCCTACATAACTATTGGGAAGGTAGATGGTAGCCAGCACATACGGTTCTCTGATAGAAACAAGCTCCTGAAGAGAAGGGAGCTTAGATGGATTCTCTACATTCAATACATGTCCGCCTATAGTGGTGACCTGGTAAATTACATTAGGTGCAGTGGTTATAAGATTCAATCCATACTCTCTCTCAAGACGCTCCTGAATAATCTCCATATGCAAAAGACCCAAAAATCCACAGCGAAAGCCGAACCCCAGTGCCAGAGATGTTTCCGGTTCATATGAGAAAGAGGCGTCGTTTAGCTGAAGCTTTTCAAGGGCATTCCTGAGCACATCAAATTGAGCCGATGCAGTCGGATACAAACCACAAAAGACCATGGGCTTCATGATTCTGAAACCCGGAAAAGGGGCATCAGTAGGATTTTCTGCATCTGTTATAGTATCGCCCATTCTGGTGTCTTTGACTTCTTTAATCCCTGCTATGACAAAACCTACCTCACCTGCTGAGAGTTCTGGAACCTCTATCATATCGGGTGAAAATATACCAACCCTTGCAACCTCAAATATCTTCTTTGAAGACATCATCTGTATGTTCATCCCCTTCTCTATTGTTCCATCAAATACCCTGATCAATACTATAGCACCCTGGTAAGGATCAAACCAGGAATCGAAGATCAAAGCCTTCAAAGGAGCCTCTATTCTTCCTCCAGGGGGAGGAATTTTTTTTATAATAGCCTCCAGTACTTCTCTTATGCCAATACCCTCTTTGGCACTTATCAGAACAGCGTCACCAGACTCTATACAGATAATATCCTCGATCTCTTCCTTTACCTTGTCGGGATTGGCGCTGGGAAGATCTATCTTATTTATAACAGGCAAAACCGTCAGGTTGGAATCATGCGCCATATAGACATTGGCTAAAGTTTGAGCCTCAACTCCCTGAGAGGCATCTATCACCAACACTGCCCCATCACAGGCAGCCAGGCTATGATAGACTTCATAGCTGAAATCTACATGCCCTGGGGTATCAATCAGATTCAAGATATATGTCTCATTATCATCCGCAGTGTAAGGCAGTCTGACCGTTTGGGCCTTAATAGTAATCCCCCTCTCCTTTTCCAGATCCATTTTGTCCAGGAATTGAGGTGTTATTTCCTTTGAACCCATAATGCCCGTAATCTCAAGGAATCTATCTGCAAGGGTAGATTTACCATGGTCTATATGGGCAATAATAGAAAAATTTCGTATTCTTCGTTGATCCGTTTTCATCGTAAATCCGATAGGCTATATTATCGTGACTATTCAGGCACAAAGAGACAAAGGCACATAGGCACAAAGGGGCAAAGGCACAGAGGCACAAAGTAGGAAAAAACAACGAAACGACCCTGCTCCGCTCTGTGCCTCTGTGCCTTTGCCCCTTTGTGCCTATGTGCCTCTGTGCCTACCTGAATGGATATATCGAGCCTAATGGTGTGGGAAAGACTACAATGGATATCTCTATAGATCATAGGACCAATAGAGATTGAGACCTTTTCCACGGGCATACTCTTCCACTTGAGGTGTAACATCGTGGACAACAACTACTTGACAGATATTATTAGAGGAAACATCTTCTAATTGAGCTGCCCTTTTAACTATCCTTTGAAAGCGATCGATCTCCTGACGAGAGACACTGGTTTTAGCCTCTCCGAGGATTAATATTCTCTGGCTGTCTTTCTTACCCCAGCCATAGATATTTATCTGGAGGTATTGACCCTTTTTCTCTCCTGCTAAGTAACGCCTGATGAGCCTGCCTTCAACCGCGATCCCTAAATCCTTTTTCAGTAGAGTGGGCAAACCCTTGTAGCTCTGATTTTCCAGGGTATATCCAACAGTATCAGATATATTTTCCAGTCTCTCTCTAGTTTGTCGATGGTCCTCAATTAGCCTGTTAAGGGATATTTCAGTCCTCTCTTGTGCCTGGGCTAATTCATTGAGTCTTTCTTCTGTTTTCTTCTGGGCCTGGACTAATTCATTGAGTCTTTCTTCTGTCTTCTTCTGGGCTTGGGCTAGATCGCCAACAATCTCTTTCAGTTCGTTGAATTCTTTTTTTGTGACGGTTTGCGTTACCTCATCATAGACTTGTCCAAGTATCTCTGCGATCTTCTGGGCCGCCTGAGGTTCTATATAGTGGCTTAGGTCTTCAAATATGGTTAATGTATTTATCATAGTTGCAAAAGTATAATCCACCAAATGGGAATTGTCAATAAAATTTGTAACTACTCAGGTAGGCACAGAGGCACAGAGCACCAAAGGCACAAAGTCGAGAGATCTGAAGAGAATGAGTTGCTTAAGTCTTCAGTGCCTTTAAACACCTCGCCACGGTGACAAAATTATGTACCAATGTGCCAAAAATTGTCACTAGATAAGGTTAATAGGGGCAAAGGCACAGAGTAACAAAGGCAAAAATCATGTTGTCCTCTGCTTTGTGCCTATGTGCCTTTGCAACTTTGTGCCTGCATCATCCACATACTTTAAGGGATTTTTTGGCATAATAGTTGCTTTCCCTTATGTAGGAACTACTAATGAATGCGGTGATTGAATAGATGAAAAAGGAAATTTTTGAAAGAGAGTTGGCTAAAATTATCAGCATTAGTAAAGAATTTGGTGCGGAGAAAGTGTTATTATTCGGTTCCTGTCTTGAAGGGGTTGAATCGGCACAGGATATTGATATAGCAGTAAAAGGAGTCAAACCAGAAAAGTTTTTCGAGATGTATGGTAAGATTTTAGGGGTGGTAGACAGTGAAATAGACCTGATTCCATTAGAGGATACAAGAGAACATTTCTCTAAACGTATCTTAGAAAAAGGACAACTGCTATATGAAAAGGGAGTATGAGCGATTAAAAACAGATGTCTTAGATGAGATAGAGGCAATACAAGAGGTTTTAAAAGACTTGTCCTCTCTCAAAAATAATTTGGATTTAGATAAGATAGATAATACTCAAAAAGCAGCAATCGGAACATTTTTAATGAATTTTTATGTAGGAGTAGAGAACATTGTTAAGCGCATAAGCAAAGAATATTATCAGACTATGCCTAAGGGAAACAGTTGGCATAAGGAACTTCTTAATTTGTCTTACACTCCACCTCAAGGGAAGGATCCTATTTTTAGTCAAAATATTGTAAATAGACTAAACCCCTATAGAGGATTTAGACATTTATTTGTCAGTGGATATGGATTTAAACTACGTCTGGAGTTGATGACTTCGTTAATAAATAATATTGAATTTCTATGGACTGACATAAAAAAGGCTATTGAGGAATTTTGGGATAAGTTATAGACATAGATTTTTGGTTGTCAAAACTTCAGATAACAGCTCGAAATCCATAAGATTTTGAGCGACTACATACTAACCAGGGAAAGGAGGTGAATATTTAGATTATTGTTAATTGGCAACTATTCAGGTAGGCACAGAGGGGCAAAGGCACAAAGGCACAAAGAAAAATGAAAACGTATAGAGATCTGCAAGTCTGGCAAAAATCAATGACTTTAGTTACTGAAATATATAAGATTTCGTAACTACTCAGGTAGGCACAAAGGCACAGAGCACCAAAGGCACAAAGTAGGAAAAAACAACGCAACGACCCTGCTCCGCTCTGCTTTGTGCCTCTGTGCCTTTGCCCCTTTGTGCCTGAGTAATTAACTATGAATTAAGCCGAGAGATAGAACGAATGCTTAGCAGTTTAATCGAGAAGTTAAGCAGCAAACCTGTCTGAGTGCAACGCACAGGCAGATAGGCAAGACAACTTTGTGCCTCTGTGCCTTTGCCCCTATGAACCTGAGTAGTCACTTAATTGAACCGTAAACCGTTTATAAAGGAGGTTTTAAATGTTAACAAGACTTAGAGAATCTATGAAGAGTGAAAAGGGTTTTACCCTGATCGAGCTGATGATCGTTGTGGCCATTATAGGGATTTTAGCAGCTATTGCTATCCCTAACTTTTTGAGCTACCAGAAGAAGGCCAAGACCTCAGAGGCAAAGGTCAATATCGGTGCTATCAAGACCAGCCAAGAGTCATACAAGGCAGAAAACAATGCATATTTTGCCTGTGCGGCAACACCTGCCGGAGTGTCAACGGGGGCAAAGCAGCCCTGGACTGGTGGTGGGGTTGCAAGTTTTACTACAATTGGTTTTCAGCCTTCTGGCAATGTATATTATCAGTATCAGGTTGCATTAAGTGCAACTAATGACGACATGTGCATTGGAGCAATAGCTGACCTAGATAATGATGGTGACAATGGGGAATTCGGTTATGCTACCGATAATGTTGCTACTGGTGCTGTTGTAGTCACCACCGCCAACAATGCTACTGCTGTTACCTCGATAGGTGCGGTCCAGGATCTGAAACCCGGAGTGTTTTAATTCCTCAATGAGTGAAGCCCCCCTGTTCTTCACCATACTAAGAAGGGCTTGGGCAGGGGTTTCTGCTAACTAAGATCATGGAGACAGGGAAATAGTAAAAAAGGCCGCCCACGTTCTGCCCGCTTCGCGGAGCTAGGCCGGAGTGGGCGGCCTCCACCTGACCAAAAACGCTGGCGTGTTTTCGGCAATTAAGTTGACGAAGCTGCCAACCGTTAACAGTGAACCCTTAAACCGTGAACCCTGAACGGTTACGACAGATGATTAATAGAAGGGTAAAATACCTTTTAATCCCTCTTCTTTTCTTTGCCCTTTCGGCATCTATCCTCTCCATTCAGTGGAGGATCGATGAGTTACGAGGGGGATACGCTCAGGCGGAAGAGTTCATGTATCTCCCCTCGGGAAAATACCTCAAACCCGCTGTCCTGGGATATGACCAGTTGGCAGCAGACCTCTTATGGCTTCAGGCGGTCCAGTATGTGGGGGGTAAGGAGCAGTCGGTTAGAGGGTACAAGTGGCTCTATCATATCCTGGATATTGTAACCACCCTGGACCCAAAATTTCACTATGTCTATCAAGCAGGGGGGGTTATTCTTTCCGTCTATGCCCACAGGATAGAGGAGAGCAATGAGCTCTTGAAAAAGGGGTATAGAGAAAACCCAGGGGTGTGGCAAATCCCCTTTTATCTTGGATTCAATCATTTCTTCTATCTGGATGACTACCAAACAGCGGCCTCTTATATCACCATGGCCTGCCTCCTTCCCGGTCGCCCCGCTTATTTGCCCAAGCTGGCGGCCCGACTCTATGCCCAGGCAGGAACCCCGGAACTGGCCATAGAATTTTTATATAGGATATACCAGAGCACCACCGATGAGAGGCTAAGGGAAGAGTTACAGATCAGGATCAAGGAAGTGATAGTGGAGAGAGACATTAACCTATTAGAGGCGGCGCTTTCGAGGTATAAGCTGATAACCGGGAAAGGGGCCAGAGATCTCCGGGATATAGTGGACAAAGGAATCTTAAAATCTATTCCCCAGGAACCCTTTGGGGGAGATTATTTCCTTGACTCCAAGACCAATGAAGTGAAGAGCAGTAGCAGGAGGAAAAGGCTCAGAATCCACGGAAAAAGGGAGTCATGAGATTGCCATAACTATTCAGGTAGGCACAGAGGGGCAAAGGCACAAAGGAAAATGAAAACATATAGAGATCTGCAAGTCTGGCAAAAATCAATGGCTTTAGTTACTGAAGTATATAAGATTTCGTAACTACTCAGGTAGGCACAAAGGCACAGAGCACCAAAGGCACAAAGTAGGAAAAAACAACGCAACGACCCTGCTCCGCTCTGCTTTGTGCCTCTGTGCCTTTGCCCCTTTGTGCCTGAGTAATTAACTATGAATTAAGCCGAGAGATAGAACGAATGCTTAGCGGTTTAATCAGGAAGTTAAGCAGCAGACCTGTCTGCGTGCAACGCAAAGGCACATAGGCAAGACAACTTTGTGCCTCTGTGCCTTTGCCCCTTTGTGCCTGAGTAGTTACAATAGGAGGGGATAAGTGGTTATAACAACTGAAGGTTTGACCAAGGAATTCAGAGTGGGGTTCAGGATGAAGAGGGTTTTTGCCCTCGATAACCTCAACCTCAAGGTCGAAGAAGGAGAGATCTTTGGATATATCGGACCCAACGGTGCGGGAAAGACCACAACCCTGAAGATAATGATGGGCTTAATATACCCTACTTCAGGAAATGTGCAGATATTTGGCAGGGATATTAAAGATATAAATATTAAGATGGATATTGGTTTTCTCCCTGAAGCGC
>Ga0210049_1002100_pt1 | contig 18710 bp, 22 predicted proteins | sample CryGeyCG2014_300_2_FD_183964 | JGI IMG/M metagenome (GOLD analysis project Ga0210049, IMG submission 183964) | Groundwater microbial communities from aquifer - Crystal Geyser CG06_land_8/20/14_3.00 (SPAdes) (version 2) | ecosystem: Environmental > Aquatic > Deep subsurface > Groundwater | place... | reverse complement strand
CCTTTTTTGAATGAATCTCTCCTCCCTTACGGTCGGGATCTTCTTTTGCTCGACTGCGCTCGCAAAATGAATCTCTCCTCCCTTACGGTCGGGATCTTCTTTTGCTCGACTGCGCTCGCAAAATGAAGTTTTTCTTCATCTTGAGTTGCGTTTTTCTATTTTCTAAGTGCGGAAAACCACGGCACAAGCTGTAGGTGAAGCGCAAGAAAACGAACCCGCCTCAAGAGTGTAGCCAAGGATACCAGGACTTTAGCAGTGGTAGCCCATTTGTTAAAAACAGAAAGCTTAAGAAAGAGGAAAAAAATTCAATGAAATGTCCTTTCTGTGGCAGCCTAGAAACACAAGTTTTAGATTCTCGGGACAGTGAGAATTTAGAAGCCATCCGAAGGCGCCGGGAATGTTTAAAATGTCATAAGCGATTTACGACCTATGAAAGAATAGAATCGGTGAATCTAATAGTCATCAAAAAAGATGGGAGACGGGAAGAATTCGCCCGCGAAAAACTTAAAACCGGCATTGTTAAAGCCTGTGAAAAGAGGCCAATCAGCGAGGAAGAAATAGAGGAAATGGTTGACTCAATAGAATTCGATCTTAAAAATTATAAAACAACGGAAATTCCTAGCCATAAGATTGGAGAGTTGGTAATGAAATATATAAAAAGAAAAGATAAGGTAGCTTATATTCGTTTCGCTTCGGTTTATCGTGAGTTTACTGATGTGGAAGATTTTGAAAAAGAGCTGGGAAGTCTCTTGAGAAAAAAGCAAACTTAAAAAAGTTAGTTAAAAGGAGGTTAATCAATGGATATTCCGAAAAAGGAACCACAAAATTTTGTTTTGACCATCACCAAAATACGCAAGCGGGACGGACAAAGCGTCTCTTTCGATCAGAAACGTATTACTCAAGCTATTACCAAAGCAGGAAAAGCCACCAAAGAGTTCGGAGGCAGAAAAGCCAAGGAAATTTCGAATGCGGTAGTCTTGGAGCTTGAAAAACGTTATGATGGCAGGAAAATTCCTACGGTAGAAGAAATTCAAGATATCGTCGAAAAAATCTTAATCAGCCTTCAATTTGCAGAAACCGCCAAAGCCTATATTTTATACAGAAGCCAACATGCTAAGATGCGTCGGGTTAATCTGCTTCTGCAGGAAACAAGTAATTTAGTTTCGGAATATATAGATAACACTGACTGGCGGGTTAAAGAAAACAGCAACATGACCTATTCGTTGCAGGGGCTGAATAATCACCTGGCTTCTTCCATCATTGCCCGCTATTGGCTCCAAGAAGTTTATCCTCAAGAGATTGCCGACGCCCATGTCGAGGGTGATTTTCACATTCACGACTTGGGATTTTTGGGTCCTTATTGTGTCGGCTGGAATCTTCAAGATCTGTTGCGCGTCGGATTCGGAGGAGTGGCCGGAAAGATTGAAAGTAGGCCGCCGAAGCATTTTCGGACAGCTTTAGGACAACTCGTCAACTTTTTTTACACTATGCAGGGAGAGGCGGCTGGAGCTGAGGCGGTTTCCAGCCTTGATACGCTCCTGGCTCCTTTCATCGCCGCGGATAATCTTTCTTTTAAGGAGGTAAAGCAGGCTATCCAGGAATTTCTTTTCAACATGAATGTTCCGACCCGGGTAGGCTTTCAGACTCCTTTTACCAATATAACCATGGATTTGGTACCACCGCAAGATTTGGGCGAGGAACCGGTAGTAATCGGAGGAAAGTTGCAAAAATTACGCTATAAAGATTTTCAAAAGGAAATGGATTTATTAAACAAGGCTTTTGTAGAAGTGATGATCGAAGGAGACGCCAAGGGAAGAGTATTTACTTTTCCGATCCCAACCTATAATATCACGCCGGATTTTGATTGGGACAATCCGTCTCACTTTGGTCTTTGGGAACTGGCAGCCAAGTACGGAGTTCCCTACTTTGCCAATTTTGTGCAGTCGGACATGAAACCCGAAGATGCGCGGAGCATGTGTTGTAGGTTGCGACTTGACAATCGCGAATTAAGAAAAAGAGGAGGGGGACTGTTTGGCTCGAATCCTCTTACAGGATCGATCGGAGTGGTGACTTTAAATCTGGCTAGAATAGGATATTTAGCCAAAGATGAAGAAGACTTTCTGAAGCGTGTTGAAAGATTGATGGATTTAGCCAGGGAATCATTGGAGATTAAAAGGAAGATCATTGAACGCTTTACCGGAAAAAACCTCTATCCTTATTCGGCTTTTTATTTGAGAGATATCAAAGAGCGATATGGCGACTTTTGGCACAATCATTTTTCGACCATTGGTTTGAACGGATTAAATGAAGGAGTGGTGAATTTTTTGGGAGAGAATTTAGGACAGCCAAAAGGCAGAGAGCTTGGAATCAGAGTTTTAGAACACATGCGTAATAAGCTTTTAGAGTATCAAACTAGCAACGGAAGTATGTATAATCTTGAGGCGACACCAGCCGAAGGAACAAGTTACAGATTAGCCAAGATCGATAAGAAGAAATATCCGCAGATTAAAGTCGCCAATGAAGAAGGAGTCCAAAAGAAGGGGATGGATCCTTTTTACACGAATTCTTCTCAACTGCCGGTTGATTTTTCCGCTGATCTTTTTCGTGTTCTAAAACTGCAGGATGATTTGCAAACCAAGTATACAGGAGGAACAGTACTTCATATCTTTTTAGGCGAGAGGATGCCGGGCGGGGAATCGGTAAAAAATCTCGTCAAAAAAGTCTTCACGCAATTTAAACTGCCCTATATCAGTATCACTCCAACCTTTAGTGTTTGCCCGCAACATGGATATCTTTCCGGCGAGCATGAGTCCTGCCCCGAATGTCAAAGCACCTGTGAAGTGTATTCGAGAATTGTCGGTTACCTTAGGCCGGTTTCACAATGGAATAAGGGAAAACGAGCTGAGTTTAAAACCCGCAAGGAGTTTAAGGTCTGAAGCTAATCTTCAGCAGGGAGCAGTTTTTTCAGACAGTTTTCCTCAAGAGAGCAAGATGATCCTAAAAATATTCATAAGTCCTAATTGTCCAAATTGTCCGCCGGCTAAAGAGCTCGGAAAGAAATTAGAGTACGAAAAGGCGGATAAAATAAATGTTGAGTGGTATGATATCACCGAAGTCGACGGTATGGCAGAAGGAGCCTTTTACTCAATTCAAGCGACACCGTCATTTGTGCTAATTAACGAATCGGGCCAAGAAATAAAAAGCTGGCGAGGCGAAACTCCAACTCCGGATGAGATTTTTGAAAAAGCGCGATAAAAGTAAAAAGTAGGGCCGTTTTTCACTTCGGTCGAACAATAAGACTGTTATGTTTTGACTAAGCGACCCGCCGACTCGGCGGGGAGCGCATGGAGAAGTACATTTGTCATTCCCGTGAAAACGGGAAACTATAAAAATATGATTTTATCTTATGGATTCCCGATCAGGTCGGGAATGACAAAGACGGAGAGAACGGGATTCCTGCTTTCGCAGGAATGACACAAAACTCAAACATTAAAGTTCATGTGTATTTTCCAGAGAAAGGAAAATTGATGGCTGGAAAATTTATGGTGGCGGGTAACGCCATCATCGAGAAAGACGGCAAGGTCTTGATTACCAGAAGAAATCCTAAGCGCTGGTTAGGTAACGTTTGGGAGTTTGTTTCGGGAAGAATAGAACAGGGAGAAGACTTAGTTACCGGCTTGAAAAGAGAGGTTAGGGAAGAGGTAAGTTTAGAAATTGAGCCTTTATTTCCGATTTACACAACCCATTTTTACCGCGGCGAGAAGAAAGCCGAAAACGAAGTTATTATGGTTACCTATGTTTGCCGGTATGTTTCAGGTGAGATTACTTTAAAAACCGACGAGCAGGTTGAATTTCGTTGGGCAAGTCCCTCAGAACTTACCCAATATGAGTCTTTGATGAAATACTTTGCCGAAGAAATTAATGAATACGGGAAACTAAAACGATGATTCTTGCGGATTCTGATATTAAAAAAGCCTTGAAAACGGGAAAAATAAAAATCGATCCTCCTCCTGATTTGGAGGAACAGCTTGGTTCCTGTTCGCTGGATTTTAAATTAGGTAACGTTTTCAAAGTATTTAATCATTCCTCTTTTCCATATATCGATCCGCGTCAACCCCAAGATGAGAATCTGATGAAGGAAATCGTTGTGGAAAAAGACAAGCCTTTTATTATGCAGCCCCATGATTTTGTTTTAGCCGTCACTCAGGAATATATTGACCTGCCAGATGATCTTCTTGGAAGGCTTGAGGGTCGGTCAAGCCTTGGAAGGCTGGGAATCATTGTTCATTCCACGGCCGCCATTTTTGATCCGGGTTGGAGGGGAAAAGCAACTATGGAAATTGGAAATTTGGGCCGGATGCCGGTGGCTTTGTACCCCGGAATGCGGATTTGTTCCATGACTTTTGAAGAATTGACATCTCCAGCAGAAGTACCATATTTTCAAAAGAAAACCGCCAAATATATTAATCAGGTAAGCCCCTTGGCATCAAAAATTAGCGGAGAAGCGACATGAAAAATTTGATCGGTGTAGGTGTAATTATTGAAAATGAGAAAGGTGAAATTTTACTTGGCCAAAAAGAGAACGGTAGAATTTATCCCGGTTGTTGGATTTTGCCCGGGGGAGCCATTGAAGAAGGAGAAAAAATTGAAGATGCAGTTAAACGTGAAGTAAAAGAAGAAACCAATCTCGACATTGAGATTATACGGCCGATTAATTTTTCTGAAGATTTTACCTGGAAGATAAAACGTGACGGTCAAAAAGAAAATTACCATATTATTGCACTCAATTTTTTAACCAAAATGAGCGGTGGAATTCTTAAAGCCCAAGACGATCTTGTCAATCCTACCTGGGTTTCTAAAGAAAAATTGAAAGAATTAAAACACAATCCGCTTTCCCAACAGCTCTTCACATTTCTGGGATGGATTAAGGATTAAATCAAAACTTGTCCTGAGCGGAGTCGAAGAATGCAAAATACAAAATTTCAAAAAGTCAGGGTAAAAATTATCAAAATCGAAGGGCTGAAACATGTACGCCGCAGTTTCGGACATAAAGTCGGAGAAGAATTTATTTTTCCAAGCTTAATACCGCAAGCGTCAGCTCGCAGATGAAGCTAACCCGACGAAGTCGGGCTCATGTGAAGCGAAGAAAAAGAAGATACCCCGACCGTAAGGTTGGGGGAGATTCATTTTTGACGAGTTCGGTCCTGATAAAAAGATGTGTCTATATGCTCAAGAAGCCTTGATGCCGGCAGTTGGGGTTTTACTCCACAACGGAAAATTCCCCTGATTACCCCAAGATGAAGATTTATTTTGGGGCTGTCCACACCCCGGAAACCAATATCAAGATTTGGGTCAGGTGATTTTTAGACTGGAGAAGGTTGAATGAAAATTACTTTTTTAGGAACAGGGGCTACGTGTCCGGATTTACTGAACGCCACCTCGTTGGCGGTTCAACCTAAAAACCATCAGGGATATTTGCTTGTCGATACGGGTTGGGGTGGCTCTATCTTCCGCGAACTCAAAGATTGTGGTTATAATCCGCAAGATTTAGAGGCGGTCTTTTTATCCCATATTCACATGGACCATTCGTTGGGCCTTCCACTTCTTTATTCTCGGTTAGGAAACATCAAAAAAGTTTTATATACGGATCAGAAATTATGCGACGTTTTAACTTCTAAAAATATTTGGGAAATGATTGAAACCATCATTTATTATACCGGTTCATATAGAAAGAGAGCCGATCAGAAAAAATCTTCCCCTTATTAATATCAGTCAAAAAAATATTGTCAGAAATGCTTATGGATTTGAGTCACTTGAGTTTTTCAAGACACAACATGAAAAGAAAAAGCCGGGGAGACTGCCGACTGAAAGCTATGGGATTGTAATTCGATCTGGAGGGAAAAAGGTGGTTTATCCTTCCGACACCGTTCCCTTGCCGATTACAGTTGAGAAAGCACAAGGAGCGGATTTGCTAATTCATGAGGTTTTTTGCCCTATAGATTCAAAGTTAGCAGAGAAAAGCGGCCATTTTCCCGCCATCGATGTCGGGAAAATAGCCCAATCCGCTCGGGTTAAAAAATTAGTTTTAACCCATTTTGTGGCCGAATTTATTACTCAGCAGGAAAAGATGAAAGAAGCCGCACAAAGATATTTTAAGGGAGAAATTATTCTTTCCGAGGACCATCTGTCACTTGAAATATAATGGAATTTTTAATCAAGGGTTTTTTAAAAACTTCACTCATAGAATGGCCGGGGGAAATCGCGGCCGTTATTTTTTTGCCGCATTGCAATTTTCGCTGCCCGTTTTGTCATAACTCGGACTTAGTTTTAAGGCCTCAAAATTTAACCACCATTCCAGAAGATGAGGTGTTGGTTGATTTGGCCAAGCGGCGGAGCTGGATTGACGGAGTAGTTATAACCGGCGGAGAACCGACCCTGCAGCCAAACTTGCCCCAGTTTCTGCTCAAAATCAAGCAATTAAATCTGAAGACCATGTTGGAAACCAACGGTAGCCACCCGGAAATGTTGCAGGTTCTTTTTAAGCGAAATCTGCTAGACTATCTTTCCATGGATTTGAAAGCTCCATTTGATGAGCGCTATCAGAAAGCTACCGGTATTAAGGTCAACTTGTCAGATATTCAAAAAAGCATGAATATGATCCGTAAGTCAGGTGTCAATTATGAATTCCGGACAACGGTTGTGCCAGGATTTTTATCTAAGGTTGACTTGTTTGATTTAGCCGAAAGCATTCCCTGGGCCAAAAGATGGTTTTTGCAACAGTTTGTTCCGCACAATACTCTTAACCCAGAATTTACCAAAATTAAACCCTATTCAAAAAAAGAGATGGAAAAGATGACAAAAATGTTGCGAGAAATTGTCAGGACGGTAAGATTAAGAGGAGTGTAAAAAATAAGTTAAAATTTAAAATTTAGAATTAATATATAGCAACCGCAAAACAAAATGACAGTTTCGTTGCAAACACCTTCGAGGTGGTGTTGCGCCTGCGGCTACACCTCGAAGGTGTAAATACGCTTGTTTGTCAAACCCGACACTTTGTTTTTAATCGGCTATATAATAGAAGAAAATTGTTAAATGGCCGAAATTATGAAAAATCAAACCACAAAAGTTGGATTTCAAAAGAATGAAAATCAAAAGCCGCTTGTCGGCCTGGGTGTTTTAGTGATGAATGACGGTAAAATCCTTTTGGGTAAACGTAAAGGTTCGCACGGAGCAGATGAGTGGTGTTTTCCCGGCGGCCATCTGGAATTCGGTGAATCATTTGAAGAATGCGCCGTCAGGGAGGTTTGTGAAGAAACAGGCCTGAAGGTCCAAAATCCCCGCTTTTTCTGCATCAGCAATGATCTTAATGAAATCGAAAGTTATGCCAAACATTATATTACTCTTTTTATGCAGGTAGAGTATATTAACGGTGAACCAAGGGTGATGGAGCCGGAAAAGTGTATTCAATGGGGATGGTTTGCGTTTGATTCGCTTCCCGATAAATTATTTGGTCCGACACAAGCGGCCATTAAATGTTTGAAAAATAATGAAGTTTATCTGCCGACGGAGAAAAAATGATAACGATTGTGGTAGGTTCAACTAATCCGGTCAAAATTAAGGCGGTCAGGCGGGCCTTTGAACAATATTTTAAAACGGTTAAAGTCAGTGGGAAAGAAACTGAATCAGATGTTTCCTGTCAGCCGAAAAGTTCAGCAGAATCTTTTACCGGAGCTTTAAATAGAGCCAAGAGTGCCCTGCTTTTGCAGAACGCCGATTTCGGGGTTGGGATAGAGGGCGGTATTGAGCAGCATAAATTCGGTGTTTTTACTTGCGGTTGGGTAGTGATTGTAGACCGGAAAGATACGGTTGGCGTTGGAACCTCTGCCCGGATGCTGGTGCCGGAAAAAATCTGGCTGGAAATCAAGAAGAAAAAGACCGAACTGGGAGCGGTTCTAGAAAGAATCACCGGAGAAAAAAACATCAAAAGAAAAGGCGGAATGTTCGGTTTGTTTACCAAAAATAAAGTAACCAGAGAAGATGCATATTTTCAGGGCGTTGTTTTTGCGCTTGCAAAATTTATCAACACCCAATATTATCAAGATGACTTAAAACTTATAGGTCAAACGTCACAAGTGTAAAACGAAAAGGAAAAAGATGATTCTTATCTATCTTAGCTGTAAAGATATTGAAGAAGCCAAAAAAATCGGGAAAACGCTTTTGGAAAAACATCTGGCTGCCTGTATCAATTTTTTTCCCATACAATCGATGTTCTGGTGGGAAGAGAAAATCGAGGAAGCGGATGAGGCGGCATTGCTGATAAAAACCCTAAAACAGAATTATAAAGCCATAAAAGTCGAGGTTGAAAAAATACACAGCTACAAAGTTCCGTTTATCGGCGCTTTTAAGGTTAATCAAATCAATGAGCCTTATTACCATTATCTTAAGAAAAACGTTAAAAAATATTACGGTAAAAAATCATCTTTAGCCAAACCGAATTTAAAAGTAAAACCTTATGTCAGGTGATAATTTAAAATATATTATCGGAATTGTTGGACCTTTGGCTTGTGGCAAAGGATTGGTGGCCGATTATCTGGTCACCCATTACGGATTTGTAACTTTCTCTCTTTCCTTTATTGTTCATCAGGAAGTAAAAAACCGCGGTCTTTCTCCGACGACTCGTGGTTTATTACAGGATACAGGTGATGATTTGCGTCAAAAATACGGCGGTGATATCTTAGCCAAACGGTCTATTAATTTTTTAGAGCAGGAAGGCAGTCACCGGGTGGTTTTGGAGGGAATCCGTAATCCCGGCGAGGTGATTTATTTAAAGACTTTGCCCAATTTTGTACTGATGGCGGTTGAGGCTGATCGGTCTTTACGCTATCAACGTCTGATTGAACGCAATAAACCTTGGGATCCCAAAGATTGGCAGGGATTTTTAAAAATCGATGAAAGAGATTTGGGCAAAGGACAGGTAGCCGATGGTCAACAGGTGGGTAAATGTATAGAGATAGCCGATTATAGCATTTCGAATAATAAAGATGTCAAGAGTCTTTATGATGAGGTTGAAAAGGTGATTGATGAAATTGTAGTTGACCGCCCACACTTTAAAGAGATTTTTCACAAAACAGAATGATAAAGGAAATATTTTTTACCACATCTAATAAAAACAAATTGCACGAATTGAAAAAAATTTTACCAATTGAGATTAAATCAGTCGAATTATCCTTAGAGGAAATTCAGGAAACCGACGTGCAAAAAGTGGCCGAAGATAAGGCTAAAAAGGCTTTTGAATTAACGGGAAAAACTGTTATGGTTGAAGATACGGGAATATATCTTGATTGTCTGAAAGGGTTTCCGGGGGCGCTGGGGCGGTGGATGGAAAAGACTTGCGGTTATGCGGTTTTGTGCGATATAGTCAAGTTTAATAAGAATAATTCAGTAGTAACTAAAACCTGTTTCAGTTTTTTCGAAAAAGACCTTTGCCAGTCTTTTTTGGGAGAAACCCCGGGGATAATTTCTGAAACACCCAAAGGCAATTTAGGATTCGGTTGGGATTCAATATTTATTCCAGAAGGATCGGAAAAGACCCAGGCCGAAATGTTGCCTGAAGAAAAAAATAGTGTTTCATGCAGATATAAAGCCATTTTAAAACTTAAAGAATTTTTGCTCAAAGCCTGAAATCTTTAATTTAAAGCTCAAAACCAATATGAAACATCTGGCTATTTTTGACAAAAAAACCATCCAAAAAATTTTTTCAGGTAAAAAAACCATGGATATAAGACTTTCAAGAAGAAAAGTCTTGCCGTTTGGACATATTTCTTCGGGCGATAAGATTTTAATCAAGGAAACGGGCGGGAAAGTGTTGGGAGAGTTCAATGCCGCGCGGGTAATTTCGTATGACAATTTGGACAGTATTCAGTTAGAAAAAGTTAAACGCGATTATAACCGCTTTATAAAAATGGATTCTCTCTTTTGGCACGAGAGAGAAGATTCAAAATATGGAACAATAATTTTTATAGATAAAGTTCAACCGGTTTTAATCCCCATGTTTTTTAAGAAACGCGATCGCCGACCGTGGATGGTTTTATAATCATTCTTTAGGATTTTGAATGAAATATAAAATTCTGATACTACTTATTCCTCTAATTTTTATCGCCGGTCTTTTTATTTTTGCTGATTCAAACCTGCAATCCAATCTTGGGCCAAGCGCTGATGTTTTATCTCTTGAGAGTTCCCGCTCGGCTGCCGCGAGGCAGGAAAGTAAACCGGCTTTTTCCCGTGGTTTTTCCTTGGGAGAAAATTTAATCCAAGAAAAAATCAAAAACCAGGAAAAACTAAATATTATCATACTAGGATACGGTGGGGAAAATCATGCCGGAGCATATCTGACGGATACGATTATTTTGGGTCAGATTGATTGTGGAGGAAAAGAAGTGAAACTTGTCAATATTCCGCGGGATTTATGGGTGGAAAACCGAAAAATAAATAGTATCTATGCCGATCGGCAAAAAGCCGAAGATTTAATCGCAATCTTAGAAGACGACCTTAATCTTACCATTGATCTTTGGGTCACAATCGATTTTGACGGTTTCCGCAGCATTATTGATGAGCTTGGAGGAATAGAGATTTTGGTCCAGAAGGGCTTTGATGACTATAATTATCCGCGTAACGACAACGATCAGGTTGACGCCGGGGTAATGCATATTCATTTCGATCAAGGTTGGCAGAAAATGGATGGCGAGCAAGCCCTGCGTTATGCTCGTTCGCGTTACGGCGTGGAAGACGGGGGAGATTTTAACCGTTCATTTCGTCAACAGCAAGTTTTGGTAGCCATCAAAAATGAACTTTTAAAAGCTCAAAATATATGGCGCTATTTCAGTCTTTTTAAAATTGTCAGGGATAATTTTTCAACCAATCTTACGACTAATGAGATGTGGTCGCTTTGGGATTACCTAAGAAACGATCCTGATTTAAAAATAGAAGACAAGATTATCAGCACCGATAATTTCTTGTACGCCTCGCATACTTCGGACGGGGCTTATATTTTATTGCCCAAAGGAGGCAATTTTAAAGCCATTCAGCAATATTTAGATTTTTGACAGCCAAGAAAAAACATCCTGGGGGAGTGGTAAATGCATGTTATCAATAATAAGTTTTGCGGAGACAATTAATGGATCTTGAGCGGGCTAAAACTATTGCGGTTGCAGCAGTCAAACAATCCGGCAGACTTTTAATGGATAATCTGGAAAAAGTCAAAGCAGTGTCTTTTAAAGGGAAGAGAGACATTGTAACAGAGATTGACTTTCAGCCGGAAAAAATTATTGTTAGTTCAATTCTGAAAAACTTTCCTGGGCATAAAATTCTTTCCGAAGAAAAAGGAACAAGCGGCGGATCCTCAAAATACCTTTGGATTATTGATCCGATTGACGGGACTATTAATTATTATCATGCCAGTGCGCCCTTTAGGATTGGTTTATGTTTGCTTGAGAGCCACACGCCAATCCTTTCAGTTATTTACAATCCAGTCAAAGACCAGTTATTTTTGGCTGAAAAAGGGAGAGGTGCGACCCTGAATGGTCAAAAAATAAAAACCAGCGACAACCAGGAATTAAAGAATGCGATTGTTTTGACTCATTTATCCTCAAAAAAAGGAGCAAGAATAAGAACAATCGCAGCTTTAGAAAAAATTTTTGAAAAGACGATGCATCTTAGGATATTTGGATGTGGATTAGCTGCCATGACCTATGTTGCCACTGGAAAATTCGATATCTACTTTAACGTAAAAACGTACTCCTGGGACATTTTGCCAGGAGCTTTGTTGGTTTCCGAGGCCAAAGGAAAAGTGACTGATATTCAAGGGAATGAGATTTCAAATCGCTCAACCTCAGTTTTGGCTACCAATGGCAAAATTCATGATCAGATGCTGAAACTATTAAAAAATATATGAACTACTACGGCTTGCGCCATGGTTTTCGAGCTCGGATTGATTTTAAGCTTAAACTTATCCAAATTTGTTACGGACTATTCTTTCGGTCTTTCTGGCATCAAAAAAGTAAGGGATAGCATCTGGGCGGATTTAAGAGTTAAAAAATAGATGTATTGCGTTTGTAAAATAAAAAGTAGATAATCTGAAAAGAAAGTCCTAATATACTCAACTTCAATTAAATTGTAAATAAGTTAAGTATTCTCCAAATTACAACCTACTATTTCTTAAGAAATTTTTGTAAAATGAGGTAATTTGGGTATATTCAAAATCCCCATGCGAAGTTTAAAAAAACTCTTTATTCCGCACTCAGGTAATCAATTTCATCCGCATTTAATTCGCTTCCGCATGTTAGCCCTCTATTGCTTGGTTTTGATTGTTTCTCAGTTCGCGCTAGGTTTTTTTAGTGACATTTCAAAAACCAAAGCCATAGCAGCTACCGCCATCTCCTCTCAAGAAATTGTCAATCTGACCAACCTGGAACGACAGAAAAGAGAGTTACCCTTATTAAAAGAGAATGAAATGTTAAAAAAAGCCGCTTATGAAAAAGGGTTAGATATGTTTGCCGATCAGTATTGGGCTCATGTTGCTTCGGATGGTACCACCCCCTGGGATTTTATTTTACAAGCAGGATACGATTATCTTTATGCTGGTGAAAATTTGGCCAAAGATTTCACTACTGCTGAAGGAGCGGTTAATGCTTGGATGCATAGTCCATCGCACAGGGATAATATCATCAACTCAGAGTTTCAAGACATCGGAGTAGCGGTGGTTACCGGCCAATTTAAGGGGAGCGAGACTACGATTTGTGTTCAGATGTTGGGCTCTTTATTTCAGCAGAAGACTGTAGAGAGTTTTTCTTCTTCTGAAACTACTCTTAGCCAGTCACTGCCAGAGGCAAAGCCAGACGTAACATCTCCCCAGCCGCCTATTATTTTAAAGCCGCAGGATCAAGCTATCCTCAATGATCCGCAACCTGCAATTGAGGGCATTAGCGAATCATATGCAACCGTTGCGATTTATGATCAAGATCTACTTTTAGGGGAAGTTCCGGCTGATTCACAAAATGCTTTTTCCTATCGGCCACCCGAACCCTTTCCCGAAGGGGGTCACGTTTTTTCCGCGATTGCCACCGATCAAGCTGGCAATGCAAGCGGACCTTCCTTCCCAGCTTCGGTGGTGATTGACACTTTGGCACCCTTTATTGATCTCGGATCTTTAGAGGTGACCCCTTTCTGGCGCATGGGTGAGAAAGCTATTGAAGTTAGAGTTGTCGTGCTTTCTGACCCGGATCAAGCGGTAGCCAGAATCGGAGATTTTACGCTGATTCTTACGTCGTACCAAAAAGATCTCTATGAAGGGGTATTGGTTCCTCCAACGGAAGCTTTAAACCAGAACGTGGTTTTTATTTCTGCCAAAGACAGAGCCGGGAATGAGGTTGAAACAAAGTCAAGCCTTTCTGCTTTTCCAGAACCTAACCCTCAATTATATGCAGGCAGCATTTTGGGAGAATTTATGAGCCGGAGTGAAAATATCATCAATAAACTTAAACCAAAATCGTTTCAAGAAAACATCCGCTTTTTTTATATCCTTTTTGGTTTAGTTTTAGTCCTTCTTTTTGGAGTCGACTCGGTGTCATTAAACCTCAAGGGTATGCAAAGGCAAAGCAGTCACTCTTTAACACATGCAGTTTTTTTCGGTCTTTCCCTTTTGGGAATAATCTTCGGGAGCATGGGAGTAATATTATAATTATTGACAAACGTATTTAAAAGTAGGTATAAGAAACTGATTGAAGCTTTTTTCGAAAAATTATAGACAAACTTATTAGAAACCATGTTATTGAAGGTATGTCTGTCCGCTTGCCTGGCGGATCTATGCGCTAAACCAATTAAGGTTTATCCATGGGAGTAAAATGCACATCAAATATTTCAAAAATTATATTCTACCCTTAATTTTCGCCCTAACTTTTCTTTTCGGTTTTCAGCTGATGGCAAGACTCGCACTGGAACAAGACCTACAGTCATTTCTGTTAGTTGGAAGTCTGGTTTTCATTGGCGTTGTCTTAGCCACGGGATTAACTTTTATCGTTCAAAAAAAACACTATCTGGATTTAATGCCCTATTTAGTTCATCCTGTCTTTTTATTGATCGGGATATCCGGCTTCATTTTATTTAATGAAAATTTTGTTTTAAGACAAATAGTTATTTTGGGGACGTTTTTTTCCTATTTTGCGCTCTATTCCGAAAACTTCTCGGATTTGACCCATCACGTTCACGACGGAGTAAAATTTTTTATCATCTTCATGCTCTATGACTCGATTTTAGAGGGTATTCATTTTTTAGGTTTTAATTTTTATCTGGCTTTACTGCTCATATTCTTAGCCACCCTTCTTTTCCAAATTCATATGTTGTGGCGTTTAAAAGCCGGAACAAGTTCATATCTCATTGCTGCTTTTTTGGTTTCGGCAATCATTACGCTGGCAGCTTGGATTTTGCTGGATTTTTATCTTTTATCAACCTTTCTTATCCTTTCCCTGATGATTCTGGCGATTTACTATTTATTTTGGGGAATAATTCATCATCTCATTGAGAAGAATTTAACCTTCAAAATTTTCTTAGAATACCTTTTTATTTCTCTCATTATTTTTATGATGTTTTGGGGATTGACGACCGGGTTTTAAAATGGAGAAAGAAACCTTAAGACTTTTTTAGGATTTACCCTTCCCTTAAAACAACAACAGGAAATAGACAAACTTATCAAAAAACTGACTCAAAACAATTGGCCATTCCTTTGAGTTTCAGGCGCGAATCTCCACCTTACCCTCAAATTTTTAGATGAAGTTGAGAAAAATGAACTACCGCGGCTTGCGCCGTGGTATCCTCCCCGCCGATTCGGCGGGTCGGCAAGTTCGAAATCATTCGATTCATTCACGGGCGAACCCGTAGTCCTCTCGAACGATTATAAAGTTACCGACATAGTGAGGGTTGTAAAATTTGAGGCGAGCCAATACGCGCCCTTTTGATTGAGCCCGGGGTTCATCAATGTCTATCCTTCCTGGAAAAAAGTCAGAGTCTTGGTTTTAGAGTATGGCGCGCCATCCGATTCGGCAGTTTTCAAAAAAAGGATAGAGGAGGCTTTGTCCGAAATTGGTTTTCAAGCTGAGGATCGTTTGATACCTCATCTCGCTTTGGCTAGAGCAAAAGGTCCGCCATCTCAGATCTTCAATTTGATCTCTAGTGCCGCTAAATTAAGTTTAGAGGAAACAACCAGATTTAAAGTCGGGAAGATAGATTTGTACCGCAGTTTTCTCACTCCGCAAGGATCGGTTTAAAAGCGAAGTGGGTGGTTTTCCCGAATGATGAGAAAATTATTGTTCGGGTCCTTCGCCGTCCATCTGGCGGATCAGGGTAAACTCCGTTGAGGACCACAACTATTTTTTTCAGAAGTACTTCTCCATTGCGTCCTTCGACAAGCTCAGGGTTCCAGTCGAAGAATAATACCCTTTCCTTTTTATTGTTCGACCCGCCGAGTCGGCGGGGAGAATTTCCTCTTTTTTCAATGGAGTAATTCGGATATAATAATCAGCTACAGTGGTTATGAATGGAGAAAAGAATGATCGATAGAAAAATCCTCAGAGCCTCAGCCATGTTAATCGGGACCATTATCGGAGCAGGCATTTTTGGTATTCCCTATGCTTTTTCCAAAATCGGTTTCTGGGCAGGAGTCGGGTATTTAATTGTTCTCGGGACAGTTGTTTTGATGCTTAACCTTTCGCATGGAGAGGTTGTCCTTTCAACTCATGGCAGGCACCAATTAAGCGGTTATGCCGAAAAATATTTAGGCAAGAAAGGGAAAGTCTTGGCCCTGCTCTCTATGTTTTTTGGTTTTTACGGAGCACTGACAGCCTACATCATCAAAGTGGGTGAATTTTTACGGACTTTAACTAGTACCGGCAGCAGCTTTGGATGGAGTCTTATTTTTTTCGGAGTGATGGCGTTTTTAGTTCTTTTGGGGGTCAAGCTCATTTCCCGTTTTCAACTGGTTTTAGGTTTTCTGCTGATTATTGTTTTAGTGCTGATTTGCGGAATGGGTTTAAGCTGGTTTAATCCTTCCAATTTAAGTCATTTTGATCCTTCTTTTTTCTTTATGCCCTACGGGGTCATCCTCTTTGCTCTAGGAGGAGCTTCGATTATTCCCGAGATGGGAGGAATTTTTAAGCGCGAAGAACGAGGCAAACTTAAAAAGGCCATAATTTTCGGTACCGTTATTCCAATTACTCTTTATTGCATTTTTGCTTTGGTGATTGTGGGGATAACAGGGCTTAATACCTCCGACGACGCCATTGGTGGTTTAGTAAACCTGCATCCCTTTATGACTTATCTGGGAGCTTTCTTGGGGACCTTGACCATGAGTTCAACCTTTCTTTCCCTGGGAACGATTTTGAAAGACCTTTATCACTATGATTTTCACTTTCCGCCGTTTTTAGCCTGGGCCGCAGCCTGCTTTATTCCTCTCCTTCTGTTCATATCCGGAGTAACAGAATTTATCACTTTAATTATGATGGCAGGATCACTGATGGGTGGGTTTGAAGGAATCGTGATTATTTACAGTCATCGAAAAGCTCAAATTGCAGGCGATAAAAAGCCCGAATTTTCAATCCGTATCCCAACTTCAATAGAGTATATTTTAATAGTAGTTTTTGCGCTGGGGGTCGTTTATGAAATCGTGTCTTTTTTGCAAAAAGTATAACCTCGGGGAGAGGGAATGATTATTTTCAAAAATCGCCAGGACGCCGCTATCAAACTTTCTGAACAATTAATAAAATATAGCAATCTACCGGAAACACTCATTTTAGCTTTACCCAGAGGGGGTGTTGTCTTGGGGGCAGTCTTGGCTGATCGACTCAATTTACCCTTGGAGGTGGCGGTGGCCAAAAAGATAAATCCACCCTCTTCCAGCGAATTCGCCATCGGGGCAATAGCTGAAGGAGGAGGGATATTTATCGACCCGGAATATAAAAGTCAATTTCGGAAAGGATATCTCGAGCAAGAAATCAGAGCCAAGGAGGAAAAAGTTAAAGAATATCTGAGAGAATTTCGGGCGGACCAGAGAGAACTTCCCCTTTCGGGGAAAACCGTCATCCTGGCAGATGACGGAATCGCCACCGGGTACACCATGCTGGCGGCAGTCGAGTCTGTTCGCTTAAAAAATCCAGCTAAAATCGTGGTGGCAATTCCAATTATCCCTTTTGACAGAGTAAACCTCTTGAGGAGCATTGCCGATGAATTAATTTTTGTCGACAATCCAAAAGATTTCATGGCGATCGGGCAGTTCTACGAATATTTTCCCCAGGTTTCCAGTGAGGAAGTTAAGGAAATTCTGGCCAAACGCGCAATAAAAGTCAAAAATTAAGGTAGTTCTCCACTACGGTCGAACAATAAAGTCATTATTCTTCGACTAACCCGCCGAATCGGCGGGGCATGGAGAAGTACCGTAAAAATTCAAAATAAAAGGAGGTTCAACATGGAGGATTTAAACCTGACCAATAAAAAAGTTTACCTGGTGATTGCTTTTAAAGATTTTCGTGATGAAGAGCTGTTAATCCCTAAAGAAATTTTAGAAAATCAGGGAGCCGAAGTTTTGGTTGTGTCAACCGAGCTAGGGGAAGCTCAGGGAGTTTTGAGAGAAAAGGTTGAGGTTGATTTAACGATTTTTGAGATGGATATTGCCTCCTGCGATGCCGTAGTTTTTGTGGGTGGTCCAGGTGCGGCCAGTCTTTTTGAAAATCCGACTGCCCTGCAGATTGCCAAAGAGGCTTTTGAAAAAGGAAAAATTGTGGCAGCCATCTGCATAGCGCCCATGATTTTAGCCAACGCCGGGGTTTTAAAAGGTAAAAATGCCACGGCCTTTTCCAGCTTAGGCGGAAAATTTAAAGAGTTGGGAATTAATTATCTCAATGAAGATGTGGTGGTTTCTGAAACTATTATTACGGCCCAAGACCCCAAAAATGCTCAGGCCTTCGGGGAAAAAATAGCCCTGCTTTTGTCACAACGAGGTTAAGGTTTGATCAAAGAGTTGGAATCACAGACCAGTTCATTTTGTAAATTGAAGCAATTCGGGTATAATTAAGTTTGTGTTTAGGGCCCCGTAGTCTAGCGGCCTAGGACGTTGCCCTCTCACGGCAGAAACACGGGTTCAAATCCCGTCGGGGCTAAGAATGATTATAGGAGGAAATGATGTTGGAAAAAATCACATTTATGGGTTTTTGGGCTACTGTTCTAATTTTTACAACCGCCTTAATCTCGCCGGTTTTTGCCAGTGATTCTTTTGTAAACACCGGGAAAACAATCAGCCTTTCCAAAGAAGAAGTTGTCAACCATGATTTATTAGTTGCCGCCGGTCAGATTGATATCGCCGGGACCGTTGAAGGAGACGTGATCGCTCTCGGCGGGTTAATCTCGATTAGCGGCAATGTCAAAGGCGATATTCTGGCCGCAGGAGGAACGATCAATCTCTCCGGAAAAACCGAAGGAAATGTACGGGTAGCGGGTGGTGAAGTAACCGTCAGTGGGCAAATCGGCAGAAACTTAAGTGTTGTAAGTGGTGTTTTAGAGCTAAAACCAGAAGCCGCTGTCGGCGGATCAACTCAGTTTGTAGCAGGCAACATCTACCTGCGCGGAAAAGTCGAAAAAGATCTTCTGGGAGGAGTCGGCAGGGCAATTGT
>Ga0210049_1002097_pt1 | contig 18746 bp, 20 predicted proteins | sample CryGeyCG2014_300_2_FD_183964 | JGI IMG/M metagenome (GOLD analysis project Ga0210049, IMG submission 183964) | Groundwater microbial communities from aquifer - Crystal Geyser CG06_land_8/20/14_3.00 (SPAdes) (version 2) | ecosystem: Environmental > Aquatic > Deep subsurface > Groundwater | place... | reverse complement strand
AGCGTCGCCGCTTTATTGTTGAAAAAACAAGGATATAAAGTAATCGGCGTTTTTATGCGCTGTTATAATTTGGACGGCTGCGCTGAACACGATGCTGAAGACGCTCGCCGTGTAGCGGAAAAATTAAAAATCCCGTTTTATGTCTGGAATTTTGAAAATGAATATAAGAAGAAAGTGGTTGAATATATGGTAAAAGGATATAAAAAGGGGATTACGCCAAATCCGGACGTAATGTGCAACCGTGAAATCAAATTTGGATTATTTTTAGAAAAAGCGTTGAGAATGGGAGCGGACTATGTGGCAACGGGACATTATGTCCGGCTGTCGCCGGAATTTCCAATTTCCAATTATCAATTTTCAAATAATTATAAAAAATGTTTGAAAAATTTTAAAATTGAAAATTTATTGAAAATTAAAAATTATAAATTGAAAATTGCGAAAGATTTAAACAAGGACCAGTCTTATTTTCTTTGGACTTTGACGCAAAAACAATTAAAACATTGTTTGTTTCCGATTGGCGATTATTTAAAATCAGAAGTGCGGAAAATCGCCAAAAAAGCCGGTTTGTCGACAGCCGAGAAAAAAGATTCACAAGGAATTTGTTTTTTGGGAAAAGTTAATTTAGACGATTTTTTAAAAAAATACATTCCCGAAAAAAGGGGAGATGTTTTTGACATTATCGGTAAAAAAATAGGAGAACATAAGGGCGCGCATTTTTATACTATTGGCCAACGACACGGCTTGGGCATCGGCGGTTCTAAAAAACCATATTATGTAGTAGAAAAAAATGTGAAAAAAAATACCATAGTAGTCGCTGAAGGCGACGATAATTCGGCTTTATATAAAAAAGAAATCAAATTAACCGACGTTAATTTTATAAATCAAAATATTGTTAATTCTCAAATTCTTGAGAATATTGGAATAAACGTTTTAACGCGGGTGCGATATCGTCAGCCATTAATATCGGCTCAACTCATAATTCATAATTCAAAATTCATAATTCAATTTGACCAACCGGTCAAATATGTCGCTCCCGGTCAGTCAGCGGTGTTTTACTTGCCCGCCATAGCTTCAGCGAAGGCGGGTGATAAAAAGCGTCCTTCGGTAAGTTCAGGATTAAAAATGCTTGGCGGGGGGGTTATTATTTGATAAAATTTACAAATGACGTTATACACTCGCAAAGGGGACAAAGGGGATACAGGCGCGTTTGGCTGTAAACAAAGATTTTCCAAAAATTCCGCCTTAACCGAGGCTTTGGGAAGCTTGGATGAACTAAATTCCCTATTGGGAATCTGTAAAATTAAAGCGCGGGATTTAAAATTTAAGATTTATGATTTAAGTTTATTTGAAATTATAGAACAAGTCCAGCAAAATCTTTTTATTATTCAAGCGAATATAGCGGGCTTGCCCGCCAAAGCCTCGGCGAAGGCGGGCGCGGATAAAAAAATAACGCAAGAAAAAATCATTGATATGGAAAAAATCATTGATAATATAGAAAAAGAATTAATGCCGATTAAAAGTTTTTTTCTACCCGGCGGAATGGAATTATCCGCTTATTTGGATTATGCAAGGGCGACTATAAGACAAACTGAAAGGCGAGTAGTGGCTTTATCAGACTTGTCCGCCGAAGCTTCAGCGAAGGCGGAAACACAAAAAATAGACGATGAAATTATCGCTTATTTAAACCGGCTTTCTTCTCTTTTTTACGTTTTAGCAAGATTTGTAAATTTAAAATCAAAAATAAAAGAAACACCGCCGACATATTGAAATGCGCCTTCACGAAATCGCTTTTTACGCAATCACTTTTTTCCTCATCGGCGTTTTTGCCGCCAGTTTTAATTTAAATTTCGCGATTATCGTTTTATCCGCTTTTTTAACGGCAATAATATTTTTATTCTTTCATTTTCTAAAATTTTATTCATTCCAACATTCTCAAGAATGTGAGAATAAACTAATTATCACCTCTTTTTTGTCTTTATTTATTATTATCGGCGCTTTTTATTATAATTCATACGACGCAAGACAAATACAAAGCGTCGATATCCCATTTAGCGAAAAAACAACTTTTAACGGGATGGTAGTTGATTATCCGCAAAGAGGCAATGCGCAAAAGCTTATAGTAAGTATTCAGCCACCTTATTCCGGGAAAATTCTGGTTATTACTAAACCATATCCATCTTATAATTATGGCGATTTAATCCAATTTGAAGGCGCAATTAAACGGCCGGAGCCGAAAAATTACGCCGATTATCTCGCGAAAGACAATATATTCGGAATAATAAATTTCCCAAAAACTGAATTTCTCGCTGAAAACCAAGCATCATATTTAAAATCCCACCTTTTTAAATTAAGAGAAAATATTATCGTTAATTTTCAAAAAACTTTACCGCCGGAAAAAGCGGCGTTTTTATCGGGAATTACATTGGGAGAACGCGCGGAATTTTCCAAAGAATTAAAGGATAAAATGAGCGCCAGCGGAACCACTCATTTAGTGGCGCTTTCCGGTCAAAACATCACGATCATAGTCATCGCCATATCGTCTTTTTTCGGATTTTTTAGCCGACGAAAATCCGTTTTTTGGCTTACTCTTTTAATAATCACATTTTTTGTTTTAATGACCGGCGCCGAAGCGTCAGTGGTTAGAGCCGCCATTATGGGAGGAATAATCTTGCTGGCAAAACAAATAAGTAGAATTCACAGTATGCGCAACGTTATCGCGGTCGCGGCTTTTATAATGGTTTTATACAACCCTCAAGTTTTGCGTTTTGATTTTGGGTTTCAACTGTCATTCGCGGCATTAATTGGAATAGTTTATTTTTCACCGACAATAAAAAAAATTTTTAAAATGAAAGAAGGAGAGGGGTTTCTGGGTTGGCGGGAAAATTTTCTAACCACCACTTCAGCGCAACTGGCAGTTTTGCCGCTGATTTTAATAAACTTCAGCAATTTTTCACCATTATCTCTACTGGCAAATATCTTAATATTGGAAGCAATTCCTTTAACTATGATTTTCGGATTCGCGCTTGGAGCGATTGGTTTTATCTCTTTGCCAATGGCGATAATTTTCAGCTGGTTTGTTAATTTATTTTTAATTTATGAGCTGGCTATTATTGATATATTTTCAAAAATATCCTTATAAATTATTATTTGCTTTTTTCATTTTTTGCTATAAAATATAAAGAGCTTTATTGAAAAATTTAAGCCAAAGGCGTAGAATTTTTCACTATAAAACCTTTACCGAGCACTCAACATTGAGTATTGAAACAGATATTATAATATAAACATATTACGAGTATTAAATATTTTATTAAATAATTTTATTGAGTGCTCGGTTAATCACATTGGCATGTCCAAAATAACAAAAATCTTTAAATTAATCATTAAAAATCAATGGGTGCGCCTCGGAATTGCGACAATAATAGTGGCAATAATCGCCGTTGAAGCTTTTTATATCGGCTACGATAAAGGTGTTAAAAATCCTGAAACCGTTCTTATTAGGGGAGTCGCCAATATGGATGATGGGAAACCCGATGCGGTTGATTTCAATACTTTTTGGCAATCCTGGAAAATATTGAAAGAAAAATATATTGATACCGGAAAAATAGACAACCAAACTTTGGTTTACGGCGCCATTTCCGGCTTATTTGATTCACTGAAAGACCCGAATACGGTTTTTATGCCGCCGTCTGATGCTAAAAAATTCAACGAAGAAATCAGCGGAGAATTTTCAGGTGTGGGAATGGAAATCGGCATTCGCAACGAACAATTGGTTATAATTTCTCCGTTAAAAGACACTCCGGCGGAACAAGCCGGTCTTAAAGCCGGAGACAAAATTATAAAAATTGACGATAAAGTTTCCATTGAAATGGCGGTTGACGAAGCGGTCAAAATAATAAGAGGACCGCGAGGAACAACTGTCGTTTTGACAATCCAAAGAAACGGATGGAGCGAGCCAAAAGAATTTTCAATTGTTCGCGACATTATTCAGATTCCGACTATTGATTTTGAAATGAAAGAAGACAATATCGCTTATTTCCATCTTTATAATTTTTATGAAAACGCGCCTTTCTTATTTTATCAATCCGCTATTAAGGCAGCTATGCAAAATCCCAAGGGAGTTATTTTGGATTTAAGAAACAATCCGGGCGGCTATTTGGAAGCATCAGTTAATCTGGCGGGGTGGTTTTTGGAGCCGGGAGAATTAGTTGTAGCCGAAGAATTTGGCTCAGGGAAAAAAGAAGAATTCAGAGCGAATAATAGCGGTTTCTTTAAAGATTCGCCGATAGTGGTTTTAATAAACGAGGGTTCAGCATCGGCTTCGGAAATATTAGCCGGCGCTTTGCGAGACAACAGAGGAATAAAATTAATCGGTAAAAAAAGTTTTGGCAAGGGGACTGTTCAAGAACTTGAACGATTACGCGACGGCTCTTCAATTAAAATAACCGTTGCCCATTGGCTGATGCCGAACGGCGGCTTAATCGAAAAGAACGGCATAGCGCCTGACTACGAAGTAAATATAACGGAAGAAGACGTTAAAGCCGGTCGCGACCCGCAACTGGAAAAAGCGATGGAAGTTCTTAAACAACTAATAACCACGAATCAATAACGAATTTTCACTAATCACTAATTTATAATTTGTGATTTGTGTTTATTCGTTCTTGAATTTGTGAAGATTCGTAAAATATGCAAATAATTCTCCTCCAAGACATAAAAGGCATTGGCAAAAAATTTAAAATTAAAGAAATAAAAGACGGTTATGCCCGAAATTTTTTGATTCCGCGAGGTTTGGCCAAAATAGCAACTAATGCGACGATAAAAGAATTGGAAACGAAAAAATCAGTATCGGAAAAACAAGAAAAAAAATTAAAAGCTGAATTGGAATCTTTGGCGAAAAATTTATCTCACCGCAATTTTGTTTTTTCTCTTAATGTCGGAAAAAAGGGGGAAGTTTTCGGCTCCATTACGAAAGACGACATCGAAGAGAGAATCAACGCCAATATAAACGCAAACTTGCGAGATTATATAAAAAATAACATGGAGATAAAATTGGAAAAGCCGATTAAAACAACCGACGAACATCAAATAGAAATCAATCTTGGGAAAGGAGTAAAAACAACAGTTAAAGTTATTATTGAACCGCTATCATCGTAACATAACGATGATTGCCGTCAAACTTAGTTTTCTTTTTCTTGGAAAACTTAACAATCCCCGGTTTCAGGGCATATAAAGTGTCGTCTTTAGCCCTAAGCACATTCAAACCGGGCAAATATTTCGTGCCCCTTTGGCGAATTAAAACTTCGCCGACTTTTACAGCCTGCCCTTCTTGCCTCTTTATTCCTAATCTTTGCGCTGCGGATTCTCTTCCAAGTTTGGTAGAGCCTCCGGATTTAGTATGTGCCATAATTACTATCGTAGTATCGATACCAATATACGAATAATACGAATTATACTAATATAATAATTTATAAAAGGTTTGCATTACCGTTAAATTATTTGTATCATTAGTATGATTAGTATATTCGTATCGATACTTTATGTCAATAACTAACAAGCTTATTTTTGATATTGAAACTATTGGCGTTGATTTTGACGCTTTGGACGAAACAACGCAAGATTCTTTGACGCGTTGGATTAAGAAAGAATCAAACGGCGAAGAAGAATACCAAGTAGCCCTAGAAGAACTTAAAAACGGCCTGGGATTTTCTCCTTTAACCGGCGAAATTGTGGCTATTGGAGTCTTGGATTACACAAAAAATCAAGGCGTGGTTTATTTCAACGCGCCAGGAGAAAAAATAGAAGAATTTAAAGAAAACGGAATTACTTTTAAACAAGCAACGGAAAAAGAAATGTTAGAGCAATTTTGGAACGGCGCGAAAATGTATGACGAATTTATTGGCTTCAGCAGTCGCGCGTTTGACGGGCCGTTTTTAATGATTCGCTCCGCTTATCATGGCATCAGACCGACAAGAAATCTTTCCGAAAGCCGATATGTTTACCAACAAAAAACCTGCACTCATATTGATTTAATTGACCAACTTACATTCCAAGGCAATATGCGTAAAAAGGGAAGCTTGCATCTTTGGAGTAAACTTTTTGACATAAAAAGTCCGAAAGAAGATGGCGTTACCGGAGACGATGTGGGTAGATTGTTTAAAGAAAAAAAATTTTTGGATATCGCGCGATACAATGCCGGAGACTTAAAAGCGACAAAAGCGCTTTATGATAAGTGGAATAATTATCTTAATATATGAATGAAAAATTATCAGAATTTAAAGAGTGGTTTAGGGAAAATCAAAAAAATATCCTTTTAACGTTTTTAATTATTATCGTCGCCACTTTAAGTTTCGGACTCGGCTATCTGGCAAACCGCGAATTCACCCGCGCCCCGATTGTAATTGAAAAATGCTCGGAGTAATTTACTATAACAACTTCTTACGATCGTTAACAAGTGTTATACATAAATAATGACCAAAATAGTTGACAAAAAATAAAAAGTATGCTATGTTTTTAACATCTCATTTTGAGATGTTATTTGAAAATTTAAAAAGAAAAAAGGAGGTAAATGAAATGAAAGAAAAAAAAGAAATCGTGACAAAAAAAGAGATTGTGTCAAACTCTGTTAATCATCTCCAAAAGGAGATTGATAGAGTTTTAAAAAACAGAAAAGAATTTTTTGACGGAGAAACCATTAAAATGTGTTTCTATGGTAAAGAAGGACTTAAAAATTTAATTAAAAACAATGAAGTGAAAGATGAACTCATTCGGCGATACAATGAAGCCGGATGGGATATTCTCGTAGGGATAGAAAAAAGAATTGAGAGAGGAGAAGACAAAGAGTACCTTTTAAGTTTAAGAGGCTATTTTATTTTTCAATTTTATAAAATTAATCTTTTTAATTTTTTTAAAAACAAAAAATCTTTTCATAGCCGGCATGTTGGAGCGATAACTACAAATTACCAAGCGAGGAGGAAAAAAGCGAGAAAATTGAGTTGTCTGAATCCCGACCGAGCACTCAACGTATTGAGTGCTCGGGAGGTTGAGTTCTCAATTTTCTGTCGCTTTTAACGACGAGACGAGGATAATTTGTTTATCGCGGAGACCGTCGGCGAGAAAAGATTTTTTGTAATAATAAATAAAAAAGTTTTAAAGATATCCAACTTTCTTTAACCAAAAATCATTTTCCCATTCCCAAAGTTTTTTTCCTCCCAAAAACGCCTTATAGTCCTCCTGCCAATAGGGGAATTCCTTAAGTTCTACTTCGCCGCGAAGTTCCGACCACTTATGTTCGCATTTCTCATAATTTACGCCGATTTTAACTCTTGGCGCGCGAATTTTATCCCGACCACCCTTAGAACGCAAAATCGCGCCACACTTCAGGCAAATCTTATTTTGGTCAATCCTTAAAATCCATCTCGTTTGAAGATTATTTAAACTGCTTTGCAAAGCCGCCATATAAGCCGATGTTTGAAGATTATAATCGCGATAGATGGCTTGAGAGGTTTTAATGTCCAAAACGCCGAATTTACCGTCAATCAAAGCCACTGCGTCCAATGTGCCAGCATAACGGTCTCCATAATGGACAACTTGTTTTTCCACGTATTCCGGGTCAACTTGAATATTTTTCATCTCAATAAATTTCTGAAGCGCTTCAATTGAAGGCGCGATAGACGGGTCGATAATAGGGGATCCGCCGATAAAAATTTTCTCCGCCGCTTCATGGATTAAAGTGCCCTCACCGGCAGATTTTTCTTTTATGGATTCTCCTTCGGCGAAATTATTTAATTCCGCGTAAAATCTATAAAGCGCCGGCTTGGCTTTTATTTCAACGATTTTGGTAACGCGAGGATACCAAGTGCCGTCTATGTCATAGCCGGATAATTTTTTAAATTGTTCAATATTGGAATAATAATACATCGGCTTATTTTATCAATTTATCGGTCATTTTGTAAATATCGCCAGCTCCCATCATTATTACTAACGCTGATTTATGCTGATTTAAAACTGATTTATGCTGATTTTGAATAATGATTTGTTTTAAAGTTTTTGAAAGGTTTTTGGTCCGCCAATTGGCGGATTTAAGATATAAAACATTAATAGGTGATTTTCTTTTAATCGCCTCGGCTAATTTTTGAGAATTAACGCTTTGTTTAGTTTCTTCGCGGCCTTTAACTTTAAAGATATCTAAAAGAATTAAAGTATCGGCGTCGTCAAAAGCCCCTGCAAACTCCTTAAAAAGTGATTTCAGCCTTTTCTCTTGATGTGGCTGAAAAACGCATATAATAGCCGATTTGGGCCATTTTTGACGTATTCCAGCGAGTGTTGCTTTAATTTCCGTGGGATGATGGGCATAATCGTCGTAAACTGGAATTATGAATGATGAATTATGAATTATGGAATTTTCATTCGTTATTCTTAATTTATTATTCATTATTCTTAATTCACCCCTGTATTCCATTCTGCGCCAGGCGCCGCGATATTCGCTCAAAGCGTCAAAAATTTTTTTATCATTTATATTTAACGCTTTTGCCAAAGTATAAACTCCCAAAGCGTTGGAAACATTATGCTCGCCGGAAACCTTTAAAATCTTTCTCAATTTATTACATTGCGCCTGCGATCGCTGGTCTAATGTAACACTATGCCAATACAACTTAAGATTATTTTTTTGGCCGATTTTTTTAATTTTATTTCGCAAACTAAATAAATTTTTATTATCTTTGTTCAAAATTAAAATTCCGCCATACTGAATATTACCGATGAATTTTAAAAAAGATTTTTTGATTTCAGCAAGATTTTTATAATAATCTAAATGTTCCAAATCTATATTGGTAATAATAGCGCCAAAAGGGGAGTAATTTAAAAACGCGCCAGTATATTCATCAGCTTCAATAATTAATAATTTACTTTTTCCGCTGCGGAAATTGTTTCCGCCAGCTGGCGGAGTAAATTCTTTTAGTTTTGTCCCGATAATTACCGTCGGGTCTAAACCCGCTTTTATAAAAACCAACGAAGCCATCGCCGTAGTAGTGCTTTTGCCGTGAGCGCCGGCAATGGCAATTGTTTTATATTGTTGCGCAAGCTCGCCAAGCGCTTCAGCGTACGACTTAAAAGGGATTCCTAATTGTTCAGCTTTTTTAATTTCCGGATTATCTTTTTTAATCGCCGCGCTATGGATTATTAAATCAACGCCCTTGGCAATATTAACCGGTTTATGGCCGATAAAAATTTTAATTCCTTCTTTCTTTAATTGGTCGGTTAATTCTGATGGAGAAGTATCTGAACCGCTTATTATATTCCCTTTAGATAAAAAATAACGCGCTAACGCGCTTACTCCAATGCCTCCTATTCCTATAAAATGAACTGCTTTCTTATGTGGGTGATTGCTTTTTTTCATTCTCTCATCTGTCGCACAATATACATTTTGCGACACAACAAACGTTGTATCGCAAAATCAGTATATCTTTTTAAAAATATCCCAAAACCAAATTAACTAAATCAATTGTAAATTGCAAAACAATGCCGAATACTCTGCTGAATATGTCCCAAACCCACAAAACGATGTCTTTTAATAAAAAAGATATCCTATCGGCTAATACCAATACCAAATTAAACAATTCTTTTAATTTATCAGCCAATGGGTTATTTAAAAATATGTCTAAAATTGATTTATCCATTTTTTAATTTATTTATCGCGATTTCAATGCGTCCCAGCGATTCTTTTTTCCCCAAAACTTCCATAATTTCAAACGGTCCGGGCGATGCTTGTTTGCCACTCAGAGCCGCTCTTAAAGGCCAAAGTAAGTCGCCAACGCCGTAATTTTCAGTAAATGGCATAATTATTTGCTCCAAGCTTATCTTATTAAAGCTTATTTCATCAATTTTATCAAGTTCGTTTGCCAACATCTTTAAATTTTCAGCCGTTTTCCCCGAAGATGTTTCGCGCCATATTAAAAGTTTTCCATCATAATTAGGCAATTCAAAAAAGAAATCCGCTAAATTTTTAAATTCGGCCAGCGTTTTCATTCTTTCTTTTTCCGTTTCAATCGCTTTAATAAGCAATTTTTCATTGGCTTGCCACGTTAAAGGAATAAAACTTTTAATTTCCAGCGCCAATCTCGATGTGTCCATTTTCTTAATATATTGGGAGTTTAACCAATCCAGTTTATCAATGTTAAAAACCGCTCCTGATTTTTGAACGCGCTTTATGTCAAATTCCTTAATTAATTCTTCCAATGAAAAAATTTCTCTTTCATCCGAAGGATGCCAGCCCAACATTGCCGTAAAATTAATGATTGTTTCCGCTAAATAGCCGTTTTGCCGGTAATCTTCCAAGGCCACATCAAGATACCGTTTTGACATCTTACGGCGGTCAGACGTTAAAATAAGAGGCAAATGGGCATACTTTACGCTTTCAAAACCAAGAGCTTCTTGAATGGCAATTTGCTTAGGTGTATTCGCCAAATGATCTTCGCCGCGAATCACATGACTGATTTTCATTTCATAATCATCAACAACAACACTAAAATTATAAAGCGGTTCTTTTAAATTTTTAGCGATAACAATATCACCGATTAATTCAGCGTTAAATTTAACTTTTCCGCGAATCAAATCATTAAATTCAATTTCCCCGGGAGGCACTCTAAAGCGAATTACCACGCTATCCCCTTTTTTAACTTTTACCTCGCTTTCTTCTTTGGGGATATGGCGACATTTACCACTATATCTTGGAGCTATACCTTGGCTAAGCATTGCTTGACGGTCGGCTTCTAATTCCTCCTTAGAACAAAAACAATAATAAGCTTTATCTTTATTAATTAATTGCCGAAGATATTTTTCGTAAATTTCCAACCGTTCAGATTGCCGATACGGGCTATATTCGCCATCAGCATCCAAACCCTCATCCCAAGTCAAGCCAAGCCATTTTAAACCCTTAATAATATCATTTTCATATTCTTTTTTTGAACGCTCAATATCAGTATCTTCAATCCGCAGAATAAATTTTCCTCCTTGATTCCTGGCAAAAAGCCAATTAAATAAAGCGGTTCTTACGCTGCCTATATGAAGAGGTCCGGTTGGACTCGGGGCAAACCTTACTCTAATATTTTTTTTAATATCTGCTGTCATAAAAAATTTATATCAACACCCTAGAACTGATTGTAGTTTGAATATTGGTAAAAATTTTTAATTTTGCAATATCCGGCTCGGCGCTGGTTATTGAAAAACTTAATGTAATTCTTGGCGGATTAACGCCTCCCCCGCCCCCGCAAGAATCAAGTAATAAATCGGGGCTGATATTATTTCCGCAAACTTCAATGTTAAAACTCGCTATTTTTACGTTATCAGCGGTAATTTTCTGAGGAATTTTTTCCAAAGTCGCGCTTTCCATCACTCTTTCAATAGCGCCATTGTTTAATCTGTATAAAACCACTTGGTTATGCGAATTGACAAATTGCAATTCCGAATCAGATACCTTGCTGAAATTATAGCCAGTTCTTATCTCACGCGCCATTTGCTCCATACTCAAACTCATATTATCGTTCACAATCATTAAAGCGATAACTAATCTTTGATTTCTTAATATATTGATGAAACCGCCAGCCGCGATAGATATTAAAATTACAAAAATACTCATTGCCATAACAAGTTCAACTAATGTAAATCCCTTATTATTCTTTATTCTTAATTCATAATTCATAATTCTATTTTCAATTTTTCCAATTAAAAAAATGGTCTTCAAGATTTATTTCAAATTTGCCGCCTCCACGACCGCTCCATTTAACAATAGAATTGACTTTTGCTTCATTAGCGTCAATAAACTCAATAGAAACAATCCTTATAAAAGCTGTTTGATTTCCCGTCTGATAATTATATTTATTATTAGTTAAATCAAACAAAAGACGCCTCCTTTGGTCTGGTTCCAGTTGCGAACTGGCGTAACTTACTTCAAAATCGCCGTTATTGATATTCTCATTCCATGGCTTTCCTTGAATAATATTACCGTCAATAAGATTTTTAATTATTTCTACTCCTTCCATTGCCAGATAATTGCCGATAAATTGGTCATTAACAACCCTGTTTAATGCTATGGAATTGGATAACAAAGCCAACATCCCCAAAAAACCCACGATTAAAAGCGTAATTGCAACCACCGATTCAATTAAAAGATAACCTTTTTGATTCATTGCGCGGTAATTTGGCCGGCATTGGTGACCTTGATTATTTTCTCCCCTTTATTGTCGGACGTTTTAATTTTTATCAACGCCTCATTCTTAAAAACATCATTATCAATAATTACCGTCGGATCCGGCGGAATAAAAACAATATCGTTTAATTCCAGACTGCTGAATTTTATAACCTTATCCAACTTAATTTCTTCAAAAATTTCATCAGAAGAAGTATAAACAAAATCCGTGTCTAAGCAGTTCTCGCCGCCACTGGGAGAAATTTCTCTGAATATTATCATAAAATTTGATTCCGAAAAATGAACGCCGTATCCGCAAGGCGCCCGTTCTGCTGAAAAAGTGCCCAAAGCCAAAGATTTTGCTTTTTGAATGGCGCTAAAAACCTTGATTTGCTCTTTAAAAAGAATAATTTGACGTTCTACGGCGCGATTATATAAAACCAATCCGCCGGATAAAATGCTGATTATGGCCAAAACTACCAATAATTCCGTTATAGAAAAACCCTTGTTCATAAAAATTTCTAATTTCTAAGCCCTAATTTCTAATAAAAATTCAAATGTCTAATGCTAAATGTCAAAAATAATTAGTCATTGGGGATTTAATCATTGGATATTTTATTAGACATTAGGATTTAGGATTTTGGATTTTTATTATTATGCTCCAAATAAGCTAAAATAGCCATCAATAATCCAATATCCAAAAAAGAATGTTAAAGTGGCCGCTATTATTAAAAAGGGACCGAAGGAAACGGCATCCTTCATTGTTTTTTCTTTTTTAATCAATAAAGGTAAAACACAAATACTACCTACTATAAAAGACAAGAATATAATCATTAAAATATCCGGCCAACCGAAAATAAATCCCAAGGGGCCGATTAATTTAAAATCTCCCCAACCCATGGCGCGGCTGCGACTCAAAAAAATTATCAAGCCGAAAAAAAACATTCCCAATAAAGCGGCAAAGAAATGATTAAGCCAAATATTTTCCCTTAATCCGAAAAGCGCGGCATAATGCTCTAAAAATGAACCGTTGAACATTCCGAAATCTCCGACGCGCTCCTTGATATTTATCAAAAACAGGCCTAAAACCGCCAAAGAAATATTTAATTGGTCAGGAATAATATACTGCCTAAAATCTATAATTGCGATTAATAAAAAAATAAGAAAAATTAAAATCCAAATAATAGCTCTTGAAGAAAATAAGGGGGCGCCGATTGATAATGGCGTAAAAATGAAAATCAATCCGCTTAAGATTTCAACCAACGGATATTGCCATAATAATTTTTTCCGACAATGGCGGCACCCCCCTTTTTGAATTATAAAACTGATAATCGGAATAAGCTCATACCAACTTAATATCTTCCGGCAATGGGAACAGTGAGAACGTCCAGCAATGACATTTTCATCAAAAAGTTTTTTTCCGGGCTTATAACGTAAAGAAACAACGTTGAGAAAACTGCCGATTGCTGAACCAAATAAAAATAAGGTTATGTAATTAAGAACCATAAATAAAGTTTTTAGAATCTAACGCAGAATACAGGGTCGTCGCAATTCACGCCCAAAACAGTTCCATCAAGTTCAGTCGGTTCTTTAAGGGCAGAATGGTCAGGTGTTGAAAATTTCGCGCCTAAAACATAACTTTGAAAATCAGTGCTGTCAACTCCGTAATAATAAATTTGATTAGGCACTGGGTCGTTAGGAATGGCGGAAATTCCCATTTCGGAATTAACTAATTCTCCTTGTAAAGCGCTCCAAGTAGAAACATTCGGATATTGGCGATTTTTCGTATAATAAATTTCGAGATAACTTTGGACTTTTTGCATATCGGCCAATCTTCGGGAATCATACGCTCCGGCCCTGAATCCTCTTAAACCAACTAAAAAAACAGACGCCAAAATGGAAATAATGGCGATAACGATAAGCATTTCAATTAAAGTAAAACCTTTTTTCATTTTCATAAATGAGTATCGATACGAATATACTAATTTACGAATTATACGAATACAAAATTCATTTGTATCATTAGTATAATTCGTATATTCGCATCGCTACTTTTTTTTCGACCATTTTACCCCGTCACCCTTGATAGTGTTTATGAAAAACATAATCTTTTAAGGGTGCGGGATTTATAATTTAAATCCTTGAGCTATATTATATATTGGAACTAAAACCGCCGCAAATAACAAACCGACAAAAATTCCGATAATGCTGATTAAAATCGGTTGAATAAGTTCAGACAGACTATTTAATGTATTGTCTATTTCGCGCGTATAAAGAACGGAAATTTTAGAAAGAATATCATCAAGCCGACCGGTTGATTCCCCTATTGCCACCATTTGTCCCACCAAGTCCGGAAAATAATAATCATTTTTTGATAAAAGTGAAGAAAATAATTCTCCGGCCCTTACACTCTCGGAAATTTCATGAAGAATATCTCGGTAAGCGATATTGCCGATGTTGTGACTGCTGATTTCAATTGCCTGAGCAATAGGCACCCCGCCCTTAATAAGAACTCTGGTTGATTCCGAAAAACGAGCCACATATATTTTTTTGAATAAATTTCCAAATATGGGTATTCTTATTTTCAATTCATTCATCACAACCTGTCCCTCTTCTGTTTGAAGATATTCTAATAATAAAATAACGCCCATACCCAAGACCAAAAGAATAACCCACCACCATTCAATCATAAAATTTCCGGCGCTTAAAAATATTTTTGTGAAAATCGGAACCTCTGTTCCCATTTCTTCAAAAACCGGAGCTAATTTAGGGAACACCACGACCAAAAGCATCACGGCAACCGCTATTAATAAACTTAAAATAAAAACCGGGTAAATCATAGCGTTACGAATTTTTGAACGCCAGCCCGTTTCTTTTTCAAGATAATCCGCTAAAAAAGTCATTGATTCTTCAAGGCGGCCGGTAACCTCGGCGGAACGAATAGTGTTAAAATAAAATTCGCTAAAAACATTCCCCTGCCTTTCTATGGCTTGAGAAAGGGACAAGCCGGCATTAACATCGGAAGAAATCCCGAAAATAGCCTCTTTGAGCGAAGGATTTTTTGTCTGTTTATGAAGATTTCGTAAAGCGTCTCCAAGAGGCACTTCGGATTCCAAAAGCGTGGCGAATTGCCTTGTAAAAATCATTATGTCATTGATTTTTACCCGCTTTAAAAATCCAAAAACTCTGTCAAAGATAGTTTTTTCGTCTCCGCCTTCTATGCTTAAAACAAAAAGGTCATGTCCCGACAATGTGTTTGTCGCTATTTCTTTTGTCGGCGCTTCCACATAACCAACCTGCATCTCTCCATCTTTAGTTCTAGCGCTATATTTATATTTTGCCATAATTTTCAATTTCTAATTTTCAATTTTCAATAAATAATTCAATTTTCAATTTTTAAACATGACTTAAATTTAATTGTAAATTGATAATTGTAAATTTATATCTATATTCTCTCCACTAATATTTTTAACTCACTCGGATTTAATGAACACAACTCGGCTTGTTCCAATGGAACTTCTCCGTTTTTAACCAAATTAGCCAACGCATGATTAAGAGTGGACATTCCTTCTTGTGAGCTTGTTTCAATGACCAAATCTATTTGATAAACTTTTTTCTCCCTAATAAGATTGCGAATTGCCGGATTGGTAACCATGATTTCGCAAGCTGGCACTCTGCCGCTTTCAACTCCCGGTACTAAACGTTCGGAAACTATTCCCGCTAAAACCGACGCCAGCTGCGAAGAAATTTGCGCCTGTTGTTCCGCCGGAAAACTGTCAATAATCCTATCAATGGTTTGCGCCGCGGAATTGGTATGTAAAGTGGAAAAAACCAAGTGGCCGGTTTCAGCGGCGGTCAAAGCCGTGGCAATTGATTCCGCATCGCGCATTTCGCCAATCATAATCACGTCCGGGTCTTGACGCAAAACCGAACGTAAAGCGTTATTAAAATCCAAAGCGTCAATCCCCACTTCTCTTTGGGAAATAATACTTTTATCCTGCGCGAAAATATATTCTATCGGGTCTTCAATGGTAATAATATGCTCGGTGCGACTGCGGTTTATTTCATCAATAAGCGCCGCCAAAGTGGTTGATTTTCCGTGCCCGGCCGGACCGACGATTAAAACAAACCCCTGAGACAATCTTGAAAAATCATGAAGAATCGGCGGCAAATTTAATTCTTCTAAAGTTTTTATCTGCGCCGGAATAAGACGAAGCGCGGCAGCCGCGAATCCCCTTTGATTAAAAACATTCACTCTGAATCTCGCCTTGTCTTCAAAAGAATAAGCGAAATCAATTTCTTTTTTCTTAATAAATTGTTCTTTTTGTTCAGGCGTTAAAAGGGCAAAAACCAATTCTTGCACAATTTCTGGCGTTGAAATCGCTTCTTTTTGAAGCGGAAGCAATTTGCCGTCAATTCTTAATGTCGGCTTTCTACCAACCGCCAAATGTAAATCCGACGCCGCTTGCTGGGCGGCAACCAATAAAAGTTCGTTAAGCTTTTGTTTATAGTCTGCCATATATTCTACTAATATTCACTAAATAAAAACTAATTTCCACTAACCACAAAAATAAATAAAATATGAAAACATTAGTGATTTGTGATAATTCGTATTTAAATTCGTGTAAATTCGTTATTTATTATATCACATCTCCATCGTTTCCCTCAATACTTCTTCTATTGAAACCAAACCATTTATAGCTTTTAGAATTCCATCTTGACGCAAAGTTATCATTTGCTGGCGTTTTGATTCTTCTAAAATTTTCGGCTCATCAGGGTCTTCGGAAATAATTTTTCTCAATTCCGGAGTCATTTCCATAACTTCAAAAAGAGCCACGCGTCCGCTTATGCCTTTATTCTTACAAGCAGGACATCCGGGTGAACGGTAATTTTTGAACGGCGCTTTAATATTTACAACCATTTCGTGGGGCATTTTTGCCAATTCGCGCCTGATAATATCCGCTATTTCCGAAGAAACGTCTTCCGCTTGCTTGCATTGCTGGCAAAGCCGGGTAATTAAACGCTGTCCCACCATTAAATTCAATGAAGACGGCAAAAGAAACGGCTCCACTTTCATATCAATAAGGCGAGGCACAACGCCCACGGCATTATTGGTGTGAAGCGTTGAAAGCACGATGTGGCCGGTCAAAGCGGAATGTATTGCCAAAGCCGCGGTTTCATTATCGCGAATTTCACCAACCATAATCACATCCGGGTCTTGACGAAGAATCTGACGAAGTCCGGAAGCGAAATCATATCCAATTTCCGGCCTTACCTGTGATTGGTTTAAACCATCCATAAAATATTCAACCGGATCTTCTAAGCTTACAACATTAACGTCATCTTTATTAATATTCTGCATCATCGCGTAAAGAGTGGTTGTTTTTCCGGAACCGGTCGGACCGGTTATTAAAATCATTCCATACGGCTTATCAATCGCTTTTTTAACCAAATCAAAATTCTTGCCAACCAATCCTAATTCTTCTAACCCTTTTAATCCGGTTGTTGGGTCAAGAACGCGGATTGCCGTTTTTTCGCCGACTGGCGTCGGAAAAGTCGCGATTCTGAAATCAATATCCCTTCCGAAAATAACAGCCCGAAAACGACCATCCTGAGGAACTCTATTCTCGTCAATCTTCAAACTAGAAAGAACTTTAATACGGGAAACTATCGGCTGGTGAAGCTCCAACGGCATTGAGGAAACTTCTTGAAGTTCACCGTCAATTCTAAATCTTATCCTCATTCTGTTTCTTTGGGGTTCAATGTGAATGTCGGAAGCTTTCTGCCAAACCGCTTCTTTTAAAGTTGTTGCCACTATTTTGATAATCGGCGCATCTTCGGAACCGGCGCCGGCCGTTTCTTCCAAACGAACAACTTGGCTATATCCCTTGCCTTCAATTTTTAAAGATTTTATGGCGGCGTCAATCTCACTCCGATAAGGAGAATAACGCCTCAAAACCGATTCCCAAACAGATGGAGCGATTAAATAAACTCCCAAATTAATACGCGACTGTTTCGCGATAAATTTCAAAGCGTCTTGAGCGTTGGAATCATCCGGGTTTAACATTCCAACCACTAGCATTTCTGCGGTTTTATTAATGGGAACGATTTTATAATTTCTCACCGCTTCTTCGGAAACAGATTTTAAAACTTCTTCGCTTATTTCCTCAGCTTTAACTTTTTTATACGGCACACCCAAAAGACGGCTTTTAACATCTGCTAATTTTTCCTCGTCAATAAGACGGCGTTCATAAATCAAATCTTCGGCGCTTCTCCTTATAAGCGCCGCTTCCTGTAAAAGTTTTTTAGAAACATTTTCACTGATTAAATTTTGTTTAACCAGTTCTTGAAGTAAAATTTTATTTTCCATCCCTCACCCTTCAAGCATTAAAGAATTGTAGAGACGGCTCTTCAAAGAAGAGAAGCCTTTAGCAAAATGCTTTAATCTTTTTTCTCTTATTAATGCGTCTTCTTTTGATTTATATGATTCAAAATATATTAGCTCCATGGGTCTTATATTCTTTGTAGATTGTACCATGCCTTGATTATGTTTTTCCATTTTTTCTTT
>Ga0210049_1002092_pt1 | contig 18770 bp, 18 predicted proteins | sample CryGeyCG2014_300_2_FD_183964 | JGI IMG/M metagenome (GOLD analysis project Ga0210049, IMG submission 183964) | Groundwater microbial communities from aquifer - Crystal Geyser CG06_land_8/20/14_3.00 (SPAdes) (version 2) | ecosystem: Environmental > Aquatic > Deep subsurface > Groundwater | place... | reverse complement strand
TTGGAGGGGTTCAAGGGGAGGAAAATTTTTGCCCGCGAGCCGTTAGCAAAATTGCGAAGCAATTTTGCGTCAGTCGGCGTCTGGATTTTGCTCAAAGAAAGTTCTGACATCGTCCAGCAGACACCACGTGTTTTTCTTTGTGGAGATAAAAATATGGCCAAACCGTGGGTACGATCGTCCGTGTCTTACACATCTGCATCTTCTTGCCCCCCGACTAACTTCTTTAAATATATCAAAACCACTATGTATATGTGGCTCTAAAATAAATATTGAAAATTCCCTTAAGAATTTTTTATTAGTAATTATATGCCGGAAGAACAGCCAAAAGAGCCTATCCAGGAGAAAAAGAAATTTTTCTCGGATTTGTTTTCTTTCTTGAAAGAATATTCCGTAATCGGTTTGGCCATCGGCGTAATTTCCGCCCAGATCACCAAGGATTTCATTGACGCCTTTGTGAAAAATCTTTTTTGGCCGCTATTAAACCTGGTCATTCCCAATGAAAAATTCAAGGATCTGAAATTTGTCATTAAAGGCTCGGTTTTTGATATTGGCGCCATTATAAACGCCGGTTTGACTTTTCTGATCGTTCTGATTATGCTTTATGTTATTGTAAAAAAAATTCTAAAAAAAGACGAGTTGTTGAAAAAAAAATAATTTTTTTCAAATATTTAACGCCAAAATTAATTTTTCGGGGTGTGGTATAACGGTATTACGCACGCTTCGGGTGCGTGTAATCCGGGTTCAATTCCCGGCACCCCGACCATATAATAAATACAAGCGGACGGCTAGCTCAGTTGGTTAGAGCGCCACGTTGACATCGTGGAGGTCACAGGTTCAAATCCTGTGCCGTCCACCGCGAAGCAGGGCCAGAATTGCCGGGCCTTTGCTTTTTTATTGGCGATTAACTATAATAAAAAAAGGTAAAAGGCTAAGAATTTTATGAAAACCGGGAAATTTTGGAAAAAAATGGTCGTTAATGACTTGATGCAGAAAAATTATATTTATTATTTAAGCGAACCGGCAGGAAAAAATTTTTTCCCTATGTTTAGGCCGGAATTAAAGCCGGCGGAAATGCTCGCTTTGGGTGTTTTTGGCGGAAAGTATATGACTGATTGCCGGCCAGAATTTCCCTCCGCTTGGTTCGCGCACGCCAAACTTTGTCCAGCAAAACATGAGCCGAAATTGAATTTTTTCCAAGTCAATGCCCGCCAACCCTTGGCGGTTTGGCGGGCAAAAGGCTGGATCAACCCGGCTGATCCGCGCGGCTGGTTCCAGTGGTATTGCCGTTATTACCAAGGCCGCCGTTGGCCGGAAGAAGATTTAAGACAAATCAAAAGGTGGCGCGCGATGCGCCGTCATTTGGCGCAAATCCAAAAAAATTGCCGCGCTTTTGACTGGAATTGCCGAAGAAAACAACGTCAAGCCCTTCTTCATTGGGCCTATGACACCCGCAATCTATAAAAAATATGCTTGCCGTGCCTGCAAAAAAAGAAGAAAAAAAGGAAATTCCCCACCACATCGGCATCATCATGGATGGCAATCGCCGCTGGGCAAAAGAAAGGAATCTACCCGCCTATGAAGGGCACAGCCGCGGTTTCCTGAAATTGAAGCAGGTGCCGGATTGGTTTTTTCGCCAAGGCGTAAAATTGCTTTCGTTCTATTGCTTTTCCACGGAAAATTGGCAAAGAGAAGCCCAGGAAGTCAATTATCTGATGAAGATTATGGCTGATGCCCTTAACAGCCATTTATCAGATTTTCAAGCCCGCGGCTACCGTCTTTTTATCAGCGGCCGGGTGGAAGAATTGCCCGGTGATCTGCCGGAACTTTGCGCGGAAGCGGCTCGTGCGACCAAAGACGGCCGATCCGGTACGATCAACCTTTGCCTCAATTACGGCGGCCGCGCGGAAATCGTGGACGCGCTGAAAAAGATTTTAAAAAACGATATTCAACCCGACCAGATCCACGAAGGCCTGATTAAAAAATATCTTTACCATGGTGATTTGCCCGACCCGGACTTGATTATCCGCACTTCCGGCGAGCAACGTTTATCCGGATTCCTGCTTTGGCAATCTGTCTATAGCGAATTGTTTTTTTTGAAAAAATATTGGCCGGATTTTGAAGAAAGCGATGTTGAGCTGGCGCTGGCAGAATATTCACGCCGACAAAGACGATTTGGCGGAAATGGGCAATAATAAATTACCAAAAAAATGAATTTTATAAATTTTTAGCTTATTTATCTTTTTTTTAATAAGGCGAGCAAAACATGTTTAATCTCGCCTTTTTATTGCTTTTTTTCCAAAAATTGTCTAATATTCAGATATGGAAACAGCGAAAAAAATTCCTTTGGCCGAACGGATGCGCCCGGTCCGCCTGGATGATTTTCTCGGCCAGGACGCGGTGGTCGGGGCGGGGAAGATGCTCCGGCAGGCGATTGCGGCTGACCAAGTCCCTTCATTGATTCTCTGGGGTCCCCCCGGTTCCGGCAAAACCACCTTAGCGCAGATTATCGCGAAAAAGACTCAAGCGGAATTCATTCGTTTGAGCGCGGTAACAAGCGGCGTGCGCGACTTGAAAGAAGTGATAAAAAAAGCGCGAGAAAACGAAATTGAAGATATTAAGACGATCCTCTTTGTGGATGAGATCCACCGCTGGAACAAAGCCCAGCAAGACGCACTCTTGCCGCACGTGGAAAAAGGCACGATTACTTTGATCGGCGCGACCACGGAAAACCCCAGCTTTGAAGTGCGGGGCGCCTTGCTTTCTCGTTGCCGAGTTTTTGTGCTCAACCGCCTGGACAATGAACATCTTGAAGCCATTATCCGCCGCGCCTTGGCTGATCCTGATAATGGTTTGGGAAATATCCGCCTGGATATTCCTGCGGACAGCATCAAATTACTGGCCCGCCTGAGCAATGGCGATGCCCGGACCGCTTTAAATGTCTTGGAGTATATAGCCGCTTTGGCCGGAGAAATAAAGGATCAAGCCGTGAGCCCGGCGGTCATCAAAGAGGCTTTTCAGAAATCCTACCTGCTTTATGATAAAAACGGCGAAGAGCATTACAACCTCATCTCCGCCTTGCATAAAGCGTTGCGCGGCTCCGATGCCGATGCCGCTTTATATTGGCTGGCACGTTTGCTAACGGGCGGGGAAGATCCTCTTTATATCGCCCGCCGCTTGGTCAGATTCGCTTCTGAAGACATCGGCTTGGCGAATTCTCGCGCCTTGGAGCAGGCCGTAGCCGCTTATCAAGCCTGCCATTTCCTTGGTTTACCCGAGTGCAATGTCATCCTGGCGCAGGTGGTGGTATATATGGCCAAATGCGAAAAATCTAACGAATTATACCAGGCTTATCAAGCCGCGGCCCAGGACGCAAAAAATAACGGCAATTTGCCGGTCCCTCTGCATTTGCGCAATGCTTCCTCCCAGCTTATGCGCGACATCGGCTATGGCCGGGACTATAAATACAGCCCGGATTACGATTACACGGAAAAGCAGGAATATCTGCCCCCGGAACTGAAAAACCGTCGTTATTTCAAAGACGCCCCACGCATTAAGCAGAAATAAATAATTATAAAAAATTATGGACAACAACCAAGCTTCAATTAATTTGCACCGCCGCCGCCGCGGTAAAATAGCCATTCAGCCCAAAGTCAGGCTTAAAACTCGCCAAGATCTGTCACTTGCCTATTCGCCAGGCGTTGGCGCGGTCAGCTTGGCAATCGCTAAAAATCCGGAAGAATCATGGCAATTGACTAATCGCGCCAACCAAATCGCGATTGTCAGCGATGGCACGGCGATTCTTGGCCTCGGGGACATCGGACCGGAAGCGGGCATGCCGGTCATGGAAGGCAAGGCGGTTATTTTCAAGGAATTTGCCGGTATTGACGCTTTCCCTCTTTGTATAAAAGCTAAAGAAGTTGATGAAATAGTGCTTTTTTGCCGTCAGCTTGAGCCCAGTTTTGCCGGCATAAACTTGGAGGATATTTCCGCGCCCCGTTGCTTCGCAATCTTGGAAAGGCTGGAAAAGGAACTTAATATCCCGGTTTTTCATGACGACCAGGACGGAACAGCGATTGTTGTCCTGGCCGCCCTGATTAATGCCGGTCGGGTTTTGAAAAAACCGATAAAAAAAGCGAAAATTGTCATTAATGGCGCCGGCGCCGCCGGTTTAGCGATCGCGCGTTTGCTTTTAGCCTATGGCGTAAGCGATATAAGTTTGGCCGATACGCGGGGCGCCATTTACCACGGCCGGCCGGATTTAAATCCTTATAAAAAAGCGTTGGCGGAAAAAACCAATCAACAGGGCCAGAAAGGGGAGCTGGCCGCTCTTTTGGTAAAAGCGGATGTTTTTATCGGTGTTTCGCAGGCCGGTGCTTTACAGCCGGACATGATCAAAAAAATGAATCCAAAACCGATTATTTTCGCCATGGCTAATCCAGTGCCGGAAATTATGCCAGCCGAGGCGCACCAAGCCGGCGCCGGCCTAGTCGGAACCGGCCGTTCGGATTTTCCCAACCAAATAAATAATGCCTTGGTCTTTCCCGGCCTTTTTCGCGGGCTTTTGGATAAGCGCATAAAAATCGTCAGTTTAAAAATGAAGTTGGCGGCCGCCTTGGCTATTGCCAAAAGCGTCAAACCCACACTTTCTAATATTTTACCTAATATTACAAATAAAAATATTGTTAAAATCATTGCTAACGCCATTAAACGCGCCTAAACAAGAGTAAATTTGACAAACGCGAGTTTTTAATTATAATGGAGTATATTGTTAGCTACCAGTCAAATATCCTTTAAACCAGTTTGACTGTAAATTTATTTATGGATAAAATTGCTGTAATTAAAACCGGCGGCAAGCAGTATGTGGCTGAAGTCGGGGAAAAAATCAAAATTGAAAAAATTGACCAAGAGCTTGGCGCGCAAGTGAAATTTGATACCTTGCTTGTTGCCGATCAGGCGGGCAAGCAGCTGCAAGTCGGCCAGCCGTCTTTGGGGGAATTAGTAACGGGAAAAGTGGTAAGAAATTATCTGGATAAAAAAATCAATGTGCTCAAATTCAAGAACAAGACCCGCTACACTCGTAACCGCGGCCACCGCCAACCGATCACGGAAGTTGAAATAACCGCCATTGCTTAAGGGCACGAACATTTTTTTCTTCTTAAAAAACGCCCCTAAATAATAGGGGTGTTTTTGTCGCTGTTCTTTAATTAAGAGAATGGCGATATTTTAAGGCATTGGACAAAGTGATCTCATCCGCGTACTCCAGGTCTGCGCCCATTGGCAAACCTCGAGCCAGGCGGGTGATTTTCAAATTCAATGGTTTTAAGGCCTGGAGCAGATAAAGGGCCGTTGTTTCACCTTCAATACTGGGATTAAAGGCGAGAATCAGCTCTTGGGCGTTTGCTTTTTTGATTTTTTCCCGCAAAAGCGCTAAAGGCAGATCTTGAGGACGGACGGCTTCGGCCTGGCTAAGAATTTTGCCCAAAACAAAATAAACGCCCGCGAATGTCTTTGCCGATTCAATCGCCAGCAGGTCTTGGCTGTTTTCCACCAGGCAGATGACCCGGCGGTCTCGGTTGGAATCAGCGCAAATTGAACAAGGATCGCTTTGGGAAACGGCGCGGCATTCCTGGCAGACAGTAATTTTTTCCTTTAATTCCGCGATTGTTTGCGCCAATTTCTGAAGATCTTCCGGATTTTGCCGTAAGAGGAAAAAAACATATCTTTCCGCGGTTTTTGGACCGACAGACGGCCATTTGGCCAACTGATCAATCAAATTTTTAATAGCGGGAGGATAAGTCATTTTTACAGATTTTTTAAGCCGCCCAGGGATTGGATTTTTTCCGCCATAATCCTTTGGGTTTTTTTTATGGCTTCATTAACGCAGTTCTTGACGGCTTGGGCGATCTGTTCCGGATTCAATTTCGGATCAATCACCACTTCCGACACTTCCATATTGCCGTCCATGGTCAAGGTTACGCCCTTGTTTTCCGTCTTGACCGATTCCTTGCCCAAAACCTGGCGGATATTTTTCGCCTGATCGCGTAATTCTTTAAAGTGTTTCAGTTTGCTGAACATAAGATTTTTTACCGCTTGAGCGGGCTAAATAAATAATAAATAGATTTATTCCGGAAAGCCGCCAGAAAAATTTTCCGCCAAATCCTTAAAGCTCACCGGATTTTCATCAAAATATAAATTGACCTTTCCGGTCGGACCATTGCGATGCTTGGCAATATAAATTTCCGCGGTGTGTTTTTCGTCTTCGTTAAGATCGTCAAAATTATAATTCCGGTCCGCCGCTTTGCGATAGATGAACATCACCACGTCCGCGTCTTGTTCAATGGAACCGGATTCGCGCAAATGCGAAAGTTTTGGAATGGCCGGCCGCGTTTGTTCAACGGCCCGCGAAAGCTGGGAAAGAGCTAAAACCGGAATATTCAACTCACGGGCGATGCCTTTCAGTCCGCGAGTAATCTCAGAAATTTCCTGGACGCGGTTGTCGCCGTAGTGGCCGCGTCCTTCCATGAGTTGGAGATAGTCAATAATCAAGAGATCCAGGCCTTTTTCCATCTGCAGGCGGCGGGCTTTTGTCCGGATATCCATGACCGTGGAGGTCGCAAAATCATCAATGTAAATCGGCGCTTCAGAAAGCACGCCCATGGCTTCGCCGATGCGGGTAAAATCGTTATCTTCCTCCTGGTCGGACAGATTGCCGGTGCGCATGCGCCACAGGCTGACATTGGCTTGGCCGCAAAGCATGCGGTCAACCAATTGCTCCTTGCTCATTTCCAAAGAAAATATGCCGACCGCGGCTTTGCCCTTGACTGCTGTCTGCCGGGCGATATCCAAAGCCAAGGAAGTTTTGCCCACGCTGGGCCGGGCGGCCAGGACGATCAAATCGGATTTCTGCAGGCCGGCTAAAATTTTATCCAATTCAATAAAACCGGTAGTCAAGCCGCGCAATTTGCCGCTTTGTTTATGCAACTCATCAATCCGGTCAAAAGCGTCAGAAAGAAGCTTGTCAATGGACAAAAAAATGTTCCTTTGGAATTTCTGGGAAACGGCAAAAATTTTTTGTTCCGCTTCGTCCAGAATTTTTTCAATGTCTTCATCTTCCCGAAAAGCGATTTCCGCGATTTCCGCCGCCGCTTGCTGGAGACGCCGCAAAGTCGCTTTGCGGCGGATGATACTGGCATAAAATTCCACATTGGAAGCGGTCGCCACAGCATTGGTCAATTGCGCGAGATATGAACGGCCGCCAGCCCCAACTAAGCCTTTTTTTTCCTCAAGACGATTAGAAACAGTTAATATGTCAATCGGTTCCTGCCGGCTATAAAGATCTTTAATTACCGCGTAGATGACTGCATGGCTTTCTTTATAAAAATCCTGTTCGTGGAGCATGTCCGCGATTTTGATGATTGCGTCTTTATCAATCAAAAGGCTGCCGAGCAAGGACTGCTCGGCTTCCAGGTTTTGCGGCGGAATTTTTTCATTAATGATTGATCCTTGCGGCATGATAACATTTTACTTAATTAGCGGGAAAATGGCAAGGCAAAAAAAATCAAAAAAAATTAAATAATATCTTTAATTTTCTGGCTAAAATTAAATAATAAAATTCTTATTGCCAAAAACACCAGTTTATGATATATTAACATTCACGAGAAAAGTAACGCGCGAAAGACTAATAACTTGCCAAACAGAAAATTGCGAGTTTTTTTGTGATTTAATTCCATCATCATCTGCATAATAAAACGCGCTGTTAGCTCAGCTGGTAGAGCAGCTCCCTTTTAAGGAGAAGGTCACAGGTTCAAGCCCTGTACAGCGCACCTCATTTTCGCTCCCCGCCTTATTAGCCGAGGTAGCTCAGTTGGTAGAGCAGTGGTTTTGTAAACCATTGGTCGCAGGTTCAAATCCTGTCCTCGGCTCAGGGGGCGGGGAAGTAATGATAATTTTCCCGATTCGGGATTTTTTTATATGGGTAATAAAAAATTGTTATTCAATATTTATACTTTGGGTTGTAAGGTTAATCAGTGCGATTCCGCGGAAATCAGCCGGTCTCTTCGAGGCGCTGGTTTTAAGGTAGTGGAAAAAAACGCGGCTTGGGCGATCGTTAATTCTTGCGCTGTCACCGCTACTGCCATCCGAAAAACCCGCCAAATGATTGCCAAGGCCAGACGGGAGAACCCCGAGGCAAAAATCGTGTTGTCCGGCTGTTGGCCATCAGCTTATTGGTCGGAAGCAAAAAAAAATTCTTCTTGCGCGTATTTTTTCAAGGTTAATGAAAGGAAAAAAATCGTCAACTTGATTGTTGGTTCTCAAGGCCAGACCAAGCTTGAACCGACCGCCTGCGCCTGTCTGATCGGCCAGAAAATAAGATACTTTCTCAAAGTTCAGGATGGCTGTCAACAATTCTGTACTTATTGCCTGGTTCCGTATGTCCGCTCCCGGCTTTGGTCAAAACCAATCAAACAAGCCGTGTTGGAAGTTAAATCAGCGCTCCAGGCGGGCGCTAAGGAAATAGTTATAAGTGGTACGCATCTGGGCTGGTATGGGAAAGATAAAAAAGATAAAAAACATAATACGCAAAATTTAACTGCTTTAGTTAAAGCCATATTAGCCGTTCCGGGCCTGCCGCGCTTGCGACTGAGCTCTCTGGAACCGAATGAGGTGAGCGATGAACTTCTTGATTTGGTTAAGAAAAATCATAATTTTTGCCCCTTTTTTCACTTGCCTCTACAAGCCGGGTCAGATCGCGTTTTAAAGGCCATGGGCAGGCCCTATTCGGCCCAGGAGTATATCCGGGTCATCAGTCGGATTAGAAAAAAAATTCCTTTAGCCGCCGTCAGTGCCGATATTATTGTCGGCTTCCCCGGTGAAACGGAAAAAGATTTCACCGCTACCTTATCCCTGGTAAAAAAAATAAAATTCAGCCGTTTGCACGTTTTTCCTTTCTCAACTCATGAAAAAACGGCGGCCAGCCGTTTTCCGGAACAAATAGATAATCGGGAGATTAAGAAAAGAGCTGATATAATCAGAAGATTAGGTTTGGCTTCAGCCCGGGAATATCAGAATAAATTTATCAATCGCTCCGTTCAAGTTTTAATTGAAAAAAAAATTGCCGGTGCCTATATCGGTAAAAGTGAATATTACTTTAACGTCCCGATCAAGGCGAAGGGCAATAAGTTAGTGAAAAGCGGGGATTTATTAATCGTACCGCCACGGGGAATTGAACCCCGGTTTCGAGAGTGAGAATCTCGTGTCCTAACCACTAGACGATGGCGGCAAAAAATTTAATTTATTTTAACAATATACTGGAAAATAGGCAAGGCATTTAAATTTGATTTATAATTATTAACAGGCAATTACGAGATTGTCAACTGATTAATCAACAAGGTTGTACACATTTTTTATACATTTATGCCCAGAAATATTTCAGTTATACACTTGACAGGATTTCTGATGTTTGTATAATGAATATACTTAGGCTGTAAATAGCATTACAGCCAAGCAACTTGAGACAATTTGATTGTCTTGGGTTCAAGCATGGGGATTAGAGCACTCGTCTATTTGGACGGGTGCTTTATTTTGTGCTTAAGATTCTATTTTACAATCGGGCGCGGAGAAAAAATTTTTTCCCAAATATTCCTTATGCCCGTTAAAAAATATTTTTGCTTCTAATGGCCGCCCGCCGGATAATTGGATTTTTCCGAGAATAAAATAGCTCTTCAGGCAAGCGACCGCAAATTCATTGCCAATGTATTGAATTTCTCCGGGCTTGGCCGCGGCCACTGGCTGGCCAGGAAATCCGGATAGAATTTTCAGATATTTTCTGTCCGGCAAAAAAGTATAGGTTCCCGGCCAAGGAAGCAAGGCGCGGACTTGCCGATCAATTTTTATGTTCGGCTGTTGCCAGTCAATCAGACCGTCTTCTTTTGTTAACTTGGGCGCGTAGGAGGCATCTTTTTCAACTTGCGGGCGCGGGGTAATTTTCTGTTCAAGCCATAAAATTATATTTTCCCGGAAAAAATCAGGCGCCGCTTGGGATAAAATTTCCAAAAGCAACGGACTGGTTTCCCGACCGTTTAGTTTTATTTTTTTTTGGGCGATAATCGGCCCGGTATCAAGGCCGGTGTCCATTTGCATTAAGGTCAGGCCGCTTTCCTGATCACCGTTCAGAATCGCGGCTTGGACGCAGGCCGCGCCCCGATAGCGGGGCAAAAGGGAAGCATGGATATTCAGTGCTTTAAAACGGGGAATCGCTAATATTTCCGACGGCACAATTTGGCCGTAAGAACACAGTACCAGCAAGTCGGGCCGGAGCGAGGAAATGGTATTACTCGCGTCCTTAATGCCGGCCGGCGTAATTACGGGCCAGTTGTGCTTTTGCGCGATTGTTTTGATCGTTGAAGGACGGATTTGCCGGCCGCGGCCGGCGCGCGCGTCCGGCTGAGAAACGGTTAGGACCAACTCAAAACGGGCATCTTGGCCGATTGCTTCATAGAGTGGCACCCCGAAAGCCGAAGTGCCAAGAAATATTATTTTAATTTTTTTGGGCATATTAATTTCTTTGGCGGCTTATTTCATTTTTGCGGATAATCATTTATAATGTAAATAAATTGAGATATTTATCATCGTGAGAAAATTTACCAATAATTAAATGGAAATAATCGTTGAGTTTTTTTTAACTTTAGCGTCTAAACTTGATTATTTGGGCGTTTTTTTACTGATGGCCGTGGAAAGTTCATTTATCCCTTTCCCTTCGGAAGTAGTGATTCCGCCGGCCGCTTATTTGGCCGCTCAAGGAAAAATGAACATTTTCCTGGTCGTCGGGGCCGGTATTTTGGGCAGTCTGTTGGGTGCTTTGATTAACTATTATTTAGCCGCCAGCCTGGGACGGGCGCTCATTTTGCGTTTAGCGGCCGGACGCTTTGGTCGGATTTTCTTTATTGATGACGAAAAAATTAAAAAAGCGGAAAATTTTTTTCTCCGTTATGGCAAAACTTCCACTTTTTTTGGCCGTTTCATCCCGGCGGTCAGACAGCTGATCTCTTTGCCGGCCGGATTCGCGCGGATGAATCTGTTTTTGTTCGCGAGCTTGACCGCTTTGGGCTCAGCCTGCTGGGTGCTGGTGCTAGCCGTTTTAGGTTATTATTTCGGGGCCAATGAAGAAGTTTGGCGGAAGTATTACCAAGAGATCTCTTATTTGATCATTTTATTCAGCGCTTTAACGGTTTTTTTGCTTATTTTTCGTTATTGGAAAAAAAAATCCGCGTCAAATAAAAATAACAAGGAAAATAAAATTAATTCCTGACCATTTCTTTTAATTCTTTCGCCTGATCAATAAAAAGGATGCCGTCTAAGTGGTCAATTTCGTGCTGGATGACCCTTGCCATGAATCCGCTTGCTTCTTCTTGGTGGCGGCCGCCGTTATCATCCGCAAAGGAAAAACTTATGCTTTTGGCGCGTTTAACCTGCCCAAAAACATTGGGCACGGACAGACAGCCTTCTTCGCCCCATTCCCGGCCCAGCGATTTTTTACTGATTTCCGGATTAAATAAATATCTAACGCCATCTTTTGTGTTGATGACAATAAGCCTGATGCTCAGGCCAATTTGGGGCGCGGCCAGTCCGACGCCGTCTTTAGCCAGCATAGTCGCGGCCATATCCGCGCACAATTTTTCCCGCGCTTTTTTCCGTTGCGGTTCAAATTGCACGGGAATTGATTTTTTCCGTAATAATTTGTCTGGATAAACAGTGATGGGCAGTATTTTCGGCATTTGCTTATAATTTTTTTCTTAAATTAAAATCATCAATAATTTACAATAAATATGTCTGCTAATCAAGGCCTGACCGGAATAAAAGATATTCTTGCCAAAAAAAGCGGTTCTAAGCCGCCGACCCATATTTGGCAAGAATTCGCTTTGCGCGTCATCAGCGAATTGCGTATCCCAGCCTTTAAGCGCAATGCGGTTTTTCTGGTCTGTAAAACAAACTCGCGCCACTTCCTTGAGCAATGTCTCAATGATACTAAGGAATTATGCCAGCAGGGTGAAGCTTGGAAATATTTTTTTAAATTGGCGGCGAAAAAAAATCAAACTTGGCCAAAGTCGAAATTGACGCACAAATAACCAACGCCGAAAGGGAATTCATAGGACAAAATAAGCGGTTGGGCGTTAAGGTTGTCCATGGCGCCCAATAAGATAGCCAAACTTTTCCAGCCGCATTCTTGAGCTTCATCGGCCAAACGCTCGTCCAATTTGATGATGGCGGCATAATCTTTTTTCCGCAAACTATCAATTATTTTTTGATCAAATTTTTTTCCTTTGGGATTCCAGCCGCCCGGCGCTTCCTTGGATAAGCAATGCGAAAGATCGCCGGACGCGAGTATGCCCACTCTTTTTCCTGAAAACTGAATAGTAGCGGATAAAAATCGGCCGAGATTAAAATTCTGGTCCGCTGGCAGATTAGCCGGCGTTAAAGGAACTAACGGCGGCAGCTGACGGCCGCCAATCAGCCACAAGGGAATAGTCAATCCGTAATCTATATTTTCCTGAGCGACAGCCTGGCAGGAAATTTTTTTTGCGCAGGCTTGCTGAATAATATAAGCCAGCTCCAGATCGTTGTCCGCGGAAATTTTCGTTTCCAGATCGCCGAACATTTCCAATGTGCCGGTCAGGCGGGGAGACAGGTTGATTGTCCAGGAATCAATCTTATTTTCCCCATGCGGAGAAATAACAATCAAGCTTTCCACATCCGCCGCCAACAGTGAGCTGGCCAGACGGCGGTATGATTCCACGGTATTTTTTAATCGGGAAAGATTGGACTGGCCGATATTTGGGATGGCTATGGGGGGGTGCGGACAAAAAGCGCCAAATACTATGGACATAGATGATTTTAATCTATATTTGGGTTGGGCCGATCAATCAGCCGATCAATCTTTTCCATAATTTCTTCCGAGCTGGAAGCGGCCGGGCTGGTCGGAGCCGGGTTCGGCGCCGGCGTTTCGGTAATAATTTCTTCTTCTTCGGCTTCTTCGGCGCTTATTGCTAAGTCTTGGATTGGCGCTCCGTCCGGGTATAAAGAAAGAATTTTTTCATTAATCGTTATGACATTAACCCATTTATAACCGAGTTTTTCAAATATTTCACCGGAAGTAAAGACATGTTTTTGTCCGCCGGCAATCAGATAAATTCCGGGGCTATTCGGAGTTTTTAATAACTCGCCGTCAGAGAAGATGGCCGGACTCATGTTTTCATATTCCAAAAGTTTCTTTGAATCAACCGGGTATATAGAAAAATTTTTGAATTTTGTTTTCAAGAGGCTCGCGTCCCATAGAGGCGCTTTTCTCCCTTCAAAGACATAATAGATTCCGCCGGTAGATTTATCCTGTAAAAGCGCACCGATTGGGTAAGAACTGGTGGCCGTAATTGGTGCTATTTCCCGGTAAGCGTTGATTTCATCCCAGGTGGCGCTGATGACTTCTTCCGGGTTATAACCCATTTTACGGAAAGCTTCTTGACTCGCGAAACCGCGGCGCTCATCGTCAATAATCAAATAAATCGTGCCGCGCGGTGAGCGCAAAAGAGAATATTGCGGGAACTTGATGGCCGCGCCGATCGGATAGCGGTCAATGTCGGTTTGGCTGACCACGATGATTTTATTCAAGTCAAAACGGGAAGTGAGGGCGGTTTTGGAAGAAAAAGGCCTTTTGTAGCCGTTGCTAATCAACCAGACGCCGGGCTGGCCTTTAACCTGTAAAAGCGAGCCGTCCAAATAGGAAAAAGTAAAATATTTTTGCCAAAGCTTGAAAAAATTATAATTGCCGTTATAAACATGCGGCGTATAATTATAAAGAGCGGCTGTGGCATGATTTTCCGGCGTGATTTGCGCGGGCGGACGATTGGTATTGGTCACAGTATATGATTGTCCGGCCCGGTAAGAATAGCGCTGCGGGTTGGTTAAATAATCAAAAAATTGCAAAGCCGCGGAATTGACCTGTTTGCCAAAGCCCCGCCAACGTTCATTGCAAGCTTGTCCGTCCGGACAGCCATAGCCAACCGCCCAATCAAGAGCTTTTTGCGCCGGCGAGGCGCTTTCAATCAGGCTTTGTTCTTTTTGCAAAAGAACAATGAGCAGTTTGGGATTAATTTTGACTGGCCGGCAAAATTTCTGTTTTTCCGCCAAAGAGGCGTCCAGGTTGATCGCCGTTTCCGAACAATCAAAATTATTGACCGCCGCGTCATAAATTATTTCCGCGGCGGTTTTCATTTCGTTTTTATAATTGGCGCAAACATACTTAGCCAAAAAACTTTTTTGGCCGGTTAAAAAAGTCTGTATCTCAGCCAATGTCATTGACCGGTTATCCATCATTTCTTCATTGCTGATAATGTTGTTGGGATTGAAATTTTCCTTGGCCCGGGCGGTGCCGGCGGCAAAAAATAAGCAGAAAAATATCCCGATAAAAAAATATTTCTTCATGCGATTTTTTTTAGATAATTTATTAACAACTTAGTAAAGTATAGCACAAAAAAATTCTTTTCCAAATTAAAAAAGAAAGCGGCTTGTTCGCCGCTTTCTTTTTTTTATTGAACTTTAACAAAAATATTACTTTTTATATCCAGATCAATGGCGACGCGATCCCCATCTTTAATATGCCCGCTAATAATTTCTTTCGCCAGTTCATCCAAGATCATTGTCTGGATTAATCTTTTTAGGGGGCGAGCGCCGAAGGTTTGATCAAAACCTTTTTCCGCCAACTTTTTTTTAACCTTAGCGGCAATAGCAATGGTAATATTTTTGATTTTCAGGCGGGTTTGGATAAGGCTGATTTCCAAATCCACAATCTTGTCCAAAGCCTCTTTGTCCAGAGCTTTGAAGACCACGATTTCGTCAATACGGTTAAGAAATTCCAATTTGAAATTATCTTTGAGGATTTTATCAATCTTTTCTTTCATTTCTTCTTGGCGCTGTTGGACCTGTTTTTTTTCTCCTTGGCTGTCGGTAAAGCCGATAGTGTACTGTTTAATGACTTCATTGCCCAAATTGGAAGTCATGATGATGATTGTATTTTTAAAATTGGCCGTTCGCCCCTTGGCGTCAGTCAGCCGTCCTTCGTCCAAGATTTGCAACAAAATATTGAAAACTTCCGGATGAGCTTTCTCAATTTCGTCAAAAAGTACCACGCTGTAGGGCCGGCGCCTAACTTTCTCGGTTAATTGTCCGCCTTCTTCATAACCGATGTAACCGGGCGGGGAACCGATCATTTTGGAGGCGGAATGCTTTTCCATAAATTCGGACATATCCAGACGGATCAAGGCATTCTCGTCGTTAAACATAAAACTCGCTAAAGTTTTCGCCAGTTCGGTCTTACCCACGCCGGTCGGCCCGACGAATAAAAAAGAACCGATTGGCCGTTTTTCGTCGTTGATGCCCGCCCGCGAACGCCTTAAAGCGTTGGCCACGGCCTTGATGGCGCTTTCCTGTCCGATTACCCGCTTGCTTAATTCCGCTTCCGCGTGGACTAATTTTTTTAATTCCGATTCCAGCATTTTCGTAACCGGGATGCCTGTCCAGCGGGAAACAATTTTAGCGATGTCTTCCTCGTCAACTTCTTCTTTCAAGATTTTCTGGCCGTGATTCTGGATTTCTTCCAATTTTTTCTCGGCGGTTTTCAATTTTTTTTCCAGTTCCGGAATCCGGCCATACCTGATTTCAGCGACCGCGTTCAAATCATCGCCGCGGCTCTCAATGATTTCCGCTTGCAATTTCAGGCCTTCCATATCTTTTTTGATTTGGCGGATCTCGCCGATCAAACTTTTTTCATTATTCCAATGAATCTCCAATTGATTGGATTTTTCTTTTAGTTTAGCCAGCTCTTTATTGACAGAATTTATTTTGCCGTTCGGTTTTTTCTCATTCAAAAGACCGGCTCGTTCAATTTCCAGCCTTTTTATCTGGCGCTTCAAACCGTCTAATTCCGCGGGGCAAGAATCAATTTCAATCCGCAAGGCGGAAGTGGCCTCATCAATCAGATCCACGGCTTTGTCCGGCAAGTAACGGTCGGTAATGTAACGGGCGGACAATTTGGCGGCGGCTACCAGGGCGTCATCAGTGATCCGCACGCCATGATGAACCTCGTATTTTTCTTTAATCCCCCGTAAGATGGCAATTGTATCTTCAATGTTCGGCTCGCTGACATAAATCGGCTGAAAACGTCTTTCCAGAGCCGCGTCTTTTTCAATGTGTTTCTGATATTCTTTAGTGGTGGTCGCGCCGACAGTCCGTAATTCACCGCGCGCCAAGGCCGGTTTGAGCATATTGGAAGCGTCAATTGACCCTTCGCTGGCGCCGGCGCCGACCAAAGTGTGCAATTCGTCAATAAAAAGAATAATTCTGTCTTGCTGAGACTTAATTTCTTTTAAAACGGCTTTGAAACGTTCTTCAAATTCGCCGCGAAATTTTGAGCCGGCGACCAGCGCCCCCAGATCCAAGGAAATCAGTTCTCGGTTCTTGAGGCTTTCCGGGACATCACCCGCCACAATTCTTTGCGCTAAACCCTCTACAATGGCGGTTTTGCCCGTGCCGGCTTCACCGATCAGAACCGGATTATTTTTCGTCCGGCGTGACAAAACCTGCATGATCCGGCGGATTTCTTCATCGCGGCCGATAACCGGATCAAGTTTTTTCTTGCGTGCCAGATCGGTCAGATTAAGCGCGTATTTTTCCAAAATCCGATATTTGCTTTCCGGTTCCGGACCGTCAACGGTTTGCGCGCCGCGGACATCCTTAATGATACCAAAAACCGGTTCATACCTAACATTGTTTGCGGTTAGGATATTTTGGGCCATGGATTTTATGAGCAGGATGGCCAGAAATAAATGCTCGGTGGAAATATATTCATCATGCATTTTCATTGCTTCATTTTTCGCCTTTTCAAATATCATCGCCACTTCCGTAGAACCTTGAACCGCGCCATTTTCCAAACTGCCCATTTCTTTCGGCAGGAGTTCGATTTGTTTAATGATCTGTTTTTCCAAATCAAAGGGTGTTTTGATTAATTTATCCAAAACGACTTTCACCAGGCTTTCTTCCTGGCGCAGAAGAGACAAAAGCAGATGCAAAGCCTCAATATGCAATTGCCCGCTCTCCTGGGCGATAATCTGCGCGTTGATAATAGCTTCCTGAGATTTATGCGTGAATTTGTTAAACATAAAATGTTTATAGCTGATTATTTATATTAGCACTCTTACTGACTGAGTGCTAATAAAGAAAATAACGGAAATTTTAATTCTTGTCAAGTAGGAAAAATTTTAAAAATTTTAGCCAATTATATCCAATATCATATTGCATTTCGGGCATATTCCGTGGTGGTCAAAACGAGTGATATTATCCCAGCCAAAACGGCGGATAACCAATTCGCCGCATTTTGGGCAATAGGTGTTTTCCCGCTGGTCGCCGGGCATATTGCCAGCGTAAACGAATTTCAAACCCTTTTGCTTGCCGATATCAAAAGCTTTGTAGATGGCTGTTTCGTCCGCGGACGGGCGGTTTTTCAAATGCCAGGAAATCGGCGCGGAAAATTTACTGATGTGCCAGGGTGTGTCATCGCCTAATTCATTAACAATAAAATCCGCCAAAGCCGCAAGCATCTCCACGCCGTCCGTCAATCCGGGAATGATTAAAGTGCTAATTTCCAAATGGATGCCGTATTGTTTAATTTTTTTCAAATTTTCCAGTATTGGCGGCAGGGAAGCGCCACAATTTTCTCGGTAGAAATAATCATCAATGGATTTTAGATCAATATTGGCCGCGTCCAGCCAGGGCAGTAGCGCTTCCAAAAAAATCGGAGACAAATAGCCATTGCTCACCCAGATATTTTTCAAGCCATTGGCCCTGGCCAAACGGGCAACGGCCAAATAATATTCACCGCAGATTGTCGGTTCGTTATAAGTATAAGCCAGGGAACGGCAATTGTTGGCCAGAGCTTCAGACACCAGCTCGGCCGGCTTTATTTCCGGCAATAAACTGATTTTATCTTCCAGGTCTTCAGCTTGGCTGAGATCGTAATTATGACAATTCGCGCAAGTAAAATTGCAGCCGTAAGTTCCGACCGAATAGGTAAAGGTGCCGGGAAAAAAGGAAAAAAGCGGCTTTTTTTCCACTGGATCAACATTTTGGACGGCCGGCCGGCCGTAAATCAGGGAAAATAAACATCCGTCCAAATTTTTTCGCGCGCGGCAAAAGCCGGTTTGACCGGGTTGAATAACGCATTGGCGAGCGCAAAGTTGGCAGATGACTTCACCAGATTTGATTTTTTGGTAAAAATCCGCTTCGCGCATAGGTTTTTCATTCCTAAATATAATAGCAGATATTCTGAAAAAATAAAAGCCGCTCAGGAAAAAAGCGGCTGTGAAGGGATTATCTATTTTTCAAAAAGAACGGGCAGGGAAACGGAAAATTTAATTATTCCGGCCGAGCCAGGAAAAAATATTTTGTTCAAAGGGCTGTTTGATCCGGAATAATAGCGACCGGCGTGATCGTCCGCATCAATTTCCGGCTCTTGACTGTTTGGCTGGCCGATATATTCGAATTCTTCATCTTCGTATGGCATGTTTCCCTCCTGGCGGTTTTTTAATTTTTAATTTTAGGAACTGGTAGGGATTTAACGGGCTATTTGCCAGTTTTCTTCCTAACTAGTGTGATCCAATTATGATATTTTGGCAGATTAACATCAGCTAATTCTAAAGGCGATTTTCCGTTTCTACTTTTGAATC
>Ga0210049_1002087_pt1 | contig 18786 bp, 12 predicted proteins | sample CryGeyCG2014_300_2_FD_183964 | JGI IMG/M metagenome (GOLD analysis project Ga0210049, IMG submission 183964) | Groundwater microbial communities from aquifer - Crystal Geyser CG06_land_8/20/14_3.00 (SPAdes) (version 2) | ecosystem: Environmental > Aquatic > Deep subsurface > Groundwater | place... | reverse complement strand
TTTTTTACCCTGCCCGGTCACGATACTTGCAATGGATACGGCAGCAAATCTGCTGGAACGACAAACCAGCGGGCATTACGCCATAATGTGTGAGAATTCCTTGCGCTATTTCGTCCCAATATCGCTTCTGCAACCCGCCATGCCCTGACCTTGAACAGCTCACGCACCCCGGTGAATAGAACATGAATCTTCTCAGGCTTTCCTTCAATCTGTTGCGCCGCGACTGGCGGGCGGGGGAGTGGCGCGTGTTGCTGTTGGCGCTGGTGTTGGCGGTGGGCAGTCTGGCGACCGTCGGGTTATTTGCCGACCGGGTGCGGCAGGCTTTGTCGCAGCAGGCGACCGCGCTGCTCGGGGCAGATTTGCGCATCACTTCGACGCGCCCCTTTTCTCCCGACTATCGCCAGATGGCCGAGACGCGCGGTTTGCGTGTGGTCGGAAGCCGTACTTTCCCCAGCATGGTGTCCAGCCGAGAGCGGGTGTTGCTGGCCGAGATTCAGGCGGTGGAGGCGGGGTATCCGCTGCGCGGCAAGATGGAGGTCACTCCCTCCCCGTCAGGGGAGGGGGGTGTTGCTCGTGGCACGGTGTGGGCGGATGCGCGCATCATGCGGCAGCTCGATTTGCGGGTGGGCGACGAGGTGGGGCTGGGTGCGGGGCATTTCATCGTTGCGGCGCGCGTGGTAAAGGACGTGGATCAATCCATCGGTTTCGCCAGTTTTGCGCCGCGCGTGTTGATGAATGATGCCGATCTGGCGGCAACGGGTCTGCTACAGGAAGGCAGCCGCATCTCTTATCGCCTGATGGTCGCAGGCGATGCCGTGCAAGTCCGGGCGCTGCGCGCGGCGCTGCAAGGGAAATTGACGGGCAACGAGAAATTGGAAGACGTGACGGATGCGCGCCCGGAAATCCGCACCGCGCTGGAACGCGCCGAACATTTTCTCGGCCTGGCCGCATTGACTGCCGCCATCCTCGCGGGGGCGGCGATGGCGCTTGCGGCGCGGCGTTTCGTGCTGCGTCATCTGGATGGCGCAGCAGTGATGCGTTGTCTGGGCGCGCAGCAGGGGCAGGTGTTGCGGCTATTTTTGTATCAATTTTTAGGACTTGGTCTGCTTGCGGTGTTGGCAGGCGGGCTGCTGGGTTATATGACACAGGCGGTGCTGGTCGAGCGCATCAACGCGTTACGCGTGGCGAGTTTGCCGCAGCCCGGCGTGTTGCCCGCGTTCAAGGCGGCAGTCAGCGGCATGGCGCTGTTGCTGGGCTTTGCCTTTTTGCCGCTGTTGCAATTGCGCCGCGTGTCGCCGTTACGCGTGATACGCCGCGAGTTGGGTGCGCCGCAAGCCAGCGTTTGGCTGGGCTACGGTCTCGCCGCGCTGGTGTTGGCAGGGTTGTTTTTGTGGCAGGCGGGATCGCTCAAGCTGGGCTTGTCGGTATTGGGCGGCTTGCTGGCGGGGCTGCTGGTGTTTGGCTTGCTGGCAAGGGCGCTGCTGCAAGGGCTGGCGCGCTATGCAGGGGTTTCCCCCGCGCGCTGGCGGCAGGTTTTCAACAACCTCGCGCGGCACGGGCGTGGCGTGGCGCTGCAAATCGTGGCGCTCAGTCTCGGCGGCATGGCGTTGTTGCTGTTGACGCTGGTGCGCGCCGACCTGCTGGCAAGCTGGCAGGGCAAGTTGCCGGTGGATGCCCCCAACCGTTTTATGGTGAGCATCCAACCGGATCAGCGGCAAGCCGTGCTGGATTTTTTTGCGCGGCAAAAATTGCCTCAGCCGCAGTTGCTGCCGATGGTAAGAGGCCGTCTGGCAGCTATCAATGACCGTGTCATCAGCGGAGACAGTTACCCTGAATCGAGGGCGCGGGCGCTGGTGGAGCGCGAGTTCAATCTTTCCTATAGCGATCAGTTGCCGGCGTGGAACGAGCTGGTGAGCGGGCGCTGGTGGCGTGGCGCGAACCCACCCTCCAACTCCTCGCCATTCCCGCGAGATGACGCGCCTGGCGCGCGCGAAGAGCTATCCGTCGAGGAAGGGGTCGCCACCACGCTGGGCATCCATCTGGGCGATAAACTGACTTTTGACGTGGCGGGCAGCCGCTTTGTCGGGCGCGTCACCAGTCTGCGCCGCGTACAGTGGGATTCGATGAAGGTGAATTTCTTTGTCATCGCCACGCCCGCGTTGCTGGAGGATTATCCGGCCAGCTATCTGAGCAGCTTTTACTTGCCGCCAGACAAATTGCTGGCAGGCGATGCGCTGGTGCGACAATTTCCCAACCTGTTGGTCATTGACACCACGGCGGTGATTGCCGAAGTGCGGGGCATCATCGAACAAATTTCGCAAACCATCAGCGTGGTCTTCCTGTTTACCCTGTTGGGCGGGGGCGTGGTGCTGTATGCTGCGATGCTTGCCACGCAGGATGAGCGTGCCCGGGAAGCCGCAATTATGCGGACGTTGGGCGCGGACAGCGCTTATCTACGCCGTCTGCATCGGGGTGAATTTATAGTCATCGGCGCGCTCAGTGGCTTGTTTGCGGCGGCGGGCGCTACTTTGCTGGGCAGACTTTTGGCTGTCCATGTGCTGGAGATTTCGTATCGCCCCGGTATCCTGATTTGGCTGGTCGGCGTATTGTGCGGGGTGGGTCTGGTGGTGGCTGCGGGCTGGCTGAATACGCGAAAACTGGCGAAACTGCCGCCGATGGGTATTTTGCGTGGTGAATAAGCTATTGAATATCAATAATTATTTTGCATTTTGCGGATGTGTTTTGGATTTTTCATTATCTTTGATACAATCGCTTCCGTTTTTTCAACTAATAACAGGGTGGGAGTTTTAAATGTCTATTGAACAACGCGTAAAAAAGATCGTTTCCGAACAACTGGGCGTAAACGAATCCGAAGTCAAGAACGAATCTTCGTTCGTGAACGATCTGGGTGCCGATTCCCTCGATACCGTTGAACTGGTGATGGCGCTGGAAGAAGAATTTGAATGTGAAATCCCTGATGAGGATGCGGAAAACATCACTTCAGTACAACAAGCCATTGATTACGTTCTGGCACATCAGAAGTAAGTATTTCCTGTTTTGTTGATATAAAACTCGCGTAGTGGCTCAATCGCTTTTGCTTGCAGGTAAAGTTTAAGAAGAGAGCGTGCTGGGCGAGTTTCGTTTTTAGGGTTCGCGTCTTGTACCCATAGCTGTCAACCTTGCGCCGTCATGCGTTTTTGCCCTCGCCGGATACACGCGACCGGGGGCAAGACGGGCGTGCCAAGTTTCATAATCAGGGATGGCGAAATTGCCATGCCCGTTTAAGTCGGTGGAGCTAAATTGTCTAAACGTAGAGTAGTTGTGACCGGTCTGGGGATGGTCTCTCCGGTGGGTGTCGGAATCGCCGCCGCTTGGCCGAATATCGTGGCTGGCAAGTCGGGGATCGTTAAAATTTCTCATTTCGATGCGAGTCAGTTTGCCTGTCAAATCGCGGGTGAAGTGCCTGATTTTGACGCGACACAATACCTGCCAGCCAAGGATGCCCGCCGCATGGGACGGTTTATTCATTTTGGCCTGGTGGCCGGGATGGAAGCCTTCAAGGATTCCGGCATTGAAGTGACTGAACAGAACGCGCCCCGCATCGGTGTCAATATCGGTTCAGGGATAGGCGGCTTGCCGATGATCGAGGACACGCACAACGATTATCTGGCCGCAGGCCCTCGCAAAATTTCGCCGTTTTTTATTCCCGGCACCATTATCAATATGATTTCCGGCAATCTGTCGGTCATGTACGGATTGCAAGGGCCGAATCTGGCGATGGTTTCTGCCTGTTCTACGGGTACGCACTGTATCGGCGAATCCGCGCGCATGATCGAATACGGTGATGCCGATGTGATGGTTGCGGGCGGTTCTGAAGCGACCATCAGCGCGCTGGCGGTGGGGGGGTTTTCTGCCGCGCGCGCACTCAGCACGCGCAACGATGATCCGGCGACCGCCTGTCGTCCGTGGGACAAGGACAGGGATGGTTTTATCATCGGCGAAGGCGCGGGCGTGATGGTGCTGGAAGAATATGAACACGCCAAGGCACGCGGCGCGAAAATTTATGCCGAATTGAGCGGCTACGGCATGAGCGGCGATGCTTACCACATCACTTCACCGAATACCGACGGCGCAAGACGCAGTATGCAGAACGCGCTGAAGAATGCCGGGCTGAATGCCTCCGACGTGCAGTATGTCAACGCGCACGGCACTTCTACTCCGGTGGGCGACAAGAACGAGACCGCCGCGATCAAACTGGCCTTTGGCGACCACGCTTCCCGGCTGGTGGTCAATTCGACCAAGTCCATGACGGGTCACTTGCTGGGTGGCGCGGGCGGGATCGAGTCTATTTTCTCGGTGCTGGCCATTCATCATCAAGTTTCACCTCCTACCATCAACATCTTTGAACTCGATGCCGATTGCGATTTGGACTACTGCGCCAACGAAGCGCGCTCCTTAAAAATTAAGGTGGCGATGAACAACAATTTCGGTTTTGGCGGCACCAACGGTACGCTGGTGTTCAACAAAATCTGAAGATAGCCGCGCGCGATGCGGGTCAATGGCGAGTCCGGCAATTTGATCAGCATCCGTGATCGCGGCCTGCTCTATGGCGACGGGGTGTTTCGCACCCTGCTCGTCTCGGAAGGCCAGGCGCTGCACTGGCCTTTGCACTATCAAAAACTCCAACACGATTGCGCGGCGCTGGGCATAACGTGCCCGGATTTTGCCTGTCTGTCTGCCGAATTGGCCGGTTTACTGGCAGAACATCCCGATGCGGTTTACAAGATTATTGTCACGCGCGGTTTGGCTCAACGCGGCTACGCGCCTTCCCCTGATTCAACACCGACCCCTGTCTGGGACGTTTTGCCGTTGCCGGACTATCCCGCAAGCCGGATTTTGCAGGGCGCTACCCTGCAACTTTGCCAGTTGCGACTGGGGCATCAACCGCGTCTGGCGGGCATCAAGCATCTCAATCGTCTGGAAAACGTACTGGCGGCGGCGGAATGTACTGCGGCAGATGAGGGGTTGTTGCTGGATAGCCTGGGCAATGTCATTGAAGGCACGCGCAGCAATGTTTTTCTGGTAAGCCGTGGCCGTCTGATTACTCCCGCATTGAATCTGTGTGGCGTGGCGGGCGTGCAGCGTGATCGCATCATGGACTATGCGTTGCGCATCGGCATGGTGGTCGAGGTGCGCGAAGTAGGCCTCGATGAACTGCTTGCTGCCGATGAGGTATTTTTAAGCAACAGCGTGTTTGGATTATGGCCCGTGGCTCGCTTGGAACAGCGGCGCTGGACAGATTTCAAAGTCGCCCTGCGGCTGCGTGCTGCGCTTGGGGGGGCAAGTTGATGCGTAAGTTTATGATTACAATGATATTTATTGCTTTATCGGCGATAGGTTCGGTTTATTACGCCCTTAGCCCATTGCCTGTCTCCAGCGTGCCCGTCGAATTTACCCTGAATCAGGGCAGCAGCCTGACCAGCGCTGCGCGTCAGTTTGAGCAGCAGGGTTTGCTGGAAAATCCGCGCCTGTTTGTGTTGTTTGCGCGTCTGATGGGGCGAGCGGGGAAAATCAAGGCGGGAGTCTATCAGTTGGATCAGGCCGTGTCCCCCTGGGAACTGCTCGACATCCTCACCCGAGGAGACGTGAGCAAGAGCCAGATTAAGGTGATCGAAGGCTGGAATTTCCACCAGTTGCGCGGCGCGCTAAACGCAACGGGCAACCTTAAACACGACACGCTAACCTTGTCCGACAGCGAGATTTTGCAGCGTATCGGTGCGCCTGAAGCCCACCCGGAAGGGCTGTTTTTCCCCGATACCTATTTTGTCGGCGCAGGCAGCAGCGATATTGAATTCTTGAAACTGGCCTATCGGACGATGCAGCAGCATCTGAATGAAGCCTGGTCGTCCCGCGCCGCTGGATTGCCGCTGGCAACGCCCTATCAGGCGCTGATTCTCGCCTCCCTTGTGGAGAAGGAAACCGGCACGCCGGCTGACCGCGCCATGATTGCCGGGGTGTTCATCAATCGCCTGCGCATCCAGATGATGCTGCAAACCGACCCGGCGGTGATCTACGGGCTGGGTAGCGCCTTCGATGGCAATCTGCGCCGCCACGATCTGACCACCGATACCCCCTATAACACCTACACTCGTGGCGGCTTGCCGCCCACGCCGATTGCCCTGCCGAGCCGGGATGCGCTCAATGCCGCCGTGCATCCCGCCCAAACCGATGCCCTGTATTTCGTCGCACGCGGCGATGGCAGCTCAAAATTTTCCAGCAATCTGGAGGAACATAACCGGGCGGTGAGCCGCTATCAAAAATAAGGCTCAGGAAAGAGGAATCAGATGAGAAAATATATTTCCCGATTTTTTGTCCAGTGCCGCCTCGGCGTGGTGTTTGCGGGGGTGGCGGGGCTGATGTTGTTGTTCGAGCTCATCAAGGGCGTGTTTATCCCCGAAAATGCTTCCATCTGGGTTTCTCACGCCCTCACCATTTTATTCAGCGCCACGCTGGCGACCTTGGTGACGTTCTTGTTGCGCCGCACCACGCGCGAGGTGCAGCTTCACGCCGACCTCATTCTGGAGTCGCTGGCGGAGGGGATTTATGGCACGGACACCCAGGGAAATTGCACCTTCGTCAATCCCGCTTTCCTGCATATTCTGGGCTATCAACATGCCGATGAAGTCCTCTCCAGGCACATTCACGAGCTGATACACCACTCCCACGCCGACGGCACGGCTTACCCCGCCACCGAATGCAGGATATATCAAGCCTATCGCCGCAATGTAAAAATTCACGTTGATGACGAAGTGTTCTGGCGGCGCGATGGCACGCCCGTTGAAGTGGAATACTGGTCTTATCCTATTCATCGCAACGGCCAGATGCTGGGTGTCGTCGCTACTTTTCTGGATATTACCGAACGTAAAAAAGCTGAAGCCGCCTTGCAACTTAGCGAACAACGCTTCCGGGATGTGAGTGATGCGGCAGGTGAATATGTCTGGGAAATGGATACCAACATGGTATATAGCTATGTTTCGGCGCGTGCCAAAGCGGTCAAGGGTTATACGCCGGAGCAGTTGCTAGGCCATTCGCCGCTGGAATTTATGCCGCAGGAGGATAGGGAGGGCGTGACGGAAATCGTCAAACGGGCAATGACCGACAATACGCACTTTACCTTGCAACACCGCGATATTACGCCGACAGGCGAGGTGGTTTGGGAGGAAGTGCATGGCATTTCATTTTATGACAGCAAGGGGGCGCTAATCGGTTTGCGAGGCACGGGGATGGACATCAGTGAGCGCAAGCAAAAGGAACATCAAGTCCATCACCAGGCTTTTTACGACACATTGACCAAACTACCGAATCGGCGTTTGCTTGGCGAACGTCTTCTGGCAACGCTAAACATCAGCGAACGCACCCGCCAATACGGTGCGCTGATGTTCCTTGATCTGGATAATTTCAAGCCGCTCAACGACCGGCACGGTCACGTTGTGGGCGACCTGTTGCTGATTGAGGTGGCGCGTCGTCTGAAGAGTTGTATCCGTAAGGTGGATATGGCAGCGCGCTTTGGTGGCGATGAATTTGTGGTGTTGCTGTGCGGTTTGAGCGCGCGGCACGATGAAGCCATCGTGCAGGCACGCCAGCTCGCCGAAAAAATTCGTAGCCGGGTTTCCGAAGTCTATCGTCTGACATCCCCGCAGCCGGATTCGCCAGAAAGTCTATCGGCTAAGCTACCCGACGAGGCAGCTACTGGGATGATTGAGCATCGCTGCACCTTAAGCATAGGTGTGGCGATGTTCATTGACCACTTGGCTGGCGAACAGGAAATTCTCAAGCAAGCCGATGCCGCCATGTATGATGCCAAGAATTCTGGCCGCAACGCCGTTTGCTTCTATGCCGAACCCGCGCCGTCGGCGACTAACGATTACTTATAATGACTAAATTTATTACCTTTGAAGGTGTGGACGGGGCGGGGAAAAGCACCCATCTGGCGTGGTTTTCTGATGCGCTAAGGCAGCGCGGGGTGGACGTGATTGTCACCCGTGAGCCGGGCGGCACACCGCTGGGCGAGCAGTTGCGCGAGATATTGCTCAATCAGACCATGAGTATCGGCACGGAGGCGATGTTGATGTTTGCGTCGCGCCTGGAACATGTCGAACAGGTCATCAAGCCTGCTTTGGCTGTCGGCAAATGGGTTATTTCCGACCGTTTTTCGGATGCCAGTTTCGCCTATCAGGGCGGGGGGCGCGGCATGGACTGGGAAAAATTGCGTCAGCTTGAGCGGTGGGTGCATCCCGATTTGCAACCGGACTTGACGCTGTTTTTCGACGTGCCGGTGGAAGTGGCGCGACAACGTCTGGCGAGCAATGTCAGCCTGGATCGTTTCGAGCAGGAGCAGGGCTGTTTTTTTGAGCGCGTGCGTGCTGGGTATCACCGCCGCGTGGCGGAAAACCCGTCGCGTTATGTTGTGATCAATGCGGCGCAATCCATGTCTGCCGTGCAGCAGCAACTGGCTGAAATTATTGCATCATTATGAAAACAAACGAGATTTATCCTTGGCAGCAAAACGACTGGGCACGTTTGATGACATTGCGCGAACGGGTGTCGCAGGGGCTGTTGTTTAAGGGCATGAAGGGCATCGGCAAGCTGGAACTGGCGATGAATTACGCCCGCGCCTTGTTGTGTCAGCAACCGACTGCCGGCGGTTTTGCCTGTGGCGTGTGTCCTTCCTGTCACTGGATGGAACAGGGGTCGCATCCCGATTTTCGTTTCCTGCAACCCGAAGCGGATAGTGAGGAAGCGGATGCCAGCAAGAAGCTGTCCAGGCAAATCACGGTAGATCAGATTCGCGGCTTGGCCGATTTTTTGGGGATGTCCGCACATCAGGGCGGGCATCGAGTGGTACTCATCCATCCGGTGGAAGCGATGAACAGCAACGCCGCGAATGCCTTGCTGAAAAATCTCGAAGAGCCGCCAGCCGGTTTTATTTTTATTTTGGTCACACACCGACCGCAGCAATTATTGCCCACGCTGTTGAGCCGCTGTTTGTCGCTGGCACTGGCGGCACCCGATACCGCCAGTGCCACGCGCTGGCTGGCGCAGCAGGGGGTTAAAAACCCCAATGATGCCTTGGCGGTTGCCGGTTTTTCGCCTTTATTGGCGTTGCACAATGCACAGGAAAGCGGGGCGGATGCCCGCGACAAGCTGCTGCGCGCACTACGCCAACCCGCGACACTGGACGTTTTTGCACTGGCGGATGCTTTGCAGAAAACCGATCAAGTGCTGTTGGTGCAATGGCTGCAACAATGGTGTCACGACCTGGTTGCAATGAAATTGGCGGGAAGCCTGCGTTACCATCCACGGGAAGAAGCGGCTATCCGGGATCTGGTCGCACCGCTCGACGCGATCAATCTGGCGCGCCTGCAAAATCACCTGCAAACCGCGAAACGCGAAGCGCAGCATACGCTCAACCCCAAGTTGTTCCTCGAATCGCTGTTGTTTACCTATACCCGACTTGCGAGCAAATAATCATGTCATTTGTAGATTCACACTGTCACATCAATTTCCACGAACTGGCGGAAAATATCACCGACGTGCTGGCGAAAATGCAGCAAAACGATGTGCTCAACGCGTTGTGCGTGTCGGTTAATCTGGCCGATTTTCCAGAAGTGCTGGCGTTAGCCTCGCAATATCCACACATCTATGCCTCGGTCGGCGTGCATCCCGATTATGAACAGGTCGAAGAACCGACTGTCGCGCGGCTGGTGGCGCTGGCGCAACACGCAAAAGTGGTCGCGATCGGCGAAACCGGGCTGGATTACCTGCGTTTGACGGGTGACCTGGAGTGGCAGCGAGAACGTTTTCGCACCCATATTCGCGCTGCGCGTGAATGCGCCAAGCCGCTCATCATTCACACCCGCAATGCCGCTGAAGCTACCTTGCGCATCATGGCGGAAGAGGGGGCGGCAGATGCGGGCGGAGTGTTGCACTGTTTCACGGAAAGCTGGGAGGTGGCACAGCAGGCGCTGGACATGGGTTTCTATATTTCATTTTCAGGCATCATCACATTCAAAAGTGCTCTGCAAATCAAGGCAGTCGCGCAACGCGTGCCGCTGGATCGCATGTTGATCGAAACCGATTCGCCTTATCTGGCGCCGGTACCTTTTCGCGGCAAACTCAATCAGCCCGGATATGTGAAGCACGTCGCCGAAGAAATCGCCCTGCTGCGCGACATCAGTGTCGCGGAAGTGGGTCTGCGTACTTCGGAGAACTTTGCGCGTTTATTCAAGTTGTCATAATTGCCTGTAAAAAAAGTTGACAGAATTTTAGAACCCCTTATAATTCGCGCCTCACAAAGCGGGAGTAGCTCAGTTGGTAGAGCGATACCTTGCCAAGGTATAGGTCGAGAGTTCGAGCCTCTTTTCCCGCTCCAGTTTTCTCGGAGTTCTGTTTTGTGGTTTTAATTATGCAATGCTCCAATGCGGGAGTAGCTCAGTTGGTAGAGCGATACCTTGCCAAGGTATAGGTCGAGAGTTCGAGTCTCTTTTCCCGCTCCAAACTCAAGGGAAAGCATCACGCTTTCCCTTATTCATTTCAAATCGTTGTTTTGCAACATGGCGAGATAGCAAAATGGTTATGCAGCGGATTGCAAATCCGCCTATCCCAGTTCGATTCTGGGTCTCGCCTCCAACATCCGCCCGGGTGGTGAAATTGGTAGACACAACGGACTTAAAATCCGTCGCAACTAAACATTGCATACCGGTTCGATTCCGGTTCCGGGCACCAAAAAACTCAATATAATCAAGCATAACCGCCAATTCGGGCGGTTTTTTACTTGCCGATACTTGCCAATATTTTCACGCATCGTCGGAGTTTTTGGCCACTTTAACGTGAAACTCGCGCAGCGACGAACTGTACCCCTCTCCCTTTGGGAGAGGGGGGACGGGGGTGAAGGAACGGGCATGGAGAGTTTCATCATCAGGGGTGGTTACTTTTCCATGCCCGTTAGGGCGAGGGAACGATCAACGATTCATCATTCGGGGTGGACTGCGCCATCACCGTCAGCTCTTGCATCAATTGCACCGCTAGTTCTTCTATCGAGCGGGATGTGGTGTCGAACCATTTGATACCCTCGCGGCGCATCATTTTTTCGGCGGCTTTTACTTCATGGCGGCAGTTTTCCAGCGAGGCATATTGGCTGTTGGGGCGACGTATTTCGCGTATGCGGTGTAATGGCTCGGGAGCGATGGTCAGGCCGAACAGTTTGTCGCGATAAGGCAACAATCGCTGCGGCAGTTGGTCGCGCTCGAAGTCTTCCGGTATCAGCGGGTAGTTGGCGGCTTTCAGGGAAAACTGCATGGACAGATACAAGCTGGTCGGGGTTTTGCCGCTTCGCGATACGCCCACCAGGATGAGATCGGCGTAGTCAAGATCGGCATCGGCGATGCCGTCATCATGCGCCATGGTAAAGTTTATCGCGGCGATGCGCGTGTCGTATTGCGGGCCGGACTGGCTGTGCGAGCGTCCCACGGCGCGTGTATGGCGAGAGCCGAGTTCCTGTTCCAGCGGCGCAATGAAGGTGTCGAACAAATCCATGAAAAATGCCTGTCCCCGGTGCAGCAGCGCACAGATTTCGGGATGGGTGACGGTCATGATGACGATGGGCTGTATGCCCTCGCGCCGATTGATTGCGTTGATTTGTTCCAGGCATTGGGCGGCTTTTTCCAGACTATCCAGGAAAGGATAGCGTATCGCGTGGAATTCGATGCCATCGAATTGCGTGAGCATTCCACGCCCCAATGTTTCGACCGTGATGCCGGTGCCGTCGGAAATGTAGATTACAGTGCGTTTCTGGGTAGTCATGTTGATCTTCCTGGCGTGGTAGGGGCGTGGCGATTTTAGCATCGGATGCTTTTTTGCTTGCGGCATGTATCGGCAACCGAGACAATGCCCCTTGTCATATTGGTAACGCCTCATTCGTGCTACGTTCATCAACAGGGAGAACCTCATGCATCCGTACGTTATTCCGTTTGAAACACTGGGTATCGCCAACCTTCCCGAAGTGGGCGGCAAAAATGCCTCGCTGGGTGAAATGATCGCCCATCTCGGTTCGTCAGGGGTGCAAGTTCCCGGCGGCTTTGCCACCACGGCGCAGGCTTACCGTGATTTTTTGGCGCAGGACGGGCTGGATCAGCGCATCGCGGCGACGTTGGAAAAACTCGATGTGGCGGATGTGGCGGCACTGAGTAAAGCCGGTCGCACGATACGCGACTGGATCGTCGCCGCACCTTTGCCCGCACAACTGGAAGCGCAGATACGCTGGCATTACACCCGTCTGGCGGCGGACGGGGCAGGCAGTTTTGCGGTGCGTTCCTCGGCGACGGCGGAAGATTTGCCGGACGCTTCATTTGCCGGGCAGCAGGAAACTTTCCTTAATATTCAAGGTATTGAAAATATTCTGCACACCATCCGCGAGGTGTTCGCGTCGCTGTATAACGATCGCGCCATTGCTTATCGCGTACACAAGCATTTTGCTCATAACGAGGTCGCCTTGTCGGCGGGGGTGCAGTATATGGTGCGCGCCGATCTGGGCGCGTCCGGCGTGATGTTTACGCTGGATACCGAGTCCGGTTTCCGCGACGTGGTATTCATCACTGCGGCCTTCGGGCTGGGCGAGATGGTGGTGCAGGGGGCGGTCAACCCCGATGAATTTTATGTACACAAGCCACAACTGGCGGCGGGCTTCCCGGCCATCATCCGCCGCACGCTGGGGTCAAAACAGCAGCGCATGGTGTTTGACGCGCAGCGTTCAGCCGGACGTTCGACGCGCATCGAAGCCGTGCCTGACAGCGACCGGATGCGCTTCTCGTTGAGTGATGCCGACGTGTTGCAACTGGCGCGCTACGCCGTGTCTATCGAGCAACACTATGGCTGCCCGATGGACATCGAGTGGGGGCGTGACGGTCTGGACGGCAAACTGTATATCCTGCAAGCGCGCCCGGAAACGGTGAAGTCTCGCGCCTTGGGCAGACAGCAACAATTCCGCCTGCTGCAACGCGGGGAGGTACTGGCGGAAGGTCGCGCCATCGGACAAAAGATCGGCGCGGGGCGGGTGCGTATCGTTGCCAGCCCGGCAGAAATGGGCAAGGTGCAACGCGGTGACGTGCTGGTCACCGACATGACCGACCCCGACTGGGAACCGGTGATGAAAAAGGCCGCCGCCATCGTCACCAATCGCGGCGGGCGCACTTGTCACGCCGCTATCATCGCGCGCGAGCTGGGGATTCCCGCCATCGTCGGTTGCGGGGATGCGACCGCCACCCTGCCGGATGGCGCTGCCGTCACCGCATCGTGCGCCGAGGGCGATACCGGTTTTATCTATCAGGGAACCTTGCCGTTCGAGGTGCTGGAGCAAAGCGCCGCAGCCTTGCCGGCATTGCCCGTCAAGTTGATGCTCAACGTCGGTAATCCGACACTGGCGTTCGAGTTCTCACAACTGCCCTCGGCGGGCGTGGGATTGGCGCGTCTGGAATTCATCATCAACAACCTGATCGGCATTCACCCCAAAGCCGTGCTGGAATACGGCAAACTCCCGGAAAAATTGCGCGCAGACGTGCTGCAACGCGCCGCTGGTTACGCCGATCCCGTCGAGTTTTATGTGGAAAAACTCAGCGAAGGCGTGGCGACGCTGGCAGCCGCGTTCTGGCCGAAACCGGTGATTGTGCGGCTGTCCGATTTCAAGTCCAACGAATATCGCAAGCTGTTGGGCGGCGAACGCTACGAGCCGGTCGAAGAGAACCCGATGATCGGTTTTCGGGGCGCGGGACGTTATGTCGCGGCGGGCTTTGTTGATTGCTTCGAGCTGGAATGTCGCGCCATGCTGCGGGTGCGCGAGAAGCTGGGTTACCGCAACGTCGAGGTTATGATCCCGTTCGTGCGCACCGTGGGCGAGGCGCGCGAAGTGGTCGCCGCGCTGGAAAAAAATGGCCTGAAACGCGGCGAACAGGGCTTGCGCCTGATTATGATGTGCGAGATTCCTTCCAACGCCTTGCTGGCGGAGGATTTTTTGCAATACTTCGACGGTTTTTCCATCGGCTCGAATGACCTGACGCAACTGACGCTGGGGCTGGATCGGGATTCCAGTCTGGTGGCGGAACGCTTCGACGAGCGCGATCCCGCCGTCAAGGCACTGTTGCAGAGGGCGATTAGCGCCTGCAACCGTCTGGACAAATACGTCGGCATCTGCGGGCAAGGCCCGTCCGACCACTTCGATTTTGCGCTATGGCTGATGGAGCAGGGCATTCAGACCATTTCGCTGAATCCCGATACGCTGCTGGAAACCTGGCGCAAATTGGGGCAATAAGGGCAGCGTGACGCTGCGGCAGTTCTTTTGCTATACTCCGCCCGCCCATTTTTGGCACATACCGCGGATATTTCTAAGCCATTCGGAGCGATCAAGTGGGTAGGGTGAAAAAGTTGGCAGGGTGGAAAAAGTGTAGCGTTTCCACCCCTAATACAAGGACGGTGATGCGCGAGCGCCCAGCCCCTGCCTGCATTCAATACACGACGTAGCCTTGTTTTTTCGGTCGAACCCGAACCCGTGGAGAGCCTGTGAGTTCAAATTATGACGAGTCATCCTTCAAGGTGCTGCGCGGCCTTGAACCCGTGCGCCAGCGTCCGGGCATGTACACCACGCTGGATAATCCCAACCACATCATCACCGAGGTGGTGGATAACGCCTGCGATGAAGCGTTAGCCGGATTTTCCGACCACATCACCGTCACGGCACATGCCGACGGGTCGGTATCCGTGCAGGACGAAGGGCGGGGAATCCCGGTCGGCATTCATCCTGAAGAAGGCGTGTCGGTGGTCGAAGTGGCGTTTACCGTGCTTCACGCGGGCGGCAAGTTCAACAAGAATTCCGGCGGAGCCTACAAATTTGCGGGCGGCTTGCACGGGGTCGGCGTGGCCGTCACCAACGCGCTGTCCAAGGCGGTCGAGGTCACGGTGTACCGCGAGGGCGGCGAACACCATATCAGATTCGAGCATGGCGTGGCCGTCAGTCCGTTGCTCAAAGTGGCCGATTGCGCCAAGCGTAAGAGCGGCACGACGGTGCGCGCCTGGCCCGATAGCCAGTATTTCGATAATCCTGCCATCAATCTGGCGCAACTGGAACGCGCCTTGCGCGCCAAGGCGGTACTGCTGCCGGGCGTGACCGTTACCCTGAATATCGAGAAGACCGGCGAGAGCCGGTCGTGGAATTATCCCGATGGTTTGCGCGGCTATCTCGCCGAGGCACTGGCTGACGAGGAACTGGCCGCGCCCATTTTCGACGGCGGGCGTTATGTCGGCAAAAATGACGATAACTACGACGAGGGCGAAGGCGCGGCCTGGGCGCTGGCCTGGGCGGAGGAGGGGGCGATCACCCGCGAGTCCTACGTCAATCTGATTCCCACCTGGTCGGGCGGAACGCACGATTCCGGTTTGCGCGACGGCGTGTTTGGTGCGGTCAAGGGCTTTGTCGAGCTGCACGGCATGTTGCCCAAAGGGGTCAAGCTGACTTCGGACGACGTGTTTTCGCGCGTCAGTTTTGTGCTGTCCGCCAAGGTGCTCGACCCTTCCTTTCAGGGGCAGACCAAGGAAAAGCTGGTGTCGCGCAGCGCCTTGAAACTGGTCTCGATGCTGGTGACCGACCCTTTGTTGTTGTGGCTCAACGAACATGTCGAGTACGGCAAGCGCATCGCGGAAATCTCTATTAAACAGGCGCAAAGTCGCATGAAGTCGCGGCAGAAGGTCGAGAAGCGCAAGAGTTCGTCGGTCGCCGTGCTGCCCGGAAAACTGACCGATGCGGCGGACTTCAACCCGGAGCGCAACGAGCTGTTTCTGGTCGAGGGTGATTCGGCGGGCGGCTCGGCCAAGCAGGGGCGCGACAAGGAGTTTCAGGCCATTTTGCCGTTGCGCGGCAAGGTGCTCAACACCTTCGAGGTGGATCGCAATCGGCTGTTTGCCAATACCGAAGTGCATGACATCGCAGTGGCGATAGGCGTGGAGCCGCACGATATGGACGACAAAACGGATCTTTCCGGCTTGCGTTATCACAGCATTTACATCATGGCCGACGCGGACGTGGACGGCTCGCATATCGCCACCTTGTTGTTGACGCTGTTCTTCCGGCATTTTCCCAAACTGGTCGCGGCGGGGCATATCTACCTGGCGCAACCGCCGCTGTTCCGCATAGACGTACCCGCGCAGGGCAAAAAGCCGTTGCGCAAACTGTATGCCCTGAATGCCGACGAGCTGGCGGCAATGGAAGAGCGGATGCGCAAGGACAAGGTCAGGCCAGGTTCATGGAGCGTCTCGCGCTTCAAAGGGCTGGGCGAGATGAATCCCGTGCAGTTGTGGGAAACCACCATGTGTCCCGACACGCGCCGCGCGCTGTGCGTCGCGCTGGACGCGGGGTCGTTCGCGGCGACCGGGGCGACCATGAACATGTTGATGGCGAAAAAGGAATCCGGCTTGCGGCGGGAATGGCTGGAGTTTCACGGTAACGAGGTGACAGGCGATGTCTGATAATCAGGAAGAATTATTTGCGCTGGCCGACGTTGCGGAACCACTCGTCAGCGAGCCGGGCGAGGCGGTTGAACCGTTAGCCGAACAAGGCAATGGGGGGAAGGGCGGCAACCGGCGCGAGTTTGCGCCCCTGCCGGATTTGCCGGAAGGCGACTCCGTGCCGCTCGCGCTATATGCCGAGCGCGCCTATCTGGAATATGCGGTTTCGGTGGTGAAAGGGCGGGCGCTGCCCGATGTTTGTGACGGGCAGAAGCCGGTGCAGCGCCGCATTTTGTATGCGATGCGCGAGATGGGGCTGACGCACAACAGCACCTACGTCAAATCGGCGCGCGTGGTGGGCGAAGTGCTGGGCAAGTTTCACCCGCACGGCGACAGCTCTGCCTACGATGCGATGGTGAGGCTGGCGCAGAGTTTCTCCCTGCGCTACCCGCTGGTGGATGGTCAGGGCAATTTCGGTTCGCGCGATGGCGATAATTCCGCCGCGATGCGTTACACGGAAGCGCGTTTGACCCCCATTTCTGAAGTGTTGCTGTCTGAGTTGGACAGCGGCACGGTGGACATGATCCCGAATTACGACGGGCATTTTCAGGAACCCGCCATGCTGCCGGCGCGTTTGCCTATGGTGTTGCTCAACGGCGCATCGGGCATCGCGGTCGGCATGGCGACAGAAATCCCTTCGCATAATTTGTTTGAGGTCGGCAGCGCCGCCGCGTTGTGCGTCAGGAAGCCAGATTGCTCGGATGCCGAATTGTTGGAACAGGTCGCAGGTCCCGACCTGCCCAGCGGCGGACAGATTATTTCCTCGCCGCTGGAGATACGCGAGTGTTACCGCACCGGGCGCGGCTCGCTGAAAGTTCGCGCGCGCTGGAAAGTCGAAGAGCTGGCGCGCGGGCAATGGCGCGTGGCGGTGTTTGAACTGCCGCACGGTACATCCTGTAAAAAGGTCATGGAGGAAATCGAAGAACTGACCAACCCCAAGCCCAAGGCGAACAAGAAGACCTTGACGCAGGAACAGGCGCAGAACAAGCAACTGCTGCTGTCCGTGCTGGAAAAAGTGTCCGATGAGTCGGACAAGGAGCAGGCGGTGCGGCTGGTGTTCGAGCCCAAATCAGGCCGCCAGTCGGCAGATGAGCTGATGAGTATTCTGCTCGTCCACACCAGTCTGGAGGGGTCGCTGTCCATCAACATGGTGATGATCGGCATAGACGGCAGACCCAAACAGAAGGCGCTCACCGACATCATCCGCGAATGGGGACAATTTCGGCTGGCGACGGTGCGCCGCCGCTGCGAATATCGCCTGGCGCAAATTAATGAGCGTATTCATGTGCTTGAGGGGCGCATGGTGGTGTTCCTCAATCTCGATGAGGTGATCGCGCTGATCCGCGAGTCGGACGACCCCAAAACGGCTTTGATCGCACGCTTCGAGTTGTCGGTCAGACAGGCCGAGGACATCCTGGAAATCCGCCTGCGCCAACTGGCGAGAATGGAAAGCATCAAAATCGAGCGCGAGCTGCAAGCCTTGCGCGACGAAGGCGATGAACTGGGCCGACTGATAGGTTCCGAAGCGCTGCTGCGCCGCCGCGTGGCGAAAGAGATAGACGACGACATCAAGGCCTACGGCGACGAGCGGCGCACCTTGATCGAGGAAGCGGAGCGCGTCGTGCTGAGCGCGCAAGTGGTGGATGAACCGGTCACCGTGATTATTTCCAAAAAACATTGGGCGCGCACCCGACTGGGGCATGGGCTGGACTTGTCCGGCACGGCCTTCAAGGAAGGCGACGGCATGTTGGTCTGGTTTGAATGCCGCACCGTAGACCATTGCGTCGTGATCTGCGACAACGGGCGGGTGTGCAGCGTGCCGGTCGCGCAACTGCCCGGCGGGCGCGGCGACGGTGTGCCGCTGGCGACACTGGTGGACGTGATGCCCGGCGCGAAAATTGTTCAGGTGGTTTGCGGCGCGGCAGGGCAGCACGTCTTGCTGGCCACCGCCGCCAGCTACGGCTTCGCCTGCACGCTGGGCGACATGCTCGGGCGCAACAAGGCGGGCAAGCAGTTCCTCAATTTTGATGAACCCGTGCAAATCCTGCCGCCCGTGCTGTTTGCGCCCGAACCGCAGTCTTGGGTCGTTTCAGTCAGCCGTTCGGGACGCTTGCTGGCGTTCGCGCTGGCCGAGATGAAACAACTGGCTTCCGGCGGAAAAGGCGTGATCGTGATGGG
>Ga0210049_1002084_pt1 | contig 18801 bp, 16 predicted proteins | sample CryGeyCG2014_300_2_FD_183964 | JGI IMG/M metagenome (GOLD analysis project Ga0210049, IMG submission 183964) | Groundwater microbial communities from aquifer - Crystal Geyser CG06_land_8/20/14_3.00 (SPAdes) (version 2) | ecosystem: Environmental > Aquatic > Deep subsurface > Groundwater | place... | reverse complement strand
GGAATAATAACACAGCTCACAAGCGGGAAAGATGGTATGTCTGAGCAGCAGAGATACCTGATGTTCCCCTCATTTCTCACAACAAAGGCATCAAAGTTTTCGTCATCTATTTTTTCTTTTATCTTTCTCCAGCGTTTCTCATACATAATAATAAATAAGGATTCAGGGAATATATGTTTTGCCATACTTCATTTCTATTAACCGTGTTCCAAACACCAAATATCTTTAAGGTACTACCCTTTTTTGACATAAATTTGAGTTAATGTTCCCCTATCACTACATCTATGCTTGACCGTCTCATTCCTTTATTTATCATGTCTTTTCCTAAATCCTTAATCTCCTCAATATGTTTTTTTGATACATCATAACTATTCATTAATGTAACAGTTCCTTTGATGAATTCATCTACTTTCTGGGGCGGTATCCTATTTTTTCCTCTAAATGTTTCACAAATTGTAATCCTCAAGCCGCATTTTTCCATCAGTTTTTTCCAATACATAATTTCTTGATAATCCTCAAATCTACCAATACTATGCATTGCTTTAGACCATATATTATCCTGTCTCCTGTTAATATCCTCCTGGCCGGGCATTGGCTCAACTATCATAATTTTTCTAGAAACCCTGGCCATTTCTGAAACAACATTCAAATGCAATCTTGGATTAATCTCATGGAGAGTGAAAAAAGCAACTGACAAAACAAAAACAGAACTTTTAAAAGGCAAATGCAGTGCGCTACACTGAATTAATATGTTACCAAGATTTTTTTGTTTTATCAAATTATTTAAATCAGAATCTACTGCTACAACCTTAGCACCTAGTTCAATGAGTTTTCTGGTGGAGAAACCTTTATCACCAACACCCATATCAAGCGTTAATCCTTTTTCTATTTTTGGAAGAGACCATATTTTTTGATCTATCATTTTTTGCTCTTTTTCATATTTCATCCTTCTCATCGTTCTAATCATCTCATCATTCTTTTAATAATATCTGGAATTTTGTCAAGTCTATCAGTGATGAAATCAGGACAATCACATGAGGTATTTACATGATCGTTTGAGAAAAGTATTGCTTTCATTCCAACATTTTTCCCTCCAGCAACGTCTCTGTCCATTTTATCACCAATATAAATTGATTCGTTTCCAGTACATTCTGCTTTCTCTAGCGCTGTGTTAAATATTCTTTTATCCGGTTTTCTGAAACCTGCTTCCTCAGACGTCGTAATAGAATCAAACAGGTTCATGATTTCCAATGCGTTTAATTGGTCAAAAAGGTAATCGGTATCAATATCAGAAATCATCCCAAGATGAAAATTGTTCCTTTTAACCCATGACAATGCTTCAACAGCACCGGCATAGAGGCGCACATGTTTCCTGTGCATTTTCAGGTACTCATCCCAAAACCACTCATAATCAGGTTTTTTGTTTCTCAGTATTTTCATGAAGGCATTCATTATATTCCCTTTTCCAAATGCTTTTCTGTATTCCATTGGTGTTGGATAGGAATGCGTGTAATATCTGTATTTTTCCAATAACGCATCAATAGTTTCATTTAGATTGTATTTGTTCTTCACACTTTCCATTAAATGATAATGCGCTTTTTCATCACTTTCAAGACTCATGAGTGTTCCGCCGAAATCAAAGAAAACTGCTTTGAGCATAATAGGAAATTGGTGTGGGATGATGATAAAATTTTCCAAGCTATAATGTTTTTAACTCTTCCTCCGCCTCCTTTATCTTTTCTATGTTGTCTAACTGTTTGTATGTTGTTAAAGCCTTTTTGAAATATTCTTTTGCCTTATTCCTTTCTCTTTTTGATTTGTGCATTTTTCCATACTCAAAATATATCTGGGATAAGAATTCGATATCTTTGTTTTCTTCAGCCATGTCCATAGACTTTTTGAAATGCGACGATGCAGGCTCCCATTCTTTTCTGTTTTTGTGTATTATTCCATAGTTCAAATGACATTGTGCAAGCATCCTTTTTTCATCAAGGCGCTCAAAAATCTTTAATGCCTTATCCGTGTAGTCCATGGCTTTCTCAAGCATGCCTTTCTTTGTGTATTCTTCTGCCGCATTGCTCATCCCATAACCTGCCATTCTCACATCACCAATCTCATTGCTGATTTTTATGCATTTCTCATACCATTCTATTGACTTGTCAATATCTTTCTTTCTATCATAAACTGCGCCAAGGTTGTTGTATATTTTTGCAATTTCATGTTTGTCTCCTGTTTTGTCTGCAACGTCAAGCGCCTTCATCATTATTTCAATACTTTTGTCATATTTTCCTTTCGACCAGTAGGCAACGCCCATGGTCCTGTAGGCTTTTACCATCAGTGATATATCGCCAGTCTTCTGGCAGAAGTCAAGGCACAGTTTAAAGTCATTCATTGCATCATCAATCTTTCCTTTGCGCAGATGCACAGACCCAATACCGTAATATGCATCTGCGGTACCATGAATATCATTAATTTTTTTTGAAATCCTTAAAGCATCTTTTAGATTGTTCAGTGTTTCATCGTATTTCCCTCTTGGAAAACATATTCTTGCTATACCAAGGTGCGCCTCAACACTCTCCTTTTCGTCACCATCAGCAAGTTCCAGTAATAGTTTGTAATACCTCAGTGAGTCATCCCATTTTCCCATGACCTCAGAGGCTTTTCCTTTAAGGAGCAGCATGAGTAAACGCTGTTTTTGAAACTGTTTTTCATCAAGCTCTTTTAATATGTGCATAAACGCCTCTGCATATCCTGATTTTATAATACTAAAACCGTTTTTAACAGCAGTTTCTCCAGCCTTTTCATTGTTTTCTGCTTTAAGAAGATGATGCATGTATTCAATCCTAGCAGCTTCACCTTTCTCGTTTTCATAGTATTCTGCTGCAATGTTATGATAATATTTTTTGTGTTTTAGGTTCAGTCTGCTGTAGCAGAAATCCCTGAGAATCTCATGGATGTCATAAATGTTGTCCAGTCTTTGAAGCAATGATTTTTCTGTAAGACTGTCTATTGTGTCATAATCTGTGTCCTCAACAAGCAATGCCCTTGGATAAAAGGGGTATCTGAATACTGATGCAATTTCAAGCGCCTTCCTCTCAGGTTCATTTAGTCTTTTAAAGATTTCATCCCTCAAAAACTCTTCAGCTTCAATTGCTGTTTCTGGTGATATCAGTTCCAGCATAAGTGGATGTCCTTTTGTCAAAGAATAAAGTTTATCCAACCCTTTTTTAATTCCTCTGTGCATAAGCAGTTTCTCACTGCTTTTTTTATCAAGCTCCTTTAATCTCATTTCCATTATATTTTTTTTCACAACAGCGTCCTTCCTGCTGTAAAATGATGGAATACTCCTGCCTATTACAATGCTTTTTGAACCTGTTTTCAGCTCCTTAAATGAGGAAAAGAAATCAACTACTCTTTTGTTTGTATTTTCAAAATTGTCAAATACAAGTAGTATGTTTTCATTCATTTCCTCCTCCAAGACTATCATTATTTCCTCAATTTTAACCTCTCCAACTTCCATGTAATTCCTCAGTTTTTCTTTCCCAATTTTTGAAAGAAACTTTGACAGTTTCGTAAGCATGCCTTCCAGGGTGCTGAAAGGATAAAACCTGTGCCAGAAAACATTTCCTTTATATCCTTCTAAAACCTTTGACACAACAGCAGTCTTGCCAACACCTGCAATGCCTTTGATGACAAGAATTCCTGCCCCTGACTCTATGAAATCTGATATTTCCTTTAACTCTTTTTCTCTTCCAACAAAATATCTAACCTCAGGTTTTCTCTCAGAAAAATCAACCTCTTTTTTAATCTCAAGCACATCCTCCAAATCAAGAAAACCATCAGGCAGAATATGCTTCAACACGTTTGTATAATTTATTTCCATTTTTCCTTTAGATTTTTTTTTCAGATAATCAACTACTTCTCCTATTTTTATCTCTCTAACCCTGTTTTTCTCCCTAACATTCAATGTTTTTTCACTAATTTCCTTTTTTAATTCCTTTGCTTTCATAATACCATCAGATGTAAGGAAATAAAAACTTCTGAATCTGCCTGTCTCAATGAGATGAAAACGCTTTTCCTCAATCAAAGCCTCTTTTTTAAGCGCTTTTAAGCCATCTGAAACAAGCCTGTGGGAAATATTTGCCTCTTCTTCCATCCCTGACTGGGAGAAAATAAGCATGGGGTTTGAAGAAATCTGCTCGTTTATGTGATCATGCAAAAGAATCAGGATTTTCTCCTTGCCAGAGAGTTTGAGCATAAAAGTAAAACAGCATTTCTGCTTAAAAAGTTTTCATGGTAACAGCAGGGTAACCTTACAGTAACATCAGGGTTCATGCTTATATAATCCAAATTACAAAGTAGTTTCTGGTGATGAAAATGCAGAACATAAATAAAAAAACGGAACAGAATATTGCTAGGGAGGCTGTTTGGATAGCATCCCTTGTCTGGAAGATGCAGCATAACACAGACCCCAGAATCCATGTTTATACAGGGGTGATGATATGACAGAGCAGACTCTCAAACATCATCCAATAATGTATTTACTTATTATTTCCACTGCCTTTCTAGTTTTGCAGTCATCCAAGACTATGGCAAATGCATCTGTTGGATGTGAACTGCAAGCGCATTCAACGGAAACCTGGAGCGGCATTATTATCATTAATGAAACAAAAACAGTACATGTTTGGGAATCTGTGTTGATTGAGCCAGGGACAGTTGTTAAGTTGTGTGAAAACACGAGTATAAATGTTAGGGGAAGACTGATTGCGGAGGGGGAGGAGGATAACATGATTATTTTTACACATAATAATAGCAATGAACATTGGGGGAACATTAACTTTGAATACCCCAATACAGGTTCTATACTAAAATATTGTAGTGTGGAATATGGAGATGGAATTCGCTGCAAAGATTCCTCCCCAATAATCTCCTACTGCATCATCTCAAAAAACAGGGATGGCATCTCCCTTTATGAATCATCATCCCTAATCACCCATAACACATTATCCTATAATTATAACAGCGGTATTTTGTGTAGAGCATCCCCTGCAATAATCTCTTACAATAACATATTTGAAAACAATGGAAATGGGATTACATGCATATTCCGCATACCTTCAAAAGATTTGCCAAAAATAAACTATAACAACATATACAATAATAGTGGATATGGAATAAACGCCGATGACTCAACATTGGTGCTGAGGAAGGTAAATGCAACACATAACTGGTGGGGTAGCATTGATGGTCCAAGTGGCATAGCAAGTGGTTCTGGTGATGAAGTTAGTAAGCATGTGGATTATAGTGAATGGGAAACAAAAGAAATAGGGAAGGATGATACAGATACACCCTGTAAGAACATAACGATTGTTTCTGAAAGCGAAGACAGTAATGAGAGTTGTAAAGCAGATGATTTTAATAACACCAGCATACCAAATAACAAAAATGATCAAGTATATCTGAATAACTTTCAGGAAGAAAAAAAGGTTATACCGAGTTCTGAGGCAGTATATTTACTAGCAACACTAGTAATATTTTCATTTTACTTGAAGAGATGGAAAATTTACGGTCATCAAAGTATATATGATGACAAAAGGAGTGTGAGAACATGAACAATGAGGGAAGTATATATGAGAAGATAATTAGTGAGAGAAGAAAACAGAAAATTAGGGCTGGTGCTGTAATAGGGGTTGTCCTCATGGTTTTGATAACCGTGGTATTAGCAGCAGTATCGTATGTGTGGGTAAGCGGATTTATGGGGGCGGGTGGCGGTGCTGCGCCAGCCTGGTACAAGCAGGAGGTACCTGCCGAGCCTGAAAGCATGGTGATAGGGGCTGTGCTTGACTGCAAGTATGTGAGAATAGAGGATAAACAAGTGCCTGTATATACCCTGCATTACAATGCCGAGTTTATATACAACAACCCTAATAGGGCAAATGCATATATTCCACTGCCCAGCGGCTCCGTTGAAAACCTTGCTGTGAAACTAAACAATGTTTTGATAAAGCCAAATATTCAGACATACAAAATAGTTTTGGACCTGCCTGCTGGAGAAAACACTGTGTGCATATCATATACTACAAGAGGCTCATATGAGTATTCCCATTCAGTGCCAAAAGGCAGACTCATGGAAAAGTTTTACATGAAACTTGAGATTAAAAACATAAAATATGAAGGAAGTTTGCCTGATAACTGCTTGGAACCTGACAATAAATACATCGATGGTGAAATAACTGTGTTTGAGTGGGATAAAAAGGATGCTGTTCTCAGGAAGGAAATAATAGTTGAACTACCTGAATGGAAAAACCCGTTTGACACATATTTGTCATTGCTGCCCTGGATGTTCCTCCTATTATTCCTCCTTGGTTTATTCTACTATGAGGCGTTCAGGAGAACAAACATGCAGTTGAACATTGAATCCTTTGGATTCCTGATAGTACCATTCATGCTTCTAATGCTCTCAGTACCTGCTCTTATTGTTTACATTGGCGCAGAATACGCTACAGGTTTTTCTTTAATGTTTGCTGTTGCAGCAATGTTTGTGATAAAGAAAAAAGTGGTCATGGTATCAAAAGCATTCTTTGAAGTTTTCCTTCTTCCTGCACTTGCATTAACCTCTGTCTGCGCATTTGTTACTGTTTCAGCACCATACGGTGTGACAATAGGAATAGCATGCATTATCTTATCATTGCTAGTTGCAGTTAAGTTCTTCAAGGAGAATAAAGGTCCGAAGGAAAAAATATCCATTGACAGCCTCCTGATGGGGATTAAATGCTTATCTGATGAAAAAAAACAGGTTGAAACAGTGCTGGAAAAGGAAAGAAGGGAAAAAGACCTGTTGAAAGAAAGAATAAAGAAAGGGGTGTTCGCAAAAAATTTCTGCCCATACTGCAAATCCAGCGTGAAACCAGATTTTGACTTCTGCCCAAAATGTGGAAAGGAGATAAGGTACATAGAGAAATGTGAGTCATGCGGCTTGCTTGTTCATTCAGGAATAGGGTCATACTGCCCTAACTGCAGTGAACCTTTAAAGAAAGGGTTAAATGCGGGTATGAACCTTGCTTCTATGGAGGGACATTATGGCAGAACTGGAGAAATGTAAGTACAGGGTCATAGGCGTGAAAGGCATATTCTGCTCAGGAGGAAGCATTGAGAAAGAAATGGTTGATGTGAAAACCTGCTCCACATGCATGATTCCTTCACTGGCAGAAGAAATAAACTGTGTTTTCCTTGACGCAAGAAGAATAATGGAAAGCACGCTTCCTGGTGTTGTCAGGGAAATGCACAGCTATCATATGACCTGCGCGCTTGGCAATGAATTGAAACTCACAAACAAAGGTATTTGCATGAAATGCCCTAACAGACATAAGGCTGTACAACCTGATATTAGGTCAGACTTTGTGGGAAGAGGAAACGAACTTGCGGAACTAAAAAAATATCTGGGGCTTATGCTCAATTACAATGGAAACACTGTAATGGTAAGCGGGGAGCTTGGCGCTGGAAAAACCAGGCTTGTTAATGAGATGAAAAAATATGCTATCATGCGCAATGTAAGATTTTTGAATGGCAGAGCTCTTTATGCCGAGAAACTAACACCCTATCTTCCGTTTAAGGAAATACTCAGAGCATATGTTGATGAAATAAAAAAATCTGGAGCTGCCCAGGCAATCAATGATATTTTATCCGCAGAAGAAATATCCGAGATTTTACCCCTGGGTTTGCTGTCAGGCTCTGTTTCAAAAACAAAGGATGTTCAAACCGGAAGGGAAAGAATGTTTGAAGTTTTTTACAATGTTGTCGTAAAAATGGCTGAGGAAAAACCATTAATACTGTTTATAGATGACCTGCAGTATGCTGATGTTTCATCACTGCATCTTCTTCACTACCTTTCAAGAAACATTAAGAGCAGCAGAATCATGCTCATAGGCGCATACAGGCCTGAGGAGATAGTAAATGCTGATAACCCGCTTTCTGAGACTCTGGAGAGAATGGATGCCGAGCGTTTGTATCGTACCATAGAAGTAAAAAGACTTAATGTAGATGATGTGAAAGAAATGATAGGCTCTATAACTGACAAGGATGTACCCGATGATTTCATAGATTTTATTTACGATAAAACAAATGGTAACCCATTATTTATTGAAGAAATCATTAAGTCCTTCCCACCTGAAGTTAAGAGCCTGTCACCTGATAAAATACAAAAAATGCCTGACACAATAACGGATTTGATTAACAGGAGAATCGGACGCTTAGAGGAAGCGAGCAGGAATTTATTATCATATGCTGCAGTAATAGGTAGCAAATTCTCCTATGATACACTGCGAGATGCATCAGGTATTGATGAGGAAAAACTTGTTGGAACACTGGAATCTTTGATTAACTTCAGAATAATATATGAGGACCCTACTATTTCCGGGCTTTACTATTTTAATCCTCCTATAATAAAAGAGGTGGTGTGTGCTGGGTTGAGTGAAAAAAGAGCAGATCTGCTGCATAAAAGGGCTGGGGACGCACTTGAATCCTGCATGGAGAAAAACCTTGGTGTTCTTGCATACCATTTCTCAAAAGCCAGGGAATATGAAAAGGCACTGCACTACTCTGAATCTGCCGGGGACAGGGCAGTCTCATTATTTGCTCCAAATGAGGCAATGAAATACTATGAAACAGCGTTAAACTCGGTTGAAAAACTTGATGGAAAAACCTCTGAAAAAACAGGACTTTTGAGCAAGCTAGGGCGGGTATACTTCACGGTTGGGGAATTTGATAAATCAATAGAGACGTATGAAAAACTGATAGCGCTCTGCGTCAGCTCGGATGACAAAAAACTTTTAGGAGGGGCATACAGGGCCATTGGTGAAATTTATGCTATAAGGGAGGAATGGAAAAAATCATTGGAATACTACAACGCAGGCATGCGGGTTTCTGAAAAAATGAAAGACATTGTGGGCACGGCTGAGGCAAAAAGAGGAATAGGAATGGTTTACTGCAGGGCAGGTAAATACAATGAGGCATTGATGTGGCTTAAACAGAGCCTGAACATTAATGAGCCTTCAGTTATTGCGCACATCAGAATGGACATTGGAACGGTTTACTGGTACCTTGGAAGCTATGAGGATGCTGTTGAAAACTATGAAAAAAGTCTGAAATATTTTGAGGAAATGAACAACAAGCCCATGGTTTTGAGGGCTATGATAAACACTGGCGCGGTGTACACAAAAAAGGGTGAGCCAGAAAAGGCAATCGCCTGCTATGAGAAGGCTGCTGAATTATCAAAAACAACCGGTGAGCTCAGACTTAACGGCTATGCGCTGTCAGATGCTGCAGAGGACCTTATCAAAACAGGGAAAATAGAAAAGGCATTAAACTACTCTAAAAAGTCAATGGAAATATTTGAAAAAATAGGTGAGAAGCACATGATTGCAAACACACACATGGTTTACGGCACCGCATACAAATGCAGAAAGGAATGGGAAAAATCAGAGGAGCATTTCAGAAAAGGAATCCAGACAGCAGAGGAAGCGCATGATTTAGACATGCTCTCCCAGAATTACATGCAGTACGCGCTCATGCACAAAGAAAAAGGAGACAGGGGAAATGCATTAAAATGTTTTCAGAAAACATTAGAAGTATGCAAGAAACTTGGAAGCAGGGAGCTGATGGAGAAGGCTGAAAAGGAAATTGAAAAACTGAGTGGAAAGAGATATTGATAAGAAAAATTGGTTTTTAGTGTTAGTCGTCAATTTTCACTGTTGTCCCAGAATATATTTCATCACCCCATGTTTTTATGAAGTTTGCATTACACTCAAAGAAATATTTTTAATACAGTATGTCTATACCTATTCTGGTGACTTAAATGAAAGTAGGAAATGCAGCGCCTCTTGGTTTAATGGGCTTTGGGATGACAACGGTGTTGTTGAATCTGCATAATGCAGGGTTTTTTGCTCTTGGCAGCATGATTCTTGCCATGGGAATATTCTACGGAGGTCTTGCACAGATTTTTGCAGGAATACTAGAGTTCAGGAAAGGAAACACTTTTGCTACAACAGCCTTTTGCTCTTATGGGCTGTTCTGGCTGAGCCTTGTAGCGCTTATCCTCCTGCCATATAGGGGTTTAACCACTGCTTCTGAGGAAACTGCGATGGCATCATATTTTTTCATGTGGGGTTTGTTTACATTCATTATGTTCTTCGCAACACTGAAAACAAACAGGGCTTTGCAGTTTGTATTCATGAGCCTGGCAATACTTTTCTTCCTTCTATCAGGTGCGCAGTTTATACCTGAGCTCACAAAAATAGCAGGATATGAGGGAATAATATGCGGTTTTTCTGCGGTTTATCTTGCACTTGCTGAGGTTTTGAATGAAGCGCATGAGAAAACTGTTTTGCCAATATTCCCTGTTAAACCCTAGGATCGTTAATGGAAATAAAAACACTAACACAGGATGATTATGACATAATTATTGACCTGTGGAAAATGGCAGGGTTGTCCTACAGGCCAAATGGAAGGGATTCCAAAAAAGAGATATGTAGGCATTTCACGGAAAAGCCAAGGGCTTTTCCTGAAATCTTACGGAAAAAAACCAAAAGGTTTTTTTCCTAAGATATTAGGAATTTGCAAGCAAATTCCGTAATATATTAGGAAAACGCTGAAAGCGTTTTCCGTAATATTAGGTTGAAAAAGAAAAACTCATTTGAGACAAGAATTGCGATAGTCCCTAAACACAATGAGATTGCTGTTGGAACACTAAAATCCATATTGAGACAGGCTGGCTTAAGAAGAGAAGAATTTTTACAACTAATAAAATAAATTATCCTCTAAACCCTATCCTTTTACTCAGCATTCTCGGAAGGGGCAGAGGCGCATAGGGATAATCCTTTAGTTGTTTTTCAACCTCTTTTTTCAGTTCCTCAATAGAATAATTTTTCATCTCACCAATTCTTTTTCTCACAGGAAGTGTTTTTGATTTTTTTTCTTTTTCACCATAAACAACAATCATAGGTATCCATTCCATTTCTGCATCCCTGATTTTTTTACCGAGCTTTTCATCCCTGTCATCAATGTCTATTCTTGCATTCATCTGGTCTGTGATTTTTTTGCAGTCCTCCAAAAATTCGTCTGAAACAGGGATAATTCTTACCTGTGTTGGTGCAAGCCAGAATGGAAGCTCTGGTTTTTCCATTTTCAAGGCGTTTTCAAGTATTGTGTAAATCCATCTTTCAATTGATCCTATTGATGAATGACATATTATGCATCCTTTCTTTTTCCCGTCATTGTCAGAATATACTATGCCGTATCTTTCAGCATCCTCAATATCAAGCTGGATTGTTGAAAGCTGAACATTCCCCCCAACACTGTCTATGCCCTGGAACTCGTGTTTTGCAACCCAGTAATGCTTTTTACCGGATAAAACCTCAATCAGCGCAGGTTTTTTCGAGTATTTCAAAAGCTCAACAATTTTGTTTTTGTATTCTTCATAGTATTCCTTCACAACCCTGAAAACAACAGCATACTCGGCACCTGTATCATCTGCTAAATCAGCATAGTTTTTGTACAATGCTATGAACTCATCCCATCCCTGCTCCAGGTCTCTTGTAAATGAATGAATATCAGGCATATGAAAAGCCCTGAGTCTTTTTAAACCTGAAAGTTCCCCCCTCTGCTCGTATCTGAAACTGTTTGTGAGCTCATACATTCTGAAAGGAAGTGACTTGTAACTGATTTTTGCATCCTTCATCATTCTGAACAAACCAAAATCACCAGCAAATCGTAAAATAAAATCTCTTTTTTCCTCAGGTGTTTTAACAGTGTAATGCCTGGAATGGAATGATTTTGTTTGAGCCTTTATGTCCTCCTGTGCCCAGTCATAAAGTATTGGCGTCTCAATTTCCATGCATCCAAGTTTTTCAGCTGTTTTATCAGCCCATTTTTTAAGAAGGTTGAAAACAAGCGCGCCTTTCGGGTAAAACCTGAAATGTCCAGGGTCGGAGGCTATTTCATAGTCCACAAGTTCAAGTCTCTGCATGGTCTTTATGGACGGCGGCTCCTTTGATGATGGTTTAATCTCAGCCTGAATATATTTTTTTAATGCCTGTTCAGGTATCTTTTCATCATCAGGATTTTCAAGATCAATTCTTGTTTCTTTTCCATCAGGTGTGAGAATGTAGTAGTCACTTTTTATTTTACTCACAACCTCCTCCCTTGTTACTTTTTCTTCAGATGTAACAATTCTTGAAAGCTCTGATAAAGGATGACCTTTGCAACTGATTTTGAATGATTTATACCAGCCGAATGGGGCCCTGACAACACTATAACCCTTTAGTGATTCCTCCATTTTTGTTAAAATGCTCTTAGCATTTTCGGGTGATGCAAGAGAGGACGACAGATGCGCGTAGGGATAAATCACAACCCTGTTTGTTTTTAACGTGTCCGAAACATCTTTTATTTCCCTAACAGCGTTTTTAACAACGTCATCTGGATTTTTTTCGTCGTTTTTTTCAACAGCGGTGAAAACAACAAGACATTCCTCAATCCTGTGCTTTTTTTCCTTTACCTCCTCAGCAAACCTTAATTTTTCTTTTGCCTCATACTCAAGGTAATCTGAATGAATGAATAATAGTTTCATAAATGGTAAAACATATTACGGGTATTTATCTGTATTTGTCATAGCATACAATTTCATCAAGGTTCTTCCTTGGTCTTCTATCAGGGTTTTCATCAGGAAATCCTACTGGTGTTAATCCTACAACCCTCACATTTTTTGGTATTTCCAAGACTTCTTTGACTTTTTCCTCCTTGAAACTGCCAATCCAACAGGTGCCCAGCCCTTCAGAGGCTGCTGAAAGCATAAGATGATCAAATGCTATAGCCAGGTCAACAGTCCAAGAGCCCATGTAGCCCCCCATGTATGCAAAGCATTCATCCTCAAGGGCACACCCAGCAATTATGATTGGCGCCTCTGCAATAAATTTCTGGTTGTTGCATGCTGGTATAAGTTTTCTTTTAATTTCCTCATCCCTCACAACAACGAACTTCCAGGGCTGCAAATTTTTTGCCGAGGGCGCAAGCCTCATGGCATTCAAAATATTTTTCAGTTTCTCTTCAGGTATCGGTGTTGGTTTGTATTTCCTTATGCTTTTCCTGTTCTTTATTGCCTCATACACATCCATATTCTCACTCCATCAATAATTTACTGACAGTAATAAAAGCATTCTCAACATTTTCCCCTGTCTTCGCAGAGGTGAAAAGGTACTGCGCATTAAATTCTGATGCAATATTTTTTATTTCTTCTTCATCAAAAGCCCTGTTAGGTAAGTCTATTTTGTTTGCAAGAAAAACCAATGGGATCTCTCCTGTAACCTTAAAAACAGCGTCTCCCCAGCTTGGGATATTTTCAAGTGTTTCTTTCATTGTAACATCACATACGACAATAGCTGCCTCTGCGCCTCTGTAGTATACTGAATGCGCTTTACCAATACCTTTCTGGCCTTCAATATCCCATATCATCAATGTAAGATTTACATCATGCATGAGGTATTTTATATTCATAACCTTTTTTGTGATTTTTGCACCAATGGTGTAGAGGTACTTGTCATCAAATGTGTCATACACATATCTTCTTATAAGGCTTGTTTTTCCAACAGCAGGGTCGCCAACAAGGCATATTTTTTTCATTATCCTTTTCATTTTTTTCATTCTAACCTCTTTTTTTATTTTTTCTATTCTCTGCCTGCATTTTTTCTCATCATCAAACCTGCCAAGTGCTAGAAGTACACCCCCTTTCTTGCTAAGTGCATCAATGGAGTCAGGATTGATTTCTATGGCTTTATCAAAACATTTTAATGCCTCATCAAACCTATGAATATCTGAAAGCACAAACCCTTTTGTAACCCATACCTCCCCATTTTCAGGGTCTATCTCTAGAATAGCGTCGCAGCATCTAATTGCTTCAGCCTGCTTGTTTTGCATAAGCAATGCCGCCTCTTTTCCTTTCCATGCCGTTATGTATTTCTCATTGATTTCTGTTGCCTTTGTAAAACATTTGATTGCCTGATCAACCTTTCCAAGAAGCAGTAATGTATTTCCTTTTTCATTGTAGGCCTCAGCATATTTCGGGTTGAGCTTTATAGCCTTATCAAAACATTTAAGTGCATCCTCATGTTTTTTTGCCTGCACAAGGAATCTACCTTTGGTCAGGAAGGCTATCTCATCCTCTCCCATTTTCTCCTCTCATATCCCCCTGTTAATTGTTTTTGGGGTATTTAAAATAATGGGTTAAACACCCCTCATCACAGTATTTTTCACATATTTTTTTGCTTTTTCCACCATTTTCTCAAACACCTCCTTTTCATAGGGTGTAATGTTTCTCAGTTTTTCATCCATAGCATTTTTAGGCACAAACTGCTGCAACACATATTTTTTTGCCCCTTTCACAGCCTTAACAATATTCTTAACATCAGATTCATCTGTTATGCCTGGTACAGCAGTTGTCCTGAACTCATACTCTATTTTAGAATTCATTATAATCTCTATGCTTCTTTTAATAGACACAACGTCGACCTTTACACCGCATGCACTATCATATTTTTCAAATGATGTCTTCATGTCCATAGCAATGTAGTCAACGAGTTTTTCATCAATGAGTTTTTTAATCATCCCTGGTTTGCTTCCGTTTGTATCCAGTTTTACAAGGAAACCCATGTCCTTGATTTTTTTAATAAACCCTGGTAAATCCTCATAGATTGTTGGCTCACCACCGGTTATGCAGACCCCATCAATAAAACCTTTGTGACTTAGCAAGAATTTTTTTATTCTCTCAAAATCTACTTCCTCAAACTTCTCTGGATGCTCAATAAGCTCCCAGTTCTGACAGTAGAGGCATCTGAAATTACATCCCGGCGCAAAAAGCGTTGTAACAATTTTTCCATCCCAGTCAAGGAATGATGCCTCTATCATCCCTTTAATCTTCATTTTACCATTCCCTTTAACTCTTTTTTTGCTAGGAGTATGGAGTCCCATTTTTTTATCTCATTTTCATCATCATCAACCAAAACAATTGATGGCGTTCTTGTTACCTGATGAAAACTCGCCTCGGCCATGCCATCAACACCCTCCACATCATATTCCTTAACAGTTAAACCACTGTTTTTGCATATCTCCTTTGCTGTGATACATTTCTGGCATCCATGCTTCCAAAACAGCTTCACAAACATAGATGCTTTAATGTATTATGAATTAATAAGTGTTATCTATGTTTTCGACAAATTTGCGCAAGCAAATTTGGAGAGAGCAGGAAACTTTTATTTCCTGTGAATTGTGAAAACTTCAGTTCTGTGTCTTTCCTTTAGTTCCCCAAGTTTTCCCTTGTTCCAGTTATCTATTTTTGAGAAAAAACCAGTGACCCTTGTTATACCCTCAATGTTTACAGAGGAACAGTATGGGCAGGTATCATAAAGTCCTCTGACAGTTTTACTGCAGTTAAGACAAGACGTAAATTCAGGTGAAAAAGCTATCTGCGAGTTGAGCGTGTTTTTGAACACCTTTCTCACAAAGTTTGCAATGCTATCAGGGTCAGGTTTTGACTCACCAAGCCAGACATGGCTTAATGCACCCGCATCAATCATTGGATGGAATAAACCCTCGTTCTTCACCTTGTCTATGGGGTTTATGGACGCGGAAGCATTCAGATATGTTGAGTTTGTATAATATATCTCACCTGTGCCTTTTATTCCTTTCATCACAGTTGCAGCCTGAAGCGGATAATGTTTCACGTCCAGTTTTGCAAACCTGTATGCTGTTGACTCCGCAGGCGTCTGCTCAAGAGGCATCCTTATTCCGTATTCATCACCGATTTCCTTCCCTCTTTTGTTCATGTATGCTATGACCTTCAACCCAAATTTCAATGAGTCCTTTGAGGCGTGCATTTCCTGCCCTGTATGATACTGAACCATCTCATTCAAACCAAGTGTTCCAAGGAGGAATGTCGCCCTGTTCAGCCTATAATACGGTTCTCCATCCAGGTTCATTGTTAGAAGTGTAAGTGGGCCCCTGTTGCCCATGTCAAGTAGTTTTGTGATAAACTCTTTTTTCTGCACATGCGCCTTTGCAACAAACTCAATCCTTTTATCCAGTATTTCAAACAGTTTTTTTTCATCCCCTCCGGCCTCATAACCTATTCTAGGCAGGTTTACTGTCACGTTCTGCATGGCAGAATACCTCATTTTCCATGGTGTTTTTGCATCATTCAGGTCTTTTTCATCAAGATTAAAGGCAAGCCTGCAGCATTCACTTATCTTGGCAGTGCCGCCCCTGTCAAAGACAAAATATGTGTTGCCTTTCTCTGAAGCGACTTCTGAGATTTTATGAAGGAACTCATCATGCCCATCTGTTGTGAAAAATTTTTCAGTCATATGCACATTTGGTTTCGGGAAGAAGAACGGCCTGCCAACAGCATCACCCTCCAGATAAACATCAAACAAGGCATTAACAAAATTCTGTGACTCCTCCAGATACTCCTCATAGTTTTTCCCTGTGAAAACACCACTAGGGCCTATAGCAGGTACGCCAACAAAATGATTAGGTATCTCCCAGTAAAGGTTCAGGTCACTGAAAATGCTCTGCCCACCCCTTGCAACCGCCTGCTGCGCAAACTCAAACACAAGAATCTGCGCAAGCTGCTTCATTCTCCTATCATCAACACCGACAAGGTATGGTGCCATAAACAGGTTCACAGCATCCCAGCCAATAGCACCTGCAAACGTTCCCTGAAGCGCTGCTGAAAACTTTATAATCTGCCCGATGAGAACCTCTGGATGACGCGCAGGCTTTGCTATTGAAAGGGCATTCGGCAGGTTCAACCCGAATTTTTTCACATACTCAATAGACTGCCCGCTGCAGTAGGGTCTGTCCACAAACCCAAGGTCATGTATGTGTATGTCCCCCTTCATGTGCGCATCAGCAATCTCCTGCGAGAAAACCTCAACCAGGGCGTACTCCTTTTTTATCCTCTCAGCCAGGCTCAGATTTGTTGCCTCAGGACCATGTGGAACGTTTGCATTCTCCTTGTTAGGGCTTATAATAATTTTTCTTGCATCATACAACGGTACACCAAGGCGTGTATGCTGCTTCCTGACCCTTTCCAGACCATACTCAATAAGTTTTGCGTTTGTAAGCTCCCTGATAAGTGGTGCTGTGAGAACATCTATTTCAAGGTTTGCAATAAGTTTTTCAACTTCCCTCGCAATGATATTTGCAGCATCAGGATGAATATCTGTCTCCCTGAGCAGCGCATCATAGATTTTCTTTTTATCCCATTTGCGTATTTCCTCATCAGATGTTCTGACAAACAATGCGAGTTCTGTTGACTCATCCTCTGTTTTTATCTCAGGTCTGATACCATAGTCTTTTGCTCTCATAACTGTCACCATATTTAGTAGCCAGTAGCTAGTAGTTAGGGGCTAGGGAACAACTTCCTTCTTTTTCCCTAACTACTACACCTAATGGGCTACATGGCTTAAATATATTTATAAAGATTAATAATTCATTAACCCGATTATATGGCAATGATAAAGGTGGTGCGGTTTGAGGATATTAGTCTTGGTGATGTAAAGGCGCTGTGTGATGGTTTGCCGTTCAAAACAGAAGTAGTTGATGGAATAGGAGTACCGGAAAAAGCATACAATTCTGAAAGAAGACAGTATCTTGCAGACTATTTTATTGATGAAATAAAAAAACTGGAAGGAAGGGTTCTTGGTGTTACTGGTGTTGACCTCTACGCCCCTGGTTTAAATTTTATTTTTGGTGAGGCTGAGATGAACGGCAGGGCTTGTGTTATATCAGTTTTCAGATTGAATGGTGAAAGAAAAATTTTCATAAGCAGAGCTGTGAAGGAAGCAGTGCATGAAATAGGTCACACAATAGGGTTAATGCATTGCCATAATCCTTTGTGTGTTATGCATTTCTCAAACTGCCTTGCAGATACTGATATAAAAAATGCTTGGTACTGCCCCAGATGCGAAAGATTAGTAAAGAATGAAATAGATGAGTTGATGAAATAGCGTAAGAAAATTCAAAAAAGGAAAAATAGATGATTCAGAGATACTGGAAATACTTGAATCCGCTATTCTTGCACCCTCTTACGGAATTTGCAATCTTGGGAGTTTGTTATTGTAAAAACTAGGGGGCAGAAGGAAAAAATTGCTAATGCGGCATTTGGTCAGGATTTTATATCAGACGCCCACTTTGTTGTTGTATGCGCAGACCAGTCAGATACTGCTGCAGCAATTGAAAACATTTTGCTTACAGTAACCCAGAAAGGATTTGGTGCATGCTGGGTTGGCGCATTTGATGAAAACATGTTAAGAGAAATAATAAACTGCCCAGCGCATGTTAAGCCTGTTGCAGTAATACCTGTAGGAATTCCAGATGAGAAACCAGATATGCCTGAGAGAATACTGTTAAAAAATGTTTGCATTGGAAAAGTTTTGAGAAAGCGCAATGCGGTGGCGAATGATGGTGAGGTGACCAGATAAGGTTCAAACCATGATTACTCAGTTTCTGTCGCTATCGTTTTTCCTAATTTTAATCATTCTCAGAAGATAAGTGAAGAACACCTGGCTGAAGCCACCGAGGCATCATTTTATTCAAACTCATGCGGCTACTCAAACTTTGCTACGCCCAACTCGACCATATCCCCTTATTAGGATATGCAATTCTTATATTAACTATTATAGTCGTAAAGCGGGACTCCGAATTATGTTCTTAATGAGCTTTTCTTATTACAGTATTGGCATTTGACCGTGAGGA
>Ga0210049_1002083_pt1 | contig 18810 bp, 10 predicted proteins | sample CryGeyCG2014_300_2_FD_183964 | JGI IMG/M metagenome (GOLD analysis project Ga0210049, IMG submission 183964) | Groundwater microbial communities from aquifer - Crystal Geyser CG06_land_8/20/14_3.00 (SPAdes) (version 2) | ecosystem: Environmental > Aquatic > Deep subsurface > Groundwater | place... | reverse complement strand
AGCTTCACGACCATTGGGGACTCATCGGATTCGAAGATGCTGGTGGGATCCGAACCAGAGCCGTCGACGACGGAGGGGGTGAGGAATCTGCCCTTGATCCATTTGGGGTTGCCCGTGCTCTTCACCTCCGTGATCTCAAACTCCGCGAATCCCACGATGTGATAGTAGTTGTTGTTCGCCCAGAAGCTGTGGCTCTGACCTGGGAATGCTGCGTCCATCTCGGACGTTGAGTACATCCGGTCGAAGATCGGGATCATGATCCGCTGCCCGATGCGGGACGCTGACTCGGCAACGGCGGAGGCCCGTGTTCCCGAGTCGCCGTTGATGAAATCACCGTCGAGGCCGTCGACGGCACCCGCCGTGATGGTCACGGGCGGCGTCATACCGTTCTCGACCCAGTCTTTCAGTTCGGCGTTGCTGTGATTCTTGCCGGTCGCCCGGCTGGTGTCGCCCTGGGCGTAGATGAACGCCAGGTTCAGCCACCCCCGCTGTCCGCCGATCTCGTTCCCGAGGCTGTCCACGATCTTGTTGTCGTCCCAGATCTCGATGACATCCCCCACGCTGGTGGCCAGGAGCGTGTCATCCTCCAATGCGATCGGGAAGATGCCACTGTCTGCCACGACTGAAGTCGCAGGGCAGAAACTGGCGTAGGCCTCCGCGCCGGCCGTCTTCTCGGTCTGCCCGAGGACGAAGCCGAACATGACGGTGACGGTCGTGCGGGCAATCACGTGGATCCCGCTGGCCTCAACCGGAGGCGCCGCACCGGAGGAGTAGTCGCTGATGGCACCGAGCTGCCCCTCGCTGTTGCCGTAGTAGGCTTCCACTTGCGTGTTCTGGCCCCCACACTGCGTCGCATACGACTGGATCGCCGCCAGGACATCCGCATTGGTGATGGCCTCCCCGCCCACCAGCGTGCGTGCCCCTGCCATCGCTCCGGAGTCGGCTGCGTTCTGCATCAGCCGGCGCTGGCGGTAGAGGTTGCTGCCATCCAGCGACAGACCCACGAACGCAAACGCGGCGACGGCCGCGACCATGTAGAAGATCAGCGCTTGGGCCTTCTGCCCGTCGCGGCCGAGGGAAGACCTGCGAGGTTCCAACATTGTGGTCTCCTATGAGAATGTAGCGCGAGATGGCATCTCGCGCCGCGCGACTTACCAAGTCGCGCTACGTTCTCCTTCAACGTGGTATGTCAGGCGGCTGCCGGGTCTCTTGCGAGGGCCACGCCTCAGCCTGCCGGCTCCATAGTCTACCATGACGCGCGACAGACGCTCCAGGCCGAGGACGGCCGGCACCCTCGCTCTCACCCCCCGGGCAAGGTATCGACCAGCGACACGGCGAGGAGCGTCTCGTCGGAGAGCGCCCCACCCCAGTTGGCTGACGAGTCGACCACCTCAGGGGCGATGAGCTGGCCGACAATGTACTTGTCCGCTCCAGTCGTGACAACATCCACGATCCTGAACTTGGCGAATGCAACGATGTGGTAGTACGTCTGACCGAATCCTCCGGGCGGCGCCGGCGATCCCAGGTTCTGCATGTCCTCCGCAGTGTAGATCGCGTCGAAGATCGGCACGAGCACGGTCTGCCAGAGGCGCGCGTTCGCGCTATTCACCGCGGAAGTCCTGGTGCCCGCATCGCCCAGGATGAAGTCGCCATCCGTGCCGCCCACGGCCCCGGCAATGATCTTGACGGGCGGGGTCCGCCCGCCCTTCACCCAGTCCATCAGGTCATCATTGCTCATGCTCTTCACCACCACTCGGCTGGAGGGATCCGTCTTTGAGTAGAGGTTCTCGAAGTTCAGCCAACCGCGGTGGCCGGGGATAGCCGTGCCGTTGTCATCGGTGACTCGGTCGTCGTCCCAGATTTGGAGCCGCTGCCCCGGGTGAAGCGCCTGAACGATGTCGTCCTCCAGCGTGACGGGGAACGCGGTGCCGTCGAGTGTGGCCTGGCGCGCCGGGCCGACGAGGGCCGTGGCCTCCGCTCCGGCTGTCTTCTTCGAGTGTCCCAGCAGAAACCCGAAAACGACGGAAACGGTCTTGCGCGCCCGGACCCGAACGCCGATAGCCTCCACCGGTGGCCCCGATCCCTGCTCGTAGTCCTTGATCGGCGAGAGTTCCTGCTGCTGGCTTACGTAGCGCGCCTCCGTGTTCGCCCAGTCGGCGCCGCCCGTCTCTGCGTACTGCCGGACTGCCGCCAGCACTTCGGCGTTGGTGATGTTGGTCACTGCCAGCGTCCGGGCGCCGGCAAGGGCCGCCGAGTCGCTTGCGTTCTGCATGCCTCGCCGCTGCAGGTACACGTTGCTGCCGTCAAGCGCCACTCCGATGCATGCAAGCACGGCCACGGCTCCAACGAGATAGAGCGCCAGCGCCTGGCCTCGCTGACCGGCTGCCGTCGAAGGACTCCGTAGGCGTAGCATTTTGGCATCACTCCCATGGGAATGCAGACTTGCGATCGCGGATTGCAGATTGCACGGCCAGACCGCCACGGTCTGGGAGGGGCAGCATTCTCACTCGACGTGGTGTGCAACCGCACATGAGCGATTCCTTCGCAGACGCCCCGCCACACTGGAAGATAGGCGTCAGCCGGTTCTTCCCACGCCTCGCTGGCAGAAGGCGACCGGCTTACGCCTACCTTCCCGAAGGCGGGGCGTTTTCACACGTCGCGCTGTTCAAGCAAAGCCAGGACATGAACGGTCCCTTAGGGAGCGGCCCTGCGTCGTCAGACCGCTACTCGATCCGCATGGTGGCGCTGCTCTGCAGCGGGAGATTCGTCAGGGGGAGGATCATCCGGAAACTGTAAGCCGCCGCGACTCGGATGCGGTTCCCTTTGGTGGAGGCGCCGTCCGGCAGCGAGGTCGCGATGGTGAGCTGCGCACTGTCCAGACCGACAGTGAACTGGCGGGCCCGGGCCTCGATGTTGTCGGGGTCCGGATTCGCGTTGCTGTCCGTCCACGTGGGATGCATGATGCCGTATCGGGCGCCCTCCCGCGCAGCGTTGGAGACGACGCTGTACGTATACATGGCCCGACTGGCCTCGATGATGCCCATGATCACCACGAGGAAGAGGGGCAGCACCAGCGCCGTCTCAACGGCAGCTTGGCCGCGTCGTGAGCGGCGGGACGGCCGCTGAAAGCAGTTCATTTCGGTGAGGTCCTCCGTCAGCAGCAGCTACGTCCCCGGGACGATCATCATCGTGGCCTGGGCGCGCAACGGCATCGATTGGATCCCCAGGAACGAGCCCAGAAACGTGCCGAAACTGGCAGTTGCGGAGACCGTGAGGGGGTTCCTGGCGTCGGTTCCGTTGGGCGTGGAGATAGAGATCGCGTCGGAACTCAGGTCCTTGAGCGACGTGCCGGCCAGTTCACTGATGACAGCCTGCCGGATGCCTGTCGCGTCGGTCGGGGCTCCGGCTCCGTAGCGCGCGCCCTCGCGGACGGCGTTGGTGAGGTTGATGCGCGCGTGGAACCCCCGGGCGATGTCGACTACGCCAGCCATCATGAGGGCCAGCAGAGGAAGAAGGATGGCCAACTCGGCCGCCGCCTGTCCCCGCGACCGGCGGCTGAGAGGAAGCGAAGCGCTCACCATCGGGTTTCACCTCGGGTACTGCGTAAGAGCATGACTCCTGCCGGAGGGAGACGGAACGTCCGTCGGCCAGGTGGGAGGTAATATACCCCAGTTCCCGGTCAACCGTGAGGGCGGAGGGATTCATGTTCGTCGGGCGCGCCCACGGCGGCCGTCGCGCCCAACGAAGGCGAGGTATACTGCCCACACGGTGCCTCAGCACCGAGTTGGGACATTGGTGAACGCGATTCGGAGTGACACACCATGCCAAGGCCGCTTTCCGCACTGACACTCGCCCTTTCCCTGAGCACCTGCCTCCTCGCCCAAGACGACCTTCTGCTCACCGACAACGGCCTGTCCAACGAGAAGTTCAGCGAGTACAAGGAGGCGCGCCGACTGCAGACCGGAGGACGGTATGTCGCCAACCCGCCCTTCACCGCACCCGGCGGCACGCAGGCGAAAGGCACGTCCCCGTTCTCGGAGGGCGCGCTGACGAACGGCGATTCCACGTTCGCCTACAAGCGTGAGCCGGGACCGTACTCGTACTGGCAAGGTCTCAAGCAGGCGGAGGTGGAGTTCGACCTGCCCAAACCGTTCCGGATCAAGCGGGTCCGCGCCTGCGTGCTCAACTCCGGGCCGCATGGGACGGCGCGGATCGCGCTCTTTGCCAAGGGCGACCCGCTGGAGTTCCCCGAGCTGCTCAAGCTCGGGGAGATCGACGCCAAGGACGGCTGGAATGAGCTGGCCGGCCTCAACCGCGTGGCGGACGGCGTGCGGCTGCAGTTCACCGCGGAGAAGGGCAAAGGCTACCTCACCGTGTCGGAAGTCGAGGTCTGGGGCAGCGAAGCCCCCGCGAACGCCGTGGCTGACAGCCCACGGAAGCTGAGCGGGAAGTCGATCCAAGAGGGAGATCTCGAGTGGTACGCCTTCGACTTCGGCCCGGCGACCTCGCCCACGTTTGCCAACTTCACCGGCGTCTCCAAGGACGTGATCTACAACAAGGAACGGGGCTACGGCTGGCTACCCTACCAAGAGGGCAAGCCGGTGGCGCCCAGCAACTTCGGCCCGGAGAGCGCCGTGGTGCCCGGGCTCGGCGAGCGGGACCGCGCCGAGAAGAAGAGCGACATCGCCGACAGCCTGTCGCGCGACTTCGTCTGCACCTCGGAGTACTACCACACCCAGGTCCGGCAGACGTTCCGGCTCGACGTGCCCAACGGCGCCTACCGCGTCGTCACCTTCCACGGCGACTCGCAGTACGGCAAACCGGGCGAGCAGTGCTGGTGGATCGAGGTCGGCGGCAAGCGCGTGGTGGAGAAGCTGCGGATGCCGACGAGCCTGTTCGCGGACGCTGTGTTCGACGCCACGGTCACCGACGGTCAACTCGCGCTGACGTTGGACGCCGCCGACCCCAACCCTGCCTCCCGAGGGTTCCTGCTGAACGGTCTGGTCGTCCTGCCGGCAAACGATCAGCGCCGGCGCGCTTTCGCCGACGCCAAGATCGGCAAGATCCGCGCCGCCATCCAGCGCGAGCGCGACGACAAGTTCAAGGCGCTGTTCACGGAGAACCCATACGTCGAAGAGGCGCAGATGCCGCCCGTCTCCGCTCGCGGCCCTTGGCCGCGCGCGGACAAGGCACGCGGGTTCGTGCCTTTCGTTCCGCAGTGGATGACCAACGTCTACCCGAACACCGTCCCTCGGCCGGAGGACCTGAAGCGTCCGCTCAGTTGCTTCGCCTGCCCCGGCGAGTATGAGCCGATGACGGTGGCCGTCCGCTCGCTCGCCGCGCTGAAGGGCGTCGCTTGCACGATCAGCGACCTCGCCGGTCCCGGCAGGCTGCCGGCGAGCGCCATCGAGGTGCGCGCCGGCAAGTGCTGGCCGCAGCGGCTGGGCAGCAGTTGGAGCACCGAGTGGCGAGTGATGCCGGAGCTGCTCGAAGCCAGGAGGAACGTAGACGTTCCGGCCGACACGGCGCAGGAATTCTGGCTGACCGTTCGCGTGCCCGACGACGCCAAGCCGGGCGTCTACAAGGGAACCGTCACGGTCCGCGCCGCCAACGCTGGGAAGGCTGAGTTGCCGGTCAGCGTCGAAGTGCTGCCCTTCCGCCTGCGGCCGAACGAGCGCCCGGTGGGGATGTACTGGTACGAGGGGAAGGTCGCCGGCACCCCGCTCCGCGACGCCCAGGTGCGCGACATGGTCGCTCACGGCATGACCACCCTGACCATGGGGCAGCTCCAACCGCAGATCAGGAACGAGAACGACAAGCTCGTGCTCGACACCGCCGAACTGCGGACGTTCCTCCAGGACCTCAAGCGGCTGGGCATCAACGGCCCCATCCCCTACGCCACCGCCGGGCTGATGGGTCAGCTCAAGCGGGCGTTCCCGGGCAAGCCCGACGAGGGCTACGATGCCCTCTACGTCGAAGCCACCCGCCAACTCGAGGTCGTCTCCGCGCTGGCCGACACGCCCAAGCTGCTCTACTACCCCGTGGATGAGATTGGCAACAGCGAAGAGAGCGGGAGGAAGGCGAACCATGAGTGCGCCTTGGTCGCCAAGGTGCCCGGCGCCGTCAGCTACATCACCGTCAACAACTACGCCGCTGGCGAGAAGTGGGGCGACACGTTCGACATCTGGTGCGGCAACATCGTCTACACGAAGGAGCAGGAGTCCAGGCTGCTCGCCCGCGGCAAGCGCTACATGCGCTACGGCTCCGCCTACCTGAACGACCCGCGCAAGACCCGCGCCAGCACCGGCTTCGGCTTCTACGCCCGCGGCGCCGAGGCGATGTTCTACTGGCACTACCAGGCCACCGTGCAGGACCCCTTCAACGACCTCGATGGCGGCAGTCGCGACTGGTGCGCCGCCTACCCCGGCCCCGATGGCGAGCTGATCCCAACCACCGACTGGGAAGGAATCCGCGAAGGTGTTGACGACATGAAGTACATCGCCACACTGAAGCACTACGCCGACCTGGCCGCGAAGTCCGCGAAGACGAAGCCCGCGGCCGACCACGCGCTGGGCGTCCTTCAGGAGGTGCTGTCGGGCGGCGACGACATCGCGCAGAGCAGCTTCCGCGAGGGGCTGAGCAACGACGAGTACCACGCTCTTCGGCGGAGACTGGTCAGTGAGATCATCGTGCTTCAGAGGGTGGGTGCGGACAAGTGACGCGGACTGCCACGGCCGCAGCTCCACCTTCCGCGTGGAACTCCCACGGCAACGGTCACTTCCGTGCGTCCACAGACGCGACGTGAGGGTACTCCAAGATGCGCTCGTCCGCGGTCATGAGGGTGAGGGTCTGCACCATTGCCGTCGCAACCAGTATTCGGTCGGCGGGGTCCCGGTGGAACTCGCCAGGCAGACTGTAGGCTTGGATCGCGACTTGATGGTCGAACGACGCGGTCTCAGCGCCCAGAGCCTCAAGTGACTCGACAAGCCACGTCCGAAGGCTGCCCGCAAGCGTCAGGCGACCACCCCAGAGAAGCCGGGCGACCTCCAGCGACGATACCGGAGACACGTACAGCTCGTTCGCTTCGTCTGTGAGAAGCGCTCTCGCTTGGTCGCCCAACTGCCCCGGAAGCTCCTGTGACCAGATCCACACGTGGGTGTCCAGGAGCAGCTTCACGTCTCCATCTCCCACTCGTTCGCGAGATCCGTGTGGACGATGTCCCCCTCGATGGTCATGCGCCCACGGAGAGCGCCGAGGCGGCGCTTGCCAGACGGCGCTCGGTATGGACTGACCGTCACCAGCGGGCGACGGTGCGAAGTCACGACGAGCGGCTCCCCTGACTGCTGTACGGACTCGAGAAGCTGAGCGCAATTCGACTTGAAGTCCGTTATCCCAATGGTTTTCACCGAAGGCACGCTCCTCTTCTCAGATAGACCCAATATAGCGAAGCCGAGACGGCAAGTCAACTGCCGTTGTCGCGGTGGCGGGCACACTCGCCAGACCGCTCACTTCGCCAACACCACCTCCAGCTCCGCCAGCGACGCCCACACTTGGTTGTCGAAGCCCTTCAGCGCCACGAAGCGAAGGTAACGGCAGGTCGTGGGGTTGGCGAATTGCACGGTCTTCCGTTCCTTGCTCCGCTCGAACGCCCCCTTTGCCGCCGGCGCGCCCCAGCTCTTGCCGTCCTGGCTGACGTAGACCTCGTACTCGCTGATCCAGCCGTTGATGCCGACCTGCCGGGGGAGCACCGTGAGGCCGGTCAGCTCCATCGTCTCGCCCAGCTCGATGACCAGCTCGTGCGGGTAGCCGGGCACATCCTCGCCGCTCCAGCGGCTGTGCCAGAGGGTGTCCTCGAAGCCATCGACGGCGTTGCTGGCTTCGCCGTCGGCGTTCTCGCTGCTGGACCGGATGACCTTGGCGTCCTGGGCGACGCGCTTGCCTTTCAGCTCTTTCGGCGGGAAGTCAGCGGGAAGCCAGGTGGGCAGGTCCTTAAGCGAGTCACGCGCCTGCTGTGAAGTGGGTACAGCCCATGCCTCGAAGAACGGGCCGAGGTCCCGGCCGACGGTCCGAGAGAAACGCACCAGCCACTGGTCGCGCTTCTCGTCGTCGTTCTTTGGGTGCTGGTCGGCGGGCAGGTCGCGGTACTCGGCGAAGACCTTCTTGTAGGCGTCCCAGCCGAAGCCCTGCTGCAACTGGCAGTACATGTAGAGCGCCAGGAACGGGTCGCTCTGCCAGCGGCCGAAGTCCACGCCCTGCTGAAAGTAGTTGACATAGCTCCGCCGCATCCCGATGTCAGCCATGCGGCCTTTCTCCGGCGGGATGCCGCAGAGTTTGTCGAAGACGTACATGGTGAACAGGTTCACCGTCACTTCGCCGGCGCCGCCAAAGGTCCAGTCGCCGCTCTGGTGCATGTGACCGGTCTCATGGAAGAGCCCCCAGTCGCCGTCCTTGGTCAGGTGCTCCTGGTTCACCAGATCCCCTGCCGCGCTGGTGGGAATCATGATGGGGTTGCCGGCGTGCATATAGCCGGCGCAAATCTGGTCATCGGCCGAGTAGCGTTGCGGCCGGTCGCGGTCGGGTGACGGCCAGGCTGCCAGTTCGGCGCACAAGTCGAGGACTCTCTCCCATGTCTTCAGCAGGCTTTCGGGATCGTCGAGCTGCCGGACGCAGGCAGACTGGACGGTCAGGACCGCTTTGCCCGAAGCAAGCTCCGCCCACGGGGCGGGGCAATTGCGGATCGAGGTGCGCCAGTCGTCGAGGCTGGTTTTGCCGAGCTCGAAGTACGGTGCCACCACGCCGCCGACAAGCGTGATCGGTACCGCACCCAACGCACACTTGTCGGGAACGACGACGTAGAGCAGCCCGCCAAACGCGCTGGCCGCCTCTGACTCGGCCGCTTTGAGCGCGAACTGCCGGTCGATCTCCGGGGCGCGCAGCCACGTGCCGTGGTTCCAGTTCCGGCAGGTTGTGGCGCCGAGGCGGATTTCCAGTCCCTTGCCGGCAGCCGCCTCGGGGAGCTGGACAGTGAGGAGTTGTCCCGGGTCGGCGTACAGCCCGGTGCTGTGCCAGCCGGGAACGCTCGTGTCAATCTCCACGGTGCGCGTCACCCGCGGCGTGCCTTCAGGCGCGGCGCCCGGGAAGACGGCGGCGGCGGGAAGCGCCTTGACCTGCTCAGGCGGGAGCTGGCTGGCGTCCCGAAGTTGCATCGTGAGGACCAGCCGGGCGAGCATGTCGTCGAGCTTGATCGGCTGCTTTGGCGTGGGGACGACGCTGATCTCCGTGTCCGCCGCCAGCGCCTTGATCCGCGGTAGCAGGATCGTGTCGCCCGGCGGCAGGGCTTGTGCCGTCCGCGAGAGAACGGTGGAAACCAGACCGATCTCCTCCGGTGTCAGCTTCGCTCTGCCTTCTGTGTGCGCAAGTGCGGCGTCGAGGGCCTTCGAGGCATTCAGCAGCGGCGAAGGTGTCGCGCCTGCGGCGTAGCCTCCCTCGGAGTTCCGGTCGAGTATCCCATCGGCCCAGACGATCCCCATGGGCGCCAGCAGCGTGTTGGCGTTGTGGTCTTCGGTCAGCGTCTTCCCCGGGTTGAGCTGCAACCACCCCCACCCCAACTCGCCGACCAACAGCCCGCCGCCGCTGGCGACGAACTGGAAAAGCCGCGGCAGGTTGTCTCTCGGTACCTGGGACGGCGAGACGCACAGCACGTCCAGCCCGTCCAGTTGGCCCACCGCAACTTGTCGCGCGTTCAGCCCTCGTTTCACCAGCGCCTCCGCGAAGCCGTTGTGCCCGACCACGCCGACGCTCGGCGACTCCTTCCCTCCGGCTGCCCAGCGGGCAGCATTGGCCATCAGCCGACCGGTGTCGCCCAGGTCCAGCGTGCCGGCATCGAGGAAGCCATCCTTGCCGAACCCGACCACCCGGCCCTTGCCGAAGCGGGAAGCCACCACCAGTGGAAGCTGTCCGCCTTTTCTCCCGCCAACCACCACCGCGAACGCTGCGTCGCCAAACGCGCACACCGGACCGGGGAGTCCGGGGGCATCGACGATCTTCACGCCATCCAGGAGCACGGAGAGGTCGGTGCGTTCAGCGGCGCACGCGCCGGTAGAGAGGAATCCGCCCACCAGTGCCAGTGCCGTCACCGCCCCAACGAGTTGTGTCACTTGCTCGTCCTTTCGCCTTTGCGGCAGTTACCCGAAGCAGTCTGGCCCGCGCGGAAGTGCTTGTCAGCCGTCCAACCAGAGAGGGTTGGCCCGGGACTCACTCATACCGAATGTCGTCGAGGTAGAGGGTCAGCGGCTTCCCCGTTCCCTCGAGCACGCACATGAAGCCGGTCTTGATTCGGGTGAGGTCCTTGCCCGTCAGGTCGAGGGTGAACTGCCTCCACTCCACGCCGAGCTGCTCCACCACTTCAGCCTTTGCGGTGTCGCCGAACTTGGCGTCCCGACCAAGGATGCCGAAGCCGAACTTAGCCTTCTCGCCGCCGGTTGCGCCGCGGGCCCGGAAAGTCACCTTGGTCGCCCCGGTCAGGTCGTGCCCGCCCGCCAGCGATCCCCAGTCGTTGGGAGGGTCCTGCCAGACGATGCCGCCCCAGCCGTCAGTCGCCCGGTACTCGATCTTCGCGCACGTCCGGCCGGCGTCCACATTCTCTGTGCACTTCTCGTCCATTGCCAGGGCGCCGGTGTTGCCCATCCAGCCGGTGGGCACGTAGGGTGCGGGCGTCTGCGCGCCCTCTCCGAAGAGGATCAGCGGCAGGGCCGCCTTCGTCGCCTGCAGTCGCGGTTCCGGGCCGTTGACACGAAGGGGCACGTTCGCTACAGCGGCGCCGCCCTTGCCGTCGTAGGCATAGACGTAGAGCCGGTAGCTGCCACCGTCCTTCGGCAGCTTGACCTCGGCTTCCGCGTCGGTCGCGTGGACGATTGCTTCCGGGAGTAGTGCGGTGGCGGCTTGCGGATCGCCGCCAGTCTCATACTGCCCGGATTCGCGCCGGAGGACCCAGTGCACCTTCAGGGGGTCGTTCTCCGGATCGGTTGCCTGCACGGTAGCGCGCACCGTTTCGCCGGGATCAGCCTGTTCAGGTCCCGCCAGCTTCAGGTTCGCGAGCTGCGGACACCGGTTCGCCGGCGGCTTGCTCGACCACAGTTCGGTCATGGTGTCGACTGCCGCCGTCTTGCTCCCGTCCGGCAGGAGCATGCCAAACCACGTTGCCGTCGCTTCCTGTTTGCTCCCCCAGAGGAACGCGTACGAGCCGAGGCAAGCGCCCGGCTGCGAAGCGACGGCGTTCTCGTAGTGCTCGCGGTAGAGCTCGCCCTTCTGCGTGCTTGTCGGCTCCTCCGGCGCCCCCCAGGCTGTCTTGCCGACCTCCCACTGCCCGGGTGGACCGAACTCCGTTAGCAGGTACGGCTTGGTTCCGCCCGCTTCCTTGTAGCGCTGCGGCAGCGACGAAGCACCGGCGTAGGAGTTGATGCCGAGGAGGTCGAGGTGGGGGCAGAGCCGTTCGAAATTCCGAACCTTGTTGCCGCCGACTTCGGCGATGACGGTCATCGTCGGGTGGTCAGGGTCGAGGTCCTTCACCAGGGCGGCCAGGCTGTCGACAGCCGACCAGACTGCGGCGTTGTCGCCGCTGCCCTCCATCTCGTTTCCGAGCGCCCACAGCAACAACGCGGGGTGGTCTTTGTGCTTCAGGACGATCTCGCGCACCTGCTCGCGCTGCTGCGCAACCTGATCGGCGTTGCTGTAGTCGAACCCATGCCGCTCGTGCCCCAACCAGATCCCCGCCGCCACTGTCAGCCCCTGCGCGCTCGCGTCGTCCAGCTCCTTCCCCAAGTTGTCCGCTCCCCACGTGCGCACCGAGTTCCCCCCCGCCTGTGCGAGCAGCTCCTTGGGTCCGTCGCCGCCCGCGCCCTTGACGAAGTACGGCTTGCCGCCGCGCAGCAGTTGCCAACCGGCGTCTGCGTGGACGAGTTCCACCCGGGCAGCGCCCCGGGCGCCAGGAGGCTGTGCCAGAATCGGCCCCGCCGCCACGAGCACGGTGAGGGCAACCACGGCCGTGAAGGAGGTGAATGACGAGCTCAGCTGTCGCCGTTGTTCCGGTGTCACTTTGGCAGAACTCCTCGGTTGCGCGCGCGGTTTCGCCTCGGCACTCAGTATCCTCTGCTGTGGAACGGAGGGCAAGCCTGGGTGCGGGCCGGTGAGGGCGCGGAGCTGTCCCTGCGCTACACAGGCGACACCGGCCAACCTCCCCGGACACGGCGGCGGTCACGGCGTTCGTCCTGACGCGGGGACGGCCCTGGCTGGCGAACACGCTCTGGGGGTGGAGGTGATCGAGGGCATCGCGCCCGACTGAGGCGCGGCGGCAGACCTGTGGCATCCGCTCGGGGCGGGGAGGAACTTCGCCGCCCGGTCCGGTACACGTCTCGACCTACTGGTGGACGCCTTGCGCGACCGCTGCGGCTCAGATTGGCGCCGGAGGTGCGTCTGGCGGCCCGCCGCCTGCAACGAGCTGCACGGTGTCCACCTTCGTCTGGCCCGCGACGAGCGTCACCGTGACCGTATGCGCGTTGAACCCTGCCAGTGTCAGCGTGACTGTGTGGTCGCCCGAGGCCAAGCTGTTGAAGGTTGTGGGCGTCGTCCGCCCCGTTGCCTGGCCGTCAAGCGTAACGGCCGCGCCCGCAGGCGTTGAGGCGATCTGCCAGTTGCCCGTGCCGGTGGCCGGGGCGCCGCCCGGAGTTCCGCCGGTCGCGGCCGGGGAGCTGTCGCCTCTGTTGCCGAGCAGCAGAGCGGCCAAGCCGGCCGCGACGAGCAAGCCCACGATTGTCTTCGATCTGTTGGACCGCCGGGCACGCGCCACCTGGGTCCGTTCCACCTCAGCGGGAGTCGGCGGCGGAGGAGCAAACGCGAATCGTGCTCGGTCTGAGGCAGTAAGCGACTGGACTCCCTTGAGGTAGCGAATCCTGGCAATCGCCTCGGTCGTTCCGCACTCCACGACCTGCAGCGCACCGACATGGCGGGCGCCGCGGAACACCATCAACCAAGACCCTGGCGACAGGCGTTGGTCGCTCCCTCCGCCCAGGAACACGCGGCCCTTCTCGCCATACGCGCCAATTCCGAGTGAGTACGAGGCCGCCTCGGTCAGCCGTCTCACGGCTTCCCGGGAGGCGCCGTTCAGGGCCTCGCTGAACTTGCTCTCTACGCTAACCGGCGCCACACTGCTGACGCCGGCCACCTCGAAGTCCGCCACCACGGAGCCAGCGACAACATCCACCAGCCGCAGCGACACGAGCACCTCGGCGACGGATCGCGCCGCTGCCTGCGCCAGACTCACGTGAGGCGCCAGCACAACATCCGCGCCTAACTTCCCTGCCACGGACCGAAGCTGCTCGTCGGTCACGGAGGTCCACGTCCTGGCAGCGTCGACGCCTTCTGCGAGTGTGTCGCTCTCCAATAGCCGATATCGGTCCGTGGCGGTGAGAGCCACCCGCAGACCCTCATTCACCTGCGACAACACCGCGCCGCTGACGCCCGGGTCACCCGTGGCGGGGGCCAACATGACTGCCAGCGCCGCGGTCAAGTCTGCTGCGCGCGCGGGCAGGGGGCAGGTGCAGCAGACAAGGGCTACGGCCAGGCTGAGGGCGACCGGTCGGCGCAGGCGATCACGGACCAACGAGTGGAGAATCCCTTTGCTCACTATTGCATTCACTCCCAGGGAAGCGGGTATTGCGTGTCAGGTGTCGCGTGCCGGGTAAGTCGCAGTGCTCTCGCGCAGCGCACCGCCAAACCGGTGGTCGCGGCTACGCCAGGCGTCGCCGCTGATCCGGTTCCGGCTCAGCGACCCAGGCGGAGGGTCGAGAGGCCCTTGGCTACCCGGCCGTCGTCTGTGCGTGCAGTCACTTCCAGCAGGTACAGCCCGGTGGGTAGCGGCTTGCCGGCTTGGACCGGCACCCACGTTAGTCGGTTCACGCCACTACGCCCCTGGCGGCCAGCGGTTGACTCACCGACAGTCCGGCCGGCCGGGCTGGCAACGCGCACGGAGACCTGAGCAGGCTGGCTCAACACATAGCTGATCTCGAGGGCGCCGCCGCGCGTCGGCGTCGCGACGATGCCGGTCAGGCGAAGCGAAGCCGCCCCATTTCGTTCAGCCCGAATCTCGAACCGGCGGGGCGCCCGGCGGTCGTTCCGGTAGGTGTGGCCGGAGGAGGTGCGCATGTACGTCTGCTCACCCGTCTCAGTATCAACGAGGAACAGGCGCACCTCACGCGGAACGGCGGAGAGGTCGGGCCAGGCGAGGACGACGTTCTCCTGATCGAGATTGCTGTCTACCGAAAAGCGCCACCTCGTCTGGTCAGCCCGGCTCACGGGCAGTATCGCCGACGCGTACGTGGCGGCCGCCTCAGCCCGGCCGGTGGGCTCGAACCGAACGTCGACATACTCCTTCGCCGCAGCCGGCGGTGGGTTGGGCAACTGCCGCGTTGCGGCGCCAACGCCGAAGTAGTTGTAGTCATCGCAAACCCGACCGGCTTGAGCGGTCAGCCGAACCAGCCAGCCGCCGTCGTCCGCCGACGGAGCAGCCGCCACTCGGGTGAGACCAGCGTCGGCCCGCGTCGCCTGCTTTGAGGAGCGTCGCCAAACCCAGGTGACATCACGCAAGGTGCGCACCCACATGCCAGCACCGGCTGGCATGGCGGCAAGCGCGCCCGGATAGGTGAGCGAATAGAGTTGGTAGCCCTGCATATTGGGCCGGGCCGGATCCACCAGCGGGTAGCCCCAGAGGGAGTCGTGCACGAGCAGGGCGCCTGCTGGCGAGCCAAGGGCCACGTTGGTGGCCGAGTCGGCGCCGCGCGCGCGCACTCGCTGGTCGGCCAGCGAGACGGTCTCCAGGAAGGGGTTCGAGAGCATGTTCCAGCCCTGATAGGCGGCGGTGCCGAGAAGCGCATCGATGGGCGCGTCCGTGTCGTCGGGCGGCCGCACGGCGAAGTTCACCAAGTCCTCGCCGACACGCCAATAGCCCCGGCCGCGCTCCAATGCACCGGAAAAGGTCGGGCTTGGTGTCTCAAACGCCGTGAGGTACTCATACTTGAGGGTGCCCGCACTAAACTCCCGCGCCGGGTTCCAGCGAACAAGGTAGGCGGGTCCTTCAGCAATTCCCGCGGTGAGCGGGTAGACCCCGTCCGAACTCACGCCGAACAGGCGCACGCCCTTTCCGAGCGTGACCGTTACTGGCGGAGGAAGCGTTGCGTTGCGCAAGCGCGGGACGACGCCCGCACGCACGATCCACCCCGCCGACTGCGTGAGCCCGCCAACGCCGCCTTCGACGGCACCGGTCACTCTGCGCTGCGTGCCCGCAGCCGAACCGCCGCCGCCGGTGACGTCTTCTGCGTCGATCCGAGTTTTCGTTCCTTGGGCGGTCAGGCCCACTGTGCAGCTCCCCAGCCAGACAGCCTGCGCCAGTCCAGCCACTACGAGCACGCGACCGGTCCCGACTCTCAGGTGGCGATCAGTTGATTTGTAGATAGCGGCACCTCCTCTCATGGGAGGCGTGTTGCGTCGCGCGCTGCCGTGTCTCGCCAACGTAAGACGCCGCACGCCGGTGCTACTTGAGCGTCACCAGGACTTCGATGACACCTTCGCCGGACTCCAGATTGCCAAAGGCTTTCCCCACCACAGCGCCGATCATCCGCAGCTTGTCCGTAGCTTTCATGGCGTGTCCCGGCATGCTGCTGGTGACCAGCAAGTCGCCTCGATGGATGGGGCCGTTCTCGGCGGTCACTTTGCACGGCACAATGCCGGTGATGGCCAGCGGGATCTCATCGTTGATCGCGGTCTCATACTGGTGGCTGCGGCCGATCAGGCAGGGCTTGGTGGAGTGGATGCCGGCGACGGCTGTCGAGTACGGCGCCGTGGACTTGCGGATCGCGCGGTCGCGGTCCTCGCTCACTACCATCACGTCGCCCGGCTCGCAGGCAGCACTCTCGTTCGCGGAGACGAACTCCGCGAAGTCAGCCCCGCCGCCGGTGAACGCGCCATCGGCTCTCACCTCGCCCAGGCCAGACACCCGGAACCGCGGATTAGCGCCGACATACGCGACGAGCAGGTCCGCATCGCCCGCGCCGTAGAAAAGACCGGCGACGCCCGAGCCGTTGGCTACGCCCCGAATGGCCGCCCCCGTGCCGTTGTTGGTGGCGCTGACGAAGGCCCCCGTATCGGAACCGGACAGCGCCAGCGGGCCGACGACGTTCAGGATCGGATTCAGGGCGGTGCCGCCGTTGCTCAGACCGGTGCCGGCTGTCACACTCGCGACCCCGTCATCGGTCCCGTCGGCAAAGCCGGCGGGAACGCCCGTCAGGTTGTTCCAGTGCAGTTGCCCGCCGCCCCCGCTGGTATTCAGCTCGGTCTCGGTGTAGTAACGGCTGTCGTGGTCGCCGGCGGTCTTGTGCGTGTCCAACTCCGCCTGGGTCGCCACGTCAAACGAGAGGTCGCCGGTCAGAATAGTCGCGTCGACGATGTGCGCGCTGGTGACGGCATCGTTGGCCAACTGCGTACCGGTGACAGCGTTGTTGGCGAGCTTGAGGGTGGTGACCGCGCCGTCCGCCAACTCCAGCGTACCGACTGCGTTGCTGGCCAGTTCGGCGTTGGTCACGGAATCATCGGCGAGCTTGGCGGCCGTGATCGTGTCCGTCGCGATCTTCACGCCGGTAACCGAGCTGTCGGCAAGCTGCGTGGTGCCCACGGAGTTCGCGCCGAGTTCGTTGGAGGTGATCGTCCCGCTGGCAATGTCTGTCGCCTGGATCGTGCGGTCCTGGATCTTGGCGCTGGTGAGTGTGTTGTCCTGCAGGTCCGCCGCTTGGAGTGAGCCGTCCAGCACCTCGTTGCTGGCGACGGCGCCGGTGGCAATCTTCGCCTCCGTCACCGCGTCCGCGTCGAGCTTGGCTGTGGTCACAGCCAGGTTGGCGAGATCCGCCGTCGCGATGGTCGAATCCACAATCTTCGCCGTGGTGACGCTGTTGTCTGCCAACTGCGTCGTGCCGACGCCACCGGCCAGGATCGAGACCGTCACGTCGCCGGACAGCCCACCGCCGTCAAGGCCGGTGCCCACGTTCACCGACGTGATATCCCCTTGCGCCAAGCTGCCTGACAGCTTGGCCGCAGTGATCGTGCCGTCAGCGATATCGGCGGTAATGATGGTCCCATCGACGATCTTGGAGCTTGTCACGGAGTCTTCTGCGAGCTTGGCGTTGGTGACGCCCAGGTTCGCAAGGGCCACGCTCACGTCGCCCGAGGCGCCGCCGCCGGTCACGCCGTCGGTAGCTGTGACTCCGGTGATATCGCCGGTGCCCAGTCCGCCTGCGAGTTTTGCCGCGGTGATGGTCCCGTCCGCGATGTCGGCGGCGACAATGGTGGCGTCGACGATCCGCGAGCTGGTGACGGCATTATCTGCGAGCTTGCCCAGCGTGACCGCGGCATCGGCAATCTTGTTGGTCGTGATCGAGGTGTCCGCGATCTTCGCCGAGGTGACCGCGCCATCGTCGAGTTTGGCGTTGGTGACGGCTCCGGTCGCGAGCTTGACCGCGCTGACTCCGCCGTCCGCCAGGGAAACGGTCACGTCGCCGGAGAGACCGCCGCCAGTCAGGCCGGCGCCGGCTGCCACGCCGGTGATGTCGCCAGCGCCGATCCCGGCAGCCAGCTTGTCCGCCGTGATGGTGGCGTCGGCGAGGTCGGTGCCGAGGATGCTGCCATCTTGGATGCGCGTGCTGGTCACGGCGTTGTCTGCGAGCTTGCCGACGGTCACTGACCCATCAGCGATCTTGCTGGCGGTCACCGAGCTGTCCAGGATCTTCAGCCCCGTCACCGCGCCATCGGCCAGCTTGGAGCTGGTCACTGCGCCCGTCGCCAAGTGAGCGGTGTTCACGCCGCCATCGGGGATGTAAACCGTGACGTCGCCTGTCAGCCCGCCGCCGGCAAGGCCGGTGCCGGCAGTCACGCCGGTGATGTCGCCGTTTGCCAGGCCGACAGCCAGCTTCTCGGAGGTGACCGAGCCGTTTGCCAGGTCCGCCGTGAGGATGGTGCCGTCGAAGATCCGCGAGCTAGTCACTGCGCCGTCGGCGAGCTTCGGCCCGGTCACCGCGCCATCGGCGATTTTCGCCGTAGCCACGGCGCCGTCGAGAAGCTTGGTGCTGGTGATCGCGCTGTCGGCGACCTTGTCGGAGGTGATGGCGACATTGGCGACCTGGGCTGTCCCCACGCCAGCGTTGGCGAGGGACACGGTCACGTCACCGGTGAGCCCGCCGCCGGTGAGCCCGGTGCCCGCCGACACCGCCGTGATGTCGCCCTGAGCCAGGTTGACGTCCAGCTTCGCTGCCGTGATCGCGCCGTCGGCAATGTCGGTAGTGAGAATCGTGCCATCGGCGATGCGAGAACTCGTGACTGCATTGTCGGCGATCTTCGTCGCCGTCACAGCTCCGTCCGCGAGCTTGGCCGTGGAGACGGCCCCCTCGAGGAGCTTGATGGTCGTGATGGCGCTGTCCGCCACTTTGTCCGTGGTGATCGCGGCGTTAGCGAGTTGCGGCGTGCCCACGCCAGCGTTGGCGAGGGACACGGTCACGTCACCGGTGAGCCCGCCGCCGGTGAGCCCGGTGCCCGCCGACACCGCCGTGATGTCGCCCTGAGCCAGGTTGACGTCCAGCTTCGCCGCTGTGATCGCGCCGTCGGCAATGTCGGTAGTGAGAATCGTGCCATCGGCGATGCGAGAACTCGTGACTGCATTGTCGGCGATCTTCGTCGCCGTCACAGCTCCGTCCGCGAGCTTGGCCGTGGAGACGG
>Ga0210049_1002082_pt1 | contig 18810 bp, 22 predicted proteins | sample CryGeyCG2014_300_2_FD_183964 | JGI IMG/M metagenome (GOLD analysis project Ga0210049, IMG submission 183964) | Groundwater microbial communities from aquifer - Crystal Geyser CG06_land_8/20/14_3.00 (SPAdes) (version 2) | ecosystem: Environmental > Aquatic > Deep subsurface > Groundwater | place... | reverse complement strand
CTTTTCAAATTACTTTGAAAAGGGTCGATACAAATCAACCATGCAGCACCTGTGCATACGTCCTTGCGGACCCCCGACGTTTCCATCGAGGTTCGTATGCATTTCAAGCCCTGGTAAGGTTCCTCGTGTAATGTCGAATTAAACCTCATGCTCCACCGCTTGTGCGAGTCCCCGTCTATTCCTTTAAGTTTTAGCCTTGCGGCCGTACTTCCCAGGCGGTCTACTTAACGCGTTAGCTTCGCCACTCCGAGGGTCGACACTCGAAACAGCTAGTAGACATAGTTTACGGCGTGGAATACAAGGGTATCTAATCCTTTTTTCTGCCCACGCTTTCGCGACTCAGGGTCAGGAACGTCCCAGCAGAATGCCTTCGCCTTTGGTGTTCCAGCCGATATCAACGGATTTTACCCCTACACCGGCTGTTCCATCTGCCTCTTACGTCCTCAAGCTATTCAGTATCCAACGCGGTTCCGACGTTAGGCGTCGGGATTTAACGTTAGACTTAAAAAGCCCCCTACTCGCTCTTTACGCCCAATAAATTCGGATAACGCTCGGGGTCTCTGTATTACCGCTCCTGCTGGCACAGAGTTAGGAACCCCTTATTCTTAGAGTAATATCAACCCCGCTAAAAACGGGGCTTTCTCTTCTAAAAAAGCAGTTTACGACCCGAAGGCCTTCTTCCTGCACGCGGCGTCGCTCCATCAGGCTTTCGCCCATTGTGGAATATTCTCGACTGCTGCCACCCGTAGGTGTACGAACCGTGTCTCAGTTTCGTCGTTGGAGATCGGGCTCTCACCCCTCCTACCGGTCATTGCCTTGGTAAGCCATTATCTTACCAACTAGCTGATCGGACCTAGGCCAATCACCAAGCGGATTACTCCTTTACTCTTGCGAGACTATCGGGTATTACCTCACCTTTCGGCAAGCTATTCCCGTCTCGGTGGTATGTACCAGGGTATTACTAACTCGTTCGCCACTAACCACTGCATAGCAGTGGAAATTCGAATTTTAAATTTTTAATTTTGAATAAATTTTTAATTTTCAAATGTTTAAAACATTAAATCATTCGAATTTTATTCGAAATTCAAAATTCATCTTTCAAAATTCCAGTGCTACGCACTGGTCCGTATGACTTGCATGCCTTATCCACGCCGCCAGCGTTCATCCTGAGCTAGGATCAAACTCTCAAAATAAATCAACGAATATCGAATCGATATGAATCATCGAATAAACGAATTCGCTCATTCGTAAATTCGTAATAAATTCGTTATTCGTTGATTTGAATAAATTTGGGACAACTAAAAAAATTCTGATTTGTTAATTACTCAATTAACTATTCAATTTTCAAAGCGCTTTCAAATCTGCAAAATTTGCCACTTTTCTGAAGTGTCCTCATTTTAGCAGGCTCTAGGGGCTTGTCAACCCCGTTAGAAACACGCGCTTGGCATCAATACAGAAAAATTCTATTGATATATCTATGATTAATATTTGATTATAAATCGCATAAAAATTTTTCTAAATTTTTATGCCCAGAGTTTCTAACGGGGTTAGAAACACGCCGCATATAATTCAATGCGATGACTTATTATCAATATATTTATACTTATTTTATAACCGCGCAAACCGCATAAAAATTTAGAATAAATTTTTCACAGCATATAACGAGATACATAAGTAATACTTTAAAAATCAAGAAATATGTCCAATCTGACGATCGTCAGATTGGACATATTTTATTTTAAATGGCTGATTGAAACCGCGTAAAAATTTAGAATAAATTTTTATGCATAACGCTTTTAACGGGGTCAGCCCCTTAGTCCTGTATTTGCTTGAAAAAATCGATGGCTGAAATCTTAAAATTTTCTTTTATTATTTCCTTAACCAAAGCCGCGTAAATGTGGTGCCTGCCAAACCGGCCTATTTTAACCAAAACTTTTTTCGCCAAATGATTTATTTTTATTTCCAATTTTTGGCCGTCGGAAACTTTTTGAAAATACTCTATTGAAAAATCAACGTCCTTGGAAAAGCCGTAGCTTATTATTCTCCTGTCCGAAGATTCCGCCAAATTTTTTATACGCTCGTCGTCGAAATTTAAAATCGCCAATCCATTCCACGGCAATGATTTAAGCAAAGTTTTATATTCTAAAGCGATTTCATCCAAATTTTCAAAATTTTCGGCGTATATCATCGTTATGCCCGTAAGAATAACCGTTTTCGGCTTAACAACGCTCAACAAATATTTCATTCCATCAGGTCTGTCTACCGCCGCTTCCAAAACTAAAAACTCTTTTGTCATTGACGCCTTAGCCCTAAAAGCTTTTTGAATTGCGCGATAAATTATTTTCAGCCACAAAATAAAACTTCCCTCGCCCGAAGGCAAATCTAAAATTGAAAGCGGCAAACCGATTTCGGCGTTAAAGTTTTTCTTATTCGCCCGAACCGGAAAATTCTTTTCCATAAGCGCCTCGGCAACGCTTTCTTTCACCCAGTGCCTGCCGACGGTTCCGGCAATAAATATTGCATGCGGTTTTATACGCAGTATATATACTTTTGCACACCACTTGAGCAAGAACCTTACGATAAATTTGAATAAATTAGTCATTTCAGATATCCTAAGAAGCTTTCAGCTTATAGCTTTTAGCTTTTAGGGTTTTACTCCTCAAATTTTTTAATCATTGTTATTAACATTTTTTGAATTTCCGATAACAAACTTTCAACCTTGTTAAAATCTAACCTTGGATATAATTCTTTCGCAATAACGATTTGCGTTTCCAATTCCGCCCCAGAACCATCAGCTATTCTTAAAAAATGCAGAAAATCTTTCTTTGTTTTTCTTTTCTTTCCTTCTGCGATATTCGAAGGAATTGCTACGGATGCTCGCCGCATTTAGCTCGTTAATCCATAAATTTCCGATTTCGGAAAATTTTCAGTAGTCTTATAGATTTCAATTACCAATTTAATTGATTTCTGCCACACTATTAATTGTTTAAATGATTCTATATACATAGTAGCCCTAAAAGCTAACAGCTAAAAGCTATAAGCTAGCAAAATAGTTCTTAATCCTTTTCATCGCTTCATGTATGTCTTTTTTATCTCTGCCAAAAGATAACCTTATATGCCTTTCTCCGGAAGGACCAAAGGCGATTCCGGGCACGACCGCCACGCGGGCTTTATTCAATAAATCAGTGGCAAAATTCCAAGAATCCGCCTTACTTTGCTTGCTTTTGCTTATTATTTTCGGAAAAACAAAATAAGAACTGTTCGGCTTTTGATAAGAAAAAACTTCGGACAATTCGTCCAAATAACCGCAAATCAAATCGCGGCGCTCCTGATATTGCCGGCAAAATTCTTTTGCTTCTTTATCGGCAAAATCCAAAGCGGCAATGGCGGCGTATTGCGAAACAGTGGGCGCGCAAGTCACCAGCGCGTCATGAACTTTCACTATTTCCGAAATATTTTCCTCGTCGCTGTGGACAAAACCGATGCGCCAACCCGTCATAGCGTAAATTTTTGACAGGCTGAAAACCCTGATTACCATTTTCCGCAAATCCGGAATTTGCGCCAGAGAGAAAAAAAAGTCTTCGCCTTCGTATATAAAATCCTTGTAAACTTCATCGCAAATCACGAAAATCTTCTTTTTCCATGCCAGTTCCGCCAGTTTAAACAAGTCTTCTTTTGTAAAAATAGCGCCGGTGGGATTATTCGGGTTGCAAAATAAAATCGCGGCGGTGCGAAAATTTATTTTTTTCGCCAAATCGTTAAAATCTATTTTCCAACTGTCTTTTTCAACTAAGTTTGAGAAAATTGGTTTTCCGCCCGCGACTTTCACCGCTTCAGGATAAGAAGCATAGCTGGGAGAAAATAAAACGACTTCGTCTTTTTTGGCGTTAATTATTGAAATCAAGCTCGCGGTAATTCCTTCGATTGAACCTACTGTGGCAATAATTTCTTTTTCAAAATCATAATACATTTTTTCCTCCGCCAGCTTCTGTTCAATTGTTTCACGAAGTTCGGGCAAACCGTAAGTGAGGGAATATTTCGCCGCCACTCCCCTGTTCATTGCTTTCATCGCCGCTTTTTTAATTATTAAAGGAGTGTCAAAAGAAGGAATGCCTTGCGCCAAAGAAACCACGTCGGGAATTTGCGAAGCCAAAAGCTCCATTTGCTTTATCGGCGAAAGTTTTATTTTTTCCGTCTTTAGAAAAGGCATAAAAATCTTTAGTTAATCTATACTAGGCATATTTAGATTATATGACTTTTTTATTTTGGAGTCCACAAACCAAAAACCCTTCTCCGACCGCGGTCGGAGAAGGGTTTTATAAGTCTTTTCAACTTCCGGTTAGATTTTTAAATCATCAACCGCTCTGTCTACGTCGCTTCTGTCTACATCGCTTCTCATCGGCCTTGTTGAACCTTCCGGCTCAAGAATTTTCAGATTCACGCGGGCATTATTTTTAATGCCGACGATTCTCAAAAGCGAGCGGATGGCCTGGGCGGTTGAACCTTTTCTGCCGACAACCTGTCCCATATCAAGCGGGTGGACTTTCAAAATGAGAAGTACTCCCATTTCGTCAACTTTCCGTTCAACTTTAACATCATCCGGATGATCCACTATGTATTTAACGAGAAAATTTAAAAATTGTTCGTCTCTGAATTCCATGATATTTCTTTAATTAATCAATCTGTTTTTTCGACCTTTGGTTATTCCGCTGACGCTTCTTGCGCCGCTTGTTCGATTTTTTCTTCTTTAATCTCTTTCACTTTTACCGCAGCTTCTGCCAGAACAGCCGTTTCAGCCGCCGGTTGCGCCGGAGCTTTTTTACTCTTGGCATGAACTGCTATTTTAGGCCCTTTAATTGCTCCCGCTCTTACCAATAAATTATGTACAGTGTCGGTCGGTTGAGCGCCGGATTTAATCCAGTAGTTCGCCCTTTCGACGTTCACTTTAAATTCTTTACTTTTTGGGTTAAGCCAACCGATATCTTCGACATAACAGCCAGTAACCTTTGAGCGTTTTTCGGAAACAACCAGCCGGAAAGACGGTTGGTGTTTTTTTCCGATTCTTTTAAGTTTAATTGCTAACATATAAAAAATTTAATTTGTCCGTATATACTACCAACATATCCAGAAAAAATCAAGATGCCGCCTCCATCTTTAAAGATATCACTTTCGACGTTCCTTCGTCGCAAACCGTTATGCCATACAAAACATCGGCCGCTTCCATTACGGCGCGATTGTGGGTGACAATTATAAATTGGGTCTTTTTTGAAAATTCCTGGATAAGATTGGCAAACCGGCGGGAATTGTTTTCATCCAATGTGGCTTCCACTTCGTCTAAAAGCAAAAACGGCGGAGGTGAAATGGAAATAAGCGCGAAAAGCGCGGCTATTGAAACCAAACTCCGTTCGCCTCCCGAAAGAAGCTCTAGCGAGTTTATCTTTTTTTTGGGTAAACTAAGTTCAATTTCAACTCCCGCTTGCTCTTCTTTGTCTTCTTCATTTTCAATATTTTCCACTTCAGCCTCGCCGCCATTGCTGTCCGCCTCGTCATTTTTGATTTTTGATTTTTGATTTTTGATTTTTATTTTCGCCTGTCCTCCTCCGAACATCAAACGGAAAAACTTGTTAAATTCTTCGTTTATCAAACGCAACGAACCGTTAAATTCCGAGTAAATTTTTTCGCTCAATTCTTTTATCAAATTTCTCAAATCAACAACCGCCTTTTCCAAATCTGCGGATTGGGTGTTTAAAAAATTATAATGCTCTTCTATTTCCTTAGCCTCTTTAATTAACGCCTCGTCCACTTCTCCCATTGAAGCGAGTTCCGAACGGAGCTTAAACATTTTCCGCTCGATATCTAGAACATCCGAGAATTGAGGATTTAGAATTAAGGATTTAGGGTCGGAATTTGGAAATTCCTTAATATCCCTGCCAATTTGACGCAACTGGCTTTCCAAATCTTGAATCCTTAAATTAAGCCTTTCTTTTTCAAAAAGAATCTTGTTTTTACGCTCTTCAAAATCCGCCAGTTCTTTTCTTTTTGATTCTAAAACCTCAAAAGCTTTCTGAAAATTCTTGTTAAAATCTTCTATCCCCTGGGCTATTTCAACCTCGCGGTTTTCAAGCGATTTCAGCTCTTTCTCAAGCTTATCAAAGTCTTTAAGCAAATTTTCTTTTAATTTCTCAAATTCAAAAAATTCTTTGGGTTTTTGCTCTTCGCCTTTCGGCGGGTTCAAAAAATCGGTAATTTTATTTATCATCGCCCTTAAACCTTTTTTTAATTCTTCAATATCGGAATTTTCCGAAATTCTTTCAAGATTTTCTTTTGTCTCGCTTATTAAAATAACGAGTTCCTGATTGCTTAAACTTTTCCCTTCATTCTTTTTCTCCTTACCTAAAAATTCCATTTTCGCTTCCAATCTGCCAAGTTCTTTTTCTATTTCTGAACGCTTGACCGACAACCCCTCGCGCTTATTTTTTATTTCTTTCATTTCGGAATACTCTTGCGGCCTTGCCTCAATCTTTTTAAGTTCCGTTTCGGCAACTGACATTTCTTTCCGCTTTTCGGCGATTTGACGCTCTAATTGATTTAACGTCGGTGAAATCTCATCTTCTTTATCTGTTATTTCTTTCAACTTTTGGGAAAAATAAAAATTTTCAATACCCTTAAGCTCGTTTTCTATTTCCGTCCGTTTCAGCCATTTATTTGTTTGGCGCTTAAGCATTCTTAAACGCGGAGCAACTTCCGCCATCATCGCGCTGACTTTTTCCAAATTAAAACCGGTATTTTTCAGTTTGCGTTCGGCCTCATTCTTTTTAATTTGATATTCGCGGAGGCCCAAAATTTCTTCTATCATCGCCCTACGTTCTTGCGTCGATGCTTTAACGAATAAATCACTATCGCCTTGGCCGATAATCGTGAGCCCTTTCGCGCCCAAGCGCGAACGACTGAAAAAATCAATTATATCTTTGTGCCTCACTTCGGATTTATTAATAAAGTATTGCGAAATTCCGTCGCGGGTAACTCTTTTGGTAACTGCCACTTCTTTAAAATCAACCGGAAAAAAACCGGAACCGTTGTCAAAATAAAGCCCGGCTTGCGCCATGCTCATTTTCGCCTTTTTCGGAGCGCCGTTAAAAATAAGGTTTTCGGCTTTGGCGCTGCGCAAATTTTTATTTTCACGCTCGCCCAAAAGCCAGCGAACCGCGTCTATGATATTTGATTTACCCGAACCATTAGGCCCGACAATGGCCGTGATTCCGGCGGGGAAATCCAAAACCGTTTTTGACGCGAACGATTTAAAACCGTTAAGTTCCAAAGATTTTAGATACATAATTTTAGCGCATTCTTTGCCGCTTCACTTTCAGCTTCTTGTTTTGAATAACCTTCGCCTTCGGCGGCCAATTTATCGCCGAAAAATACCCCAATTTTAAATATTTTTTTGTGGTCCGGCCCCCATTCTTCCAAAACGGAATAAATCGGAGTCAGCTTTAATTTTTCCTGAACTATTTCTTGGAGATGGCTCTTGGGGTCTTTATAAAGCTCGCCCTTAATTATTCTTTCAAGATTTTTTTCAACTACATATTTCCCAATAAGTTTTTTGACTTCATTATATCCGGCATCCAAATAAATCGCGCCTATCACCGCTTCTATCGCATTGGCTAAAATTACTTCGCGCGCCCGGCCATCGTCTTTTTTCTCGCCCCGCGAAAGTAAAATAAAATCTTCCAAATTTAAATTTCTGGAAACTAAAGCCATTGTTTGGTAATTAACCAAGGCGGCGCGGAAGCTAGTGAGCTGGCCTTCCGGATATTCCGGAAATTTGGTAAAAAGATTTTCCGTAACAACAAGCTCCAAAACGGCGTCGCCCAAAAACTCCAGCCGTTCGTTATGCGGAGTTTTCCACGAAGGATTTTCATTAAGGTAAGAACGGTGAGTTAAGGCCTCGTATAAAAGGTCTTTATTTTTAAAAGTTATTTCCAGTTTCTGCTCTAATTTGGATAAATCTAAATTCACGATTTTCTCAAAACGTGGAACTTAAAACCTGAAACACAAATAAAATGTTTTATGTTTCAAGCTACAAGTTCCATGATGTTAAACTCTTCTTGGTTTTTTCGGACGCGGGCCGTTGTGCGGAATCGGAGTTACATCTTTGATAGACAAGATATTAAAACCCTGGTTCGCCAAAGAACGGATTGCCGAATCTCTGCCCGCGCTTACTCCTTTAACTACAATATCAATATTTACAAAACCGATCTTTTTAAGCTTTTCGCTGATTAAAGCAATAACTTTTGAAGCTGCGAACGGTGTGGCCTTTTTGGGGCCCGAAAAACCCATTGAACCGGCCGAGGCCCAAGCAACCACTCCGCCGTTTTTATCGGTAGCGGTTATAAAAGTGTTATTGTAGCTGGCGTTTATATAAACTCTGCCACTTTCTATTTTTTTAGAGCCCGCGCTTTTAACCGACGCCTTATTTATGGCGCTTTCAACGGTATCTTTTTCTCTCAAAGCCTCTTCTCCGGTTTTTTCAATTATTTTTTTCTTTCCCATAATTGTTTAAAATCCTAAATTCTAATTTCTAAATTCTAAATTCTACTTCAGTTCCGTCTTCCTCTTTCCGCTGCCGACTGTTTTTCTGACATTTCCGCGGACCGTGCGGGAATTTGTTTTTGTCCTCTGACCCCTTGCCGGCAAACGCCTGGCATGCCTTGAACCTCGGTAAGATTGAATTTCTTTTAAGCGGACTATATTCTGTTTTATTACCTGACGTAATTCACCTTCAATTTTATAATTTTTTTCCACCACTTCTTTCAATCTGCCGACTTCTTCCAAAGTCAAATCTTTGGCTCTTTTATTTAAATCAACTTTCGCGCTTTTTAAAATTTTTACCGCGGTATAAGGCCCGATGCCGTAAATATAAGTAAGCGCCGCTTCTATGCGCTTGTTATCCGGAATATTTATACCAATTAATCTCATATCTTGAAATTACAATTTCCAAGCGCCAAATTACAAACAAATTCTAAATTACAATATTCAAATATTTAAAACGTTTTGAATTTTAACTATTTGAATTTGATTATTGTTTGTGATTTGTAATTTGTGATTTTGGGTTTTAATTATTATCCTTGCCTTTGTTTATGTTTCGGGTTTTTTTTGCAAATAACATAAATCGTCCCCCGTCTTTTAACGATTTGGCAATTCTGGCATATTTTTTTAACCGAGCTTCTTACTTTCATATGTTTAGCTGTTAGCTGTTAGCTGTTAGAATTCAAAATCTAAAAGCTATAAGCTAAAAGCTAAAAGCTATAACCTCCGTGTAATTCTTCCTCTTTTTCTGTCATCGCTTACCTCTACAAGCACCCTGTCTCCCGGCAAAACTTTAATATAATACAACCGCATTTTGCCCGAAGGATAAGCAAGAATTTCTTCAGTGTCGGAAATCTTCACTTTAAAATTCGCCGAGGGCAGAGCCTCAACGACAATTCCTTCAACCGGTTTTGGTTTTTGCTTGTCTGGCATTTTTTAAGAATATACAAATAATAGCAAATTAAACGAGGATGTCAATAAAACGCTTCGCTTAAACCGATACCAACCTACAAATCTACGAATTCGTAGTTTAGAATCGCTTGTAAAAAATCGCGAAAGCGGTTGTTCCGCCTACCAAATCAAAAAATAAATCCTTTACAGTATCGGCAAAACTGCTTTGGAACACGCTTATTTTACCACCCGTTAAGAGATAAAAATCGTGGAGGAATTCGTAAAATTCCCAGAACACGCCGATTAGGGCTACAAAACCTAACGTTAAAACCAACGCCACAAAAACATTTGGAACGGACGAGACGCCGGTGCCGATAGAAATATGGGCAAAGCGCCAAAAATAAAAGAAAATTATTGCCAACAAAAAACCTCCAAGAAAATGCATTGGGATGTCAAACCAAGGAAAAAGCCAATATAAATGGTAAATTGTGGCAAAAATATGAAGAAAAAGGAAAGCTATTAGAAAGTAAACAATTATTTTGAGAGAAAACATTATCTGTAAATTTCTAATTGCTCTAATTTCTAATTAGTCTAATGAAATCCCAATGGATAAATGACCAATAACTTTTAGGTCAATTAGGTTAATTAGAATAATTAGGTCAATTTATTATCTCTTCTTCCACTGTGGCGCTCGCCTTGTCCCGAACGAGAATAAATTCCGTACGGGACTGCGGCTTATCTTTAAATATATATTTCTTACAATTATAAAATTTATTCCGAAATTAACGTTTCTTCCACTGTGGCGCTCGCCTTGCTTTTTTAAGACCGTATTTTTTGCGTTCAACCGCGCGGGAATCTCTTGTAAGATGCCCAAATCTTTTTAAACGTTTTCTGAAATCGGCGTTAAATTTAACCAAAGCGCGGGAAATTCCCAAACTGGCCGCTTCGGCTTGAGCGCTGATTCCGCCGCCTGACAATTTTATTGAAGCGCCGAGTTTATCGGCAATCTTCATTTTATCAAAAGGCGCCGTGACGGCCCTTTGGAGCCGAAGAGTTGGAAAATAAATTTCCAAATCTTTTCCATTAGCTTCAATGTCGGTTTTTTTTGTAAACAAACGCACTCGGGCAACCGCAGTTTTTCTGCGTCCAACCGCTTCGAAATAACGCTCCGGTTTTATAGCGGATTCTTTTTCTTTCTTTGTTTTTTTTTCAATTTTTAATTTTTTTTCTACCATTTATAAATAGCATTGAAGGATTGAATCATTGAATGATTAAAATATCAATTTTTCAATTTTTCAATTCTTTAATTTTTCAATTTTACTCAATAACCAATTTTTTTATTCTCTTAATCCTTAACCTGTTTTTCGGCAACATTCCCATCACTGAACGCCGCAAAACTTCCGCCGGCCCAAACTTATCCAAAATCATTTCCATTGATTTTTCTTTAAGGTGCCCAAGCTGAGTATTATGGCTGTAATAAATTTTTTGCTTGGCCTTTTTAGAACTAATGGCGATTTTGGCGATATTTTTGACAATAACGCCGTCTTCGCCTTCAAGCCTGGGATTATATTTCGGACTTTTCTTTCCTTGTAAAATTACGGCGATTTCACCCGCCAGCCTTCCCAATGATTTATTTTTCGCGTCAATTGTGTAAATCATAAACTAATTGAAAGATTGAATAATTGAATAATTAAAAGATTAATTTTTTCAATTTTTCAATTCTTTAATTTTTCAATTAAATTACTTCTTCCCTTCAATTATCATTTGTTCAATGCTCTTCGGCGCTTCTTCATAGTGGTCAAATTCCATTGTGAAATTTCCCCTGCCTTGAGTCATAGACCTTAATTTAGTCGCGTAACCGAACATTTCCGATAACGGCATTTTGCCATCGATTATTTTAACGTTAATCCTGTCGTTTGTCGCTTCAATTCTTCCTCTTTTGGCATTCATATCTCCGGCGACATCTCCCAAAAATTCCGTCGGAGCAATAACCTGAACTTTCATAATCGGCTCTAAGATAACCGGTTTTGCCCTTCTGACGCCTTCTGAAAGCGCCATTGCCCCCGCGATTTTGAAAGCGATTTCCGAAGAATCGACTTCGTGGAAAGAACCGTCAAAAAGCGCCACCTCTATATCGGTAATCGGGAAACCCGCGACAACGCCTTTTGTCAAAGCTTCTTTAACTCCCTTTTCAACGGCCGGAATAAACTCTTGCGGAATTATACCACCTTTTATTTTGTTTACAAACATAAAACCTTTCCCGCGCTCAAGAGCTTTAATCTTAAGCCAAACATGGCCGTATTGTCCGCGTCCGCCGGATTGCTTGATATATTTTCCTTCGGCTTCGGATTCTCCCGCAACCGTTTCCTTATAAGCCACTTGCGGGCGACCGGTATTGGCTTCAACGCCGAATTCCCTGCGCATTCTGTCAACAAGAATTTCCAAATGGAGCTCGCCCATTCCCGCAATAATCGTTTCTCCGGTATCAGGGTCTCCTGAAACTTTGAAAGTCGGGTCTTCTTCGGCCAAACGGCGCATCGCGAATGACATTTTTTCCTGGTCGGCTTTGGTTTTAGGCTCAACTCTGACGTGAATGACCGGTTCCGGGAAAGTGATTTTTTCAAGAACTATGGGATTACTCGGGTCGCACAAAGTGTCTCCCGTGGAAGTATTTTTCAAACCGACAATAGCGCCCAAATCTCCGACATACATATTATCAACCTCTTCTCTGTGATTGGCGTGCATACGCACGATTCTGCCAATTCTTTCCGAATTGCCATTGCTTGAATTTAAAATGTAAGTTCCTTTTTCCAGGGAACCGCTGTAAACGCGAAAATAAGTGAGGTTGCCGACGAACGGGTCGGTGGCGACTTTGAAAGCCAAAGCCGTAAACGGCTCGCTATCGCTCGGCCGGCGAATGATTATTTCATCTGTTTTCGGATTTGTTCCGGCAATCGGCTTTAATTCAACAACATCTATCGGCGAAGGAAGATAGTCTAAAACCGCGTCAAGCATAAGCTGAATACCTTTATTTTTCAAAGCTGAACCGCAAAAAACCGGAATTATTTCGCTGTTTATCGTGGCCTTGCGCAAAGCGGCGCGAAGTTCGCTTTCCCCAATTTCTTTCCCATCAAGATATTTTTCCGTCAATTTTTCATCGCTTTCAGCTATTTTTTCAACAAAAATCATCCGTTTTTTCTGGGCTTCTTCTTTAAAAGAATCGGGTATTTCTTTTTCAACGATTTTTTCTCCATGCTCGCCTTCAAAGTAATAAGCTTTCATTTTAAGCAAATCCACGACGCCTTCCAATGCTGATTCTTCTCCAATTGGAATTTGCGCCGCTACCGCGTTCGGATTCAATTTCTCCCGTATTGAAAGAAAAGATTTTTCAAAGCTCGCGCCAAGGCGGTCTAATTTATTTATAAAACAAATACGCGGAACTTTGTATTTGTCCGCCTGGCGCCAAACTGTTTCAGATTGCGGTTCAACTCCGGCAACGCCGTCAAAAACAACCACCGCGCCGTCCAAAACTCTTAAAGAGCGTTGAACCTCAACGGTAAAGTCAATGTGCCCAGGAGTGTCTATAATGTTTATCCTATGTTCGCGCGACTTGCGAATTACTTGCCTTTCCACGTCATCTTTAGCATCTTTCAATTGATATATCGAAGTCCAAAAACAAGTCGTGGCCGCAGCGGTAATGGTAATTCCCCTTTCCTTCTCTTGTTCCATCCAATCCATAATTGCCTGGCCTTCATGAACTTCGCCTATTCTATGCGAAATTCCCGTATAAAAAAGAATCCGCTCTGAAACGGTTGTTTTGCCGGCGTCGATATGGGCAATAATGCCAATATCACGATATTTTTCCAATGGGTATTGACGCATAAATTAATCCTAAACTATTAATCCGAAATTATCCGAATAAATCCGAAATTGCAATAATTTAAAATTTTTGGATAAATTCGGATGCGTTCGGATTTTACTTTTCGGATGGCTATCTTGCGAAATGCGCAAACGCTCTATTCGCTTCCGCCATCTTATGAATGTTTTGTTTTTTCTTTATTGCCGTACCATCGTTCTTTGAAGCCGCGATTATTTCATCCGCGAGCTTGTGAGCCATTGGTTTTCCCTTGGCCGAGCGCGCCGCTTCTATTATCCAACGGCAAGCTAAAAAGAATTTCCTTTCCGGACGCACTTCGCGGGGTACTTGATAATTCGCTCCTCCTACCCGGCGAGAAGCTACCTCCAAAAGCGGCGAAGCGTTATCAATCGCTTTTTTAAAAACCTCAAAAGGTTCTTCTTTGGTTTTATTTTTTATTTCCGAAAAAGCGCCGTAAAAAACTTTTTCCGCCGTTGATTTTTTCCCTTCCCTCATTAAATAATTAATAAACCGCGTAACGGTTAAATCATTATATTGAACATCGGGCTGATAAAATTTTTTATAAACTCGTTTTTTTCTCATAATGTAATCCTAAACTACTAATCCGAAATTATCCGAATAAATCCGAAACTATAAATAATTTAAAATTTTTGGATAAGTTCGGATACGTTCGGATTGTTGTTATTTCGGATGTTTAACGCCGTATTTGCTTCTTTCCTGTTTTCTGCCTTCAGTGCCAGTAGTGTCCAAAACTCCGCGAACAATATGATATTTAACACCCGGCAAGTCTTTTACCCTTCCGCCCCTGATAACAACAATAGAGTGTTCCTGAAGATTGTGGCCGATGCCCGGAATGTAAGCCGTAACTTCCATACCGTTCGTCAAACGCACCCTTGCCACTTTTCTCAAAGCCGAATTCGGCTTTTTAGGAGTGGTTGTAAAAACTTTCAAGCAAACTCCGCGTTTGAACGGCGAATCGGAATAAACCGGCCTGTTTTTGATTGTATTAAAATAATAACTCAAAGCCGGCGACTTGGTTTTTTTAATAACTCTCTTTCTCCCCTTTTTAATTAATTGTTGAATCGTTGACATGCCAATGTGATTAAAATTTGCGAGCTCAATGCTTTGTAGCTCCGTCGCTTCGTCGGAGATAAAGCCCTTTAAATAAAAATTGGCCGCGCTACAGCCTACTTAGATTAGCAAAACTATATAGTATTTGTCAATAATTAAAAGCTCAACGATAAATAACGATTTGACTCTGATTTTTCGAAATGTGATTCTTTGAGGAATTTTTGCCCGCCCTCGCCCCGTTAGAAAACTCGCGTCGTAAACCACCATTATCTATACACTTAAATTATCTATCGAGACTCACTTCTTGCCCCGTAGTTCCGCCCGAGGCGAATACTACTTAAGTCCTTCTGGTTGCGAAGGGTTATAATTTAACTATATAAGTTTTTATAAATTTCTCTACCGCTTTTACGGTCTCGGTTTTCAGTTTTGGGTTGCTTTCAGCCACCCATTTGGCAAAATTATAAAACTCTTGATTATCCACTCTCAGCCATTTTTTGTTTTTATGTAAAAAATACATAAGCGTTGTCATTGCAACCCGTTTATTCCCATTCTGGAAAGGATGATTTTTAATCATCAAATAAAAGAGTGTCGCCGCTTTACCGCTAATACCCCGATAAGCGATTTTGCCGCCAAAAGAGGCAAAAGGAGTAATCAAACAACTCTCTAAAATATTTGGGAAGCGCGTTGAAAAATCAGGAATGTGTTCATTCCATTTCATGAATTTTCTCGCCAGATAGAAAGCGACATATTCTACTTCGGCAATTGTTAATTTCTTACTCTTCATTCTCGTCCTAATAGTTTAAGTGTCTCGCCATACTCGCGAACGGTCTTGTCAACTGATTCTTGAATTTCTAATTTCTGTTTCTGGTTTAAAACCTTGCCCACGATTTCTGACAAGTCTTTTCTGTCAATTACGAAATTACGGCCAATTTTTCGCGCTTTTATCTCGCCGGCTTTGATTTTTTTAAAAACCGCCTGCCGGCTGATGCCTAAAAATAAAGCCACCTCGGTTGTAGAAAGAAACTTTTTATCCATATATTTAAATGATAATTCTCGTCAACCAATAAGTCAATAGTTGACATATGTCAACGTATTTGAATTTTCCCTCCCCAAAATTTCCTTTTTTAAAATTTATTCTCCTAATTTTTTTGTTGGCCACCCGCCAGAACATTCTAACATTCTATAGAATGTTAGAATGTTTTATTCAATCCCTGCTCCGTAGTGAACGCAAGGTCTTCTACTTCGGGGGACGATTTTCCCGATAGCTTCGCTATAGAGGATCCTCGATTTTGTTGCTCTGCTTCGCGGAGACAAAATCGGGACAAGTTTTTTTGGCGGCAAATTTTTATCGGACGAGAAACGACCACCAAGGTTTTTTAATCTCTTTCACTGCACCGGTAGTTACATCCACTTCCAGCTGAATGTCGAGCGTAACCGGAATGAAGAAAAATAATTTGCCTTTTTTGGTACCATGCACACTGTAAGTTTGCTGGTCTGACTGTAATGAAACACTACCAACATTATCAACGTAATTTTGCTGAAGCAATTTTTCAGAAATTTTGGATGATTCTAGAACAACAGGAGGACACGCTGCGCTTCCTTCATAACATTTGCCCGCTGAACATGTATAGAATGTCCCGCATTTTCCAGGCACAAAACCTTCCGGGTAACAATCAGAATTAACAACACATTTATTCAAAGGACATTCTATACTTAACTGACGGCATGCCCCCTCAATGCATTGCCAAGTCATACCACATTTTTGAATTTTACCGCAGTCAGAATCAACGATGCATTGTGGAGTTTTGTTAAGCAAAGTGTATGAATCAAACGATTCACCCCAAAAAGAGCGTACGATGCCATCGATTTTTTGGTTGGCCATGAACGTATCGCCGGATTTCACCTTGTCCTTGTTGATAAAAATTTTCTGCACACCGCCAACAGGGTACATATTTTGGCAAGTATTGAAGCTGGTATCACCGCTGACATGGGTAACTGAATTTATACTCACATCGAGAAAATATCGAGCAGGGTGTTGAAGTTCCATATCAGTCGGACATCCGTAAGGTTCTTTCAGACAAGGTTCATCATAAGCGTCTTTAAATTCTACCGATTTTATTATGCCTGTGATTGAACAGGCCGGAGTTGGTGCTGGTGGAGACGCGAAAACGGGCATGCTGGTTAAAATCACCAAGACGAATAATAATATGACAGATTGTTTTATCGTAATTTTGTTCATATGCGAGTTACTAAAAATATTACTACGACCTTTATAAAAAAATTTCTTTTGTCCATACCCCAGTAGTAGAAGCTTCGCTTCACTACGGGGCAGGCAAAATATGACTCGAGCCGATTTGTTTTCAGGTTCTTTGGTAGTTTGGCATATTCGCGGCGGAGCCGCTCATTTTTACCCCGCCAGTCCCGAGCCCCCGCTTAGCGGGGGCGAGGCAATCCCGCTTAGCGGGACCCAAAATCCGAATTCTGAAAATTGGCGGTGCCTTTTGGTTAAAATCTTTACCCCGTTAAATTTACGAAGTAAATTTGTTCGGGGCGAACTTTTTTTGACGAAAATCCGGACTTTGGTTTCTAAAAAACTTTTCTGCTCAGGCGGGCAAAAAGGAAGGGGGTTGGGGGGGGAAGGAATTTTTGCCCGCCCTCGCTTTCGCCGCTTCTTTTTTCGCCGCCGAAATTTTTCGTGCCAACGAAGTTGGCGCGCCACCTTTAAAAAATGTCTGCTAATAAAATCCTAAACGGAATTATTGCTAATTCTATATCATTTTTGGAAAGTAATATATTAGAATCATGAGCAACAATATCACCCGTAATTTTAGTACTATTATCTAATTTTTTCAAGGATTAAAACGCTTTTTCCACAAATATTTGAACTCAAACAAAAATTAATTTTATTTTTTAGTCCATTTTTATTTTTAATATTGTTATCCTTTTTATCTAATGCTCTTTCAAGAATTATCCTCATTAAAATTCCACAGGCATTCCAGCACTCTTGCGTTTGCCAATTTTGATTAAGCTCTAATCCAAGAATATAAATCTTTTTATCAACTTTTTTTATCTTTTTCAATAATTCGTTTTGCAAAAGATACCTTAATGTTCCTGTATTACTTTTCTCTATCTTTAATTTGCTATATTTCTTTTCTTTAATATTTTTCAAGATAAGATTTAATTTAAACAGCCAGTATTTTCTAACCAGCCGATTATTAGTGGAAGAAGTTTTTAGATAATCAACGGCATTTCTATTTTTTTCATCATTTTTAAAAATATTGGCCAGCAAAGTATAATAATTTTCCAACCATATTTCAGATAGCTTCTTTATTTTTTGATCAGATATTGTTTTTGCTGATTTTGAAATATGCTTTCGTAAATTTTCTGTATCCAATATGATTTTTTCCATGAATATTAAGATTTGTTTTTATATCCTATCAATGTTCTTTTCCCCCTAACGACATCGACTCGTTCCAATAGCCCCTTTCTAACCATATCCCTTAAAACATTTACAACACTAGAACGTAATGGTTTTTGTTTTGTTAACAACTTCTTCTGTAATTCAGAAGATACATCCATATCAATTTTTACCTCTTTAAAAAAACCGGAATCAAAAAGCTTTTGAATCGGGACTTTTAAATCCTCTGCTTTATTTTTCTTTTTGCCACTTAATTTGGGTTTATTTTTCTTTATTTCTTCCGTGAGAGTATTAGAAACGCCAAGCTCTTTTTTAATTTCATCGAGCCCATTTTGAATTTGACCAACTATTTTTATAATTTTTTCGGTATTCATATAATTTTATTTAAAATTTAATTATCTGTTTACATATAGCCATTTAGTTTTACCTTTATTTGGATTAGGGATTCTTTTCAATATTCTTTTGCTATTTACAAAAGTTTTTCTAATCGTCATGTCCACGATTTTAGGATTGTGGAATTTTGTTTCCTCTTCTAATTTTTTGCAAGCTTCTTTAATTGCTTTAGGTGTTTTAAAAAATTTATTATTAATTAATAATTCTAAAATATCTTTGCCAACTCCCGTAACAACTTTATCCTTTCTCTTTGAACCACTTTTTGTCCTTCTTTTTCCTTCACCCGAAACGCTGTTTTTTTTATTTTCTAAATCAGTAAGGAATTTATCAATGACAAAATGTTGAACTACATAAACTCCCTTTTTTGTTTTTTTAGCAAAATTTTCATTTTTCATTATTTTAGACAATCTTGAACCAACCGCTTCTATCCTTTCAGATAATAGATTGGCTAATTCTTTAAGGGTAATTGTTTCAGGAATAGTGTCGTCAAAAGTATGAGCTATGAAGCGCAAAACTAAAGCTATTCGCAACTTATCATCTGGGGATAAAGAACTATCTAAAATAATTATATCGC